>WNEW01000006.1_pt1 | contig 96393 bp, 96 predicted proteins | sample 5399891 | NCBI WGS metagenome assembly WNEW01 (sample SAMN13153336, study PRJNA577476) | soil metagenome | isolation source: 40 cm grassland meadow soil pre-rain plot 5 | place: USA:California | collected 2015-09-08 | reverse complement strand
TCGCTCGACACCCCGACCTGCGACACCGAGACGCGCCGCTTCAACCAGGAAGCGGGGAAGCTCGGCTCGGGCGTCGAGATCTGGACGATCAGCCGCGATCTGCCGTTCGCGCAGAAGCGCTGGTGCGGCGCCGCCGGGGTGACGGCCGTCAAGACGCTCTCCGATTTCCGCGATCGCGCCTTCGGTCCGGCGTACGGCGTCGAGATCAAGGACGGCCCGATCGCCGGGCTGACCGCGCGCGCGGTCTTCGTGGTGGGCAAGGACGGCAAGGTGAAGCACGTCGAGTACGTGAAGGAGATCGGGTCCGAGCCGAACTACGACGCGGCCCTCGCCGCGGCGAAGTCGGCGTCGAGCTGAGCGGCGTTCAGGCCCCTCGCTCGAAGACGACGGTCACGGGCTTCGCGAAGCGGCCCCTCGCGGACGCCATCGTCTGGATCGCGACGGCTCCGATCGTCACGGTGATCGTATGCGTGCCGTCGGGCAAGGCCACGTTGACCCCGTAGTGAAAACCCTGGCCGCCGACCATCGGCGCCAGGGTGACCCGACGCGCCGGCTTGCCCGGCGCGCTCACCGTCGCCGACACCGGTAGATAGGGCACCGGCTCGCCGGTCGCCCGATCGGCGATGAACACCATGAGATGGCCCGGCGCCGCCGCGGCGCCGCCGTGGCCGGCGTGGCCCTCGTGTCCGGCGTGACCGCCCCCGCTCCGGTAGTCGAGCCGCACCATGTAGTTGCCGGCTGTTTTCTCGGCCGGCGCGGCGGCGTGCACGTGATGGACGCCGGCGGTCAGGGACTTCAAGAACGCCACCAGGTCAACGAGCTGGGTGACGCTCAGGCTGTCCGCGTAGCTCGGCATGATCGACTTGCCGTCCCGCCCCATGTAGCCGGGCCCCTCGAGGATCACCGCGTTCGGCGTCAGGATCGACTCGGCGAAATACTCCGCGGGATGCTGGCCGCCCATCCCCGTCAGCTCGGGGCCGACGTTCTTCGCGTCGCCGCCCGCCGCGGGAAAATTCTCGCCGTGGACCGCGTGGCACTTGTAGCACTCGAGGTCCACGAACACCTGCCGGCCCTTCGCCGGATCGCCGCCGGGCAGCGTGAACTTCCAGCCGAGCGGCACGCCGCCCGACCGGTGGAGCTCCTCCATCGTGACCTTCCGCGACCCGCCGGAGCCCTGGCTCGCCCCGCCCGGCGGGGCTCCGCCCGTTGGTGAAGACGAGGGCGGCGTGGTGGTGTGTTGCTCGTGCCCCTGGTGTTGGGCGGGCGCCGACGCCGCGAGCGCGACGAGCGCCAGGACCGCGCAGCCGAGAAGCGTCTTCGATGCAGCCGTCATGGTCACCTCGATCCTCTCCGCAGTATAAGACCCGGCGCTCAGGTAAAAGCCGTCGCCCGATTGCGGGAGCTTCCCCCGGGCGCAGCCCCGCGGCCTCGGTACGATGGAATGTGCGCGCAAGGCGCGTCCGTTGACCACATGACACCCACGATGACCCGTCCGCTCAGACTGCAGACTCATCGGGGAGACGCCGCGCTCGAGCTGATCGAGCAGACCGGATTCAGGCACGCGTGGCGATCCCTTCACCAAGCATGCCCGTGGTCTACGGCATTTCAAGACGCGCCGTTCGCTGGTACCTGGTACCGCGCGTATCGCGCGCGCTTCGCGCCTGTGGTCGTCGCCGGCTGGACTGACGCCACGCTCACCGGCCTCTTTTTGCTGGCGGTGAGCCACGACGGGACGACGCTCTGCCACGTTGGAGCGCAGCAGGCCGAATATCAGGTGTGGCTCAGCACCGACGAGCGCTTCGCCGGCGCCGCGCTCGACGCGCTGGCCGCCGAGTTCCCGGGCCGGCGGCTCCAGCTCCTGTTCGTGCCTCCGCGAGCGCCCTTCACGCCTCCGGACCGATGGCGGACTCGATGCTTCCGGCGCCCGATCCCGGCGCCCTTTCTCGCGACGAACCCGGCCGACACCGTCCGGGAGTCGATGCGGAAGAAGGCGAACAAGAGCAAGCTCAACCGCCTGACGCGCCGGGGCAAGCTCACGTTCGAGCGCGTGGACGACGGCGCCGCGTTCGCGGCGCTCCTGGATCAGATCGCGCCGCTCTTCGAGCTCAGGCAGGGGGCGGCCCACGCCGCGCTGCCGTTTCGCGAGGACCCGCTGAAGAAGTCGTTCTACCTGGCCCTGCAGCGCGAGACCGACCTGCTCCACGTCACGGCGCTGCGCGTCGACGACGAGCTGGTCGCCGCCCACATCGGCGTTCGCAGCCGGAACACGGTCCTGGTCGGCATGCCGGCGCAGTCGCCGCGCTACACGCGGCACTCGGCCGGCAAGCTCCTGTTCTACGAGCTCGCGCTCCTGCTCGAGCAGGAGGGCGTCGACGCGCTCGACCTGACCCCCGGCGGCGAGTACAAGGATCGCTTCGCCACTCACTTCGAGGAGGCGAACACCCTAACCATCGTGTTCTCGCGAGCGGGCGCCTGGCGACACCGCCAGCAGCGGCGGCTGATCGACGCCGCCAAGCGGCACGGCGTCTCGACCGATGCGGTCAAGCGCGCGATCCGCGCCGTCCTCCACACGGTCGCGCACCTGCGGCCGGCGACCTTGCCGCTCCGAGTCGCCCGCCGGCTCAAGCGCGCGGCGTGGGACGACGTCGAGCTGCGAATTTACCGGTTCCCGTGCGGAGCGCCGGTGACTCAGCTCGAGACGGTTCCCATGGCGCGGGATCGATTCGACGACCTCATCTGCTACGCGCCGGCCGAGGGGTGGCAGCCGACCGCGGACGCGTTTCTCAAGAGCGCGACGGAGCGGCTCGAAAACGGCGAGCACTGCTACACGCGCGTCGAGAACGGCGTGCTCGCGCACCACGGCTGGCTCGTCGACCGCACGGAGAACACCTTCATGGACGAGGTCCACCAGGCGTGGACCTTGCCCCGGGGCGCCGCCGTCGTGTACGGCTTCTACACGCACCCCCGGTTCCGCGGCCGCGGAATGTACGCCTCGTCGCTCGCCCGCATGATCAGGGACGCCGCGGCCATTCCCGGGCTCGGCGATATCTACATCGGCGTCCGCGCCGACAACGGGTCCTCGCGCCGGGTCATCGAGAAGCTCGGGTTCGTCTACGAGCGCAGCTTCTACGAGCGGCGCCGGTTCCGGAGCGTTCGGCGATGGTCGACCAGCGCCGGCGACGGATCCGACGCCTGAAGGCGGGGACGAGGCCGCCGTGCTCCGGTCCGCGAGACTCGCCCTCTTGAGAGGGCTCGGCGCCCTCGGAATCGACGAAGCCGCCCTGCGAACGCGATGGCGGCGCAACCGCTTGCTCATCCTCGGCTATCACGGGATCGCGCTCGACGACGAGCATCACTGGGACCCCGAGCTCTATATGCCGGCGGAGACGCTCTGCAGGCGGCTCGAGCTGATTCGGGACGCCGGCTGCCACGTGCTGGCGCTGGACGACGCCATCAGCCACCTGTACGCGGGTGACTTGCCGCCACGGAGCGTCGCGCTCACGTTCGACGACGGCGCCTACGACTTCTACGCGCGGGCGTTCCCGATCGTGGAGGCCTTCGGCTATCCCGTCACGGTCTACTTCACGACCTATTACGCCGAGCTCGCCCGCCCGGTCTACGACGCGATGGCGTCTTACCTCCTCTGGAAGGGCCGCGGCCGCGTCCTGCGCTGGCCCGAGGTCCTCGGGCAGCTGAGGGACGTCGCGCTGACGGAAGGCGGCCGGGACGTCGTCGGGGAGCGGCTGCGCCGGTTTCCCGTCGAGCACGGGCTGAGCGGGCGCGACAAGGACGCGCTGCTCGCGCGGCTGGCGGCGCTTCTCGACGTCGACTACGACGTCATCTTGAAAAAGCGCCTGCTCCAGCTGATGACCCTCGCAGAGGCCGGCGAGCTGGCGCGCCGCGGGGTCGATCTGCAGCTGCACACCCACCGGCATCGCCTCTCGCTCGAGGAGGCGGTGTTCATTCGGGAGGTCGAGGACAATCGGGAGCGGCTCCGGAGGCTTCGCGCCTCCGAGGCCACCCACTTCTGCTATCCCGGCGGCGTCGCCCGGCGCGAATTCCTCCCCTGGCTTCGCCGCCGGAACGTCGCCTCGGCGACGACCTGCGATCCCGGCATGGCGTCCCGCCGTCACGACCGGCTGCTGTTGCCGCGCTACGTCGATACCGCCGGCCACACGGACGCGGAGTTCCGGGGATGGCTAACCGGCGTCGCGGCGTTCATGCCCAGGCGCCGTCAGGCCGAGGCGACCGGCCAGTTCCTCGAAGTGTGCGGGCGGGCCTGAACGCGCTCTACGAGAGATCGACCCAGACCGTCTTGGTCTCGGTGTAGTGCTCGAGACCGGCCGACCCCATCTCGCGCCCGAATCCCGATTCCTTGAACCCGCCGAACGGCAGCGCCGCGTCGAAGAGGTTGTAGGCGTTCACCCACACGGTGCCCGCGCGGATCGCGCGCGCGGCTTTGAGCGCCTTGGTGACGTCGCGCGTCCACACCGCGGCGGCCAGGCCGTAGGTGGTCGCGTTGCCCTCGGCGATGCCTTCGTCGATCGACTTGAACGGGATCACAGAGAGCACGGGCCCGAAGATCTCCTCGCGCGCGATCTTCATCGTGTTGGTGACGCCGTCGAAGATCGTCGGCTCGACGAAGTAGCCCTTGCCGGAGCCGACGGTGGCCCGGCCGCCGCCGGCGACGATGCGCGCGCCTTCCTTCTTGCCCGCGTCGATGTAGCCCAGCACGGTCTCCATCTGCGCCTTGGAGACGACGGGCCCCATGCGCGTCGCCTTGTCCATCGGGTCGCCGACCTTGAGCGTCTTGACGCGATCGGTCAGCTTCGACATGAAGTCGTCGTGGATCTTGGCCTCGAGGAACAGGCGCGAGCCGGCGGCGCACACCTCGCCCTTGTTGTAGAAGATGCCGGTGAGCGCGCCCTTCACCGCCGCTTCCATGTCGGCGTCGGCGAACACGATGTTCGGCGACTTGCCGCCGAGCTCGAGCGAAAGCCGCTTGAGCGTGGAGGCGGCCTCGCGCATGATCCCCTTGCCGACTTCCGTCGAGCCCGTGAAGGCGATCTTGTCGATACGCGGGTCGCGCACCATCGCCATGCCGACCTGGCCGCCGGGCCCGGTGACCACGTTGAAGACGCCCTCGGGCAGCCCCGCCTCCTGCGTGAGCTCGGCGAACTTGAGCGCGGTGAGCGGCGTCAGGGACGCCGGCTTGAGCACGACCGTGTTGCCCGCGGCCAGCGCCGGCGCGATCTTCCACGACGAGAGCAGGAACGGAAAGTTCCACGGCACGATCGCACCGACCACGCCGAGGGGCTGGCGCAGGGTGAAGGTGAAGGCGTTCTCGCGCAGGCCGAGCGTCTCGCCGTGGATCTTGGTGGCCCAGCCCGCGTAGTACCGGAAGACCTCCGCCGCGAACGGGATCTCGACCTTGCCGGCGTCGAAGAGGGTCTTGCCGGTGTTGAGGGTCTCGAGCCGCGCCATCTCGTCGAGGTTCTGCATGATCAGGTCGCCGAGCTTCCACACGATCCGCCCGCGCTCGGCCGCGCTCAGCCGCGGCCACGGCCCCGTGTCGAAGGCTTTGCGCGCCGCCGCGACGGCCAGATCGACGTCGCGCTCGTCGCCCCGCCCGACCTGGGCGCTCGGCTCCTCGGTTGCCGGATTGATCGTGTCGTACGTCGAGCCCGAAGCCGGGGTGCGCCAGCTGCCGGCGATGAAAAGCTGTCCCGTGTTCATGACGTGACTCCCTCGGATGCTAGGGACGGGTTGATGGGGTGGTGCGATACGCAACGACCACGATCGGACGGAGCGCGAGACGATCGTGCATCAGGACCGTGAAGCCGCCGCTGCCCTCCAGGGACGCGAGCGCGCGGTCGGTGACGATGGCGACGGCCGGCGAGTCGCCGCGCGCGACGTCGCGGAGATCGTGAGCGGTCCCGGCCGGCACGACCGGCCGGCGCAGATAGAACGCGAGCGGCATGTCGGCCAGATCCACGGTCGCGACGACCGGCGACTCGCGCAGCAGCGGCTTCATCCGCTCGCGAAGCCCGGCGTAGTCGTAGGCGGCGTTCCGGCGCTCGAGCTCCCAGTGGTAGCTCGAGACGACGAGGACGGCGCAGCCGACCCACGCCGCCGCGAAGCCGCGCACCAGGCGCCGCTCCGGCGCACCGATCACCACCGCGGCGGCGATGGCCGCCACGGTGGCGACCAGCACGATCGCCAGGGCGAGATACGCCGGCCAGACCATCGAGACCTCGTTGAGCGCGTTCCGCCGGTGGAGCACGCCGACAACTCCCGCTGCGACGAGCACGACGCCGACGGCCGCGCAGACCCGCCACGGGATCTTGAGCGCGATGCGCCGGCTGAGCACGCCTTCCGCCCACCACCCGATCAGCAGGGAGGCCGGCGCCACGAGCGGCAGGTAGTAGCGGAAGCGCTGCTGCTGCGACACGGCAATGGCGAGGAACATCGTCGCGAGCGCCACGACGAGCAGGAGGAGCGCGTCGCGCTCGGCGCCGCGGCGCCGAAGGCTTCGGGCCGCCTCGACGAGGACGATCGGGACCAGGAACACCCAGGGAAAGAGGATGCCGAAGGCATTCTGAACCGGCTCCGCCACCATCCCCGCGCGCAGATCTCGCGGCAGATACCAGAGGATCTGGTTGTGCACAACCGCCTGGCGCAGCCCTGCCGAGTGCTGGAAGAGGCGGAAGACCGGCCACGGAGCGACGACCAGCGCGAGCAGCGGCAGCCCGAGCGGCAAGTTGAGCGCACGCCACGAGGCGGAGCTCCGGCCGAGCGCCGCCCAGCCCACCGCAACGATGAGCGGCATGAAGCCTCCCGGACCCTTGGCCCAGAACGCGAGCCCGACGAGGACGTAGAAGCCGACCCACGCGCGCGGTGTGCCGCGCGCCATGCGCCAGAGCATCCAGAGACTCGCCGTGATGAACGCCGCCATCAGGATGTCGGGCATCGGGATGCGGGCGTGCAGGAAGAAGCCCTGTGTCGTGAGCGCGGTCAGCGCGGCGTACTTGCCCGCCGCGGCGCCGAACATCTCGCGGCCGAGACCGAAGATCACGAGGCCCATCGCGAAGGCCGCCACCGCCGAGGGGATGACGGCAGTGAACTGCGTCACGTAGCCGAGCGGCCACGACACCAGGGCGATCAGCCAGGCCAGGAGGATCGGCTTGTTGTGGTAGACGGCGCCGCTCAGGTGCGGGAACAGCCAGTCGCCGCGCGTGAGGATGTCCTGCGCCAGCAGCGGGAACCGGGCTTCGTCGTTGGTCGTCAGGATGCGGCGTCCGAGGTCCACTCCGACCATCACCGCCGCGCCCCCCGCGACCCAGAGCAGCGCGCGCCGGTCCTCCCGCGTCACGGCGTGAGGACGCGTCCTGTGCCGAGGGGGTTCATGCGGCCGCCGTCGACGACGACGGCGCCGTTGACGACGACGTAGGGGATGCCGCTCGGGTACCGATGCGGTTCGGCAAAGGTCGACTCGTCGCGGACGACGCGGGGATCGAAGATCGCGAGGTCCGCCGCGTACCCTTCGCGCACGAGCCCTCGATCGGCGAGGCGCAGTCGCGCCGCGCACATGCCGGTCATCTTGTGGACCGCGGTCTCCAGCGGGAACAGCTTCTGCTGGCGGGCGTATTCGCCGAGCACGCGCGGGAACGTCCCGTAGGTGCGCGGGTGCGGCTTGCCCGGGCGGTCTCCGTCTCCCGAGTAGAGCGGGATCGAGTCGGAGCCGATCATCAGCAGCGGGTGCGCGAGCACCTTGGCGACGTTCTCGATGGACTGCGAGAAGCTCACCATGCCGACCGTGCACTTCTCCTCGAGGAGGAGATTCATGAGCGTCTCGGCCGGGGCCATCCCCGACTGGCGCGCGATCTGCGCGAGGCTCAGCCCTTCGAGCTCGCGCCGCCGGCAGGTGGCGATGAAGACCTGGTCGAAGCCGATGCCGCCCTGCGAGACGGTGCCCCAGCGCTCGCCGTCGATCAGACACTCCTCCACGATGCGCCGCCGCGTGGCGCGGTCGGCGAGCCGCTCGAGCAGCCTGGCGAGCCCGCCGTCGTGGGCCCACGCCGGCATCATGTTGTCGAGCTTCGTGCTGCCGGCGTTGTAGGGATAGACGTCGCCGAACACGTCGACGCCACGCGCGCGCGCCGACTCGAACAGGCGGAGCGCGGCGTCGATCTTCGGCCAGTTCTCGCGACCGGACGCTTTTACGTGCGAGACCTGCACGCCGACTCCCGTCTCCTCGCCGATGCGGATCGCCTCGTTGATCGAGTCGAGGAGCATCGAGGACTCGCCGCGGATGTGCGAGAAGTAGTAGCCGCCGCGCGGGGCCATCGCCTTGGCGAGCGCGATCAGCTCGGCGGTGTCCGAGTAGGCGCTCGGCGCGTAGACCAGACCCGTGGAGAAGCCGAAGGCGCCGGCGTCCAACGCCTCGCCCAGCAGGCGCTGCATGCCGCGCAGGTCGTCGGCGCCGGCCGGCCGCGCCTCGAATCCCATCGCCGCGATCCGGAGCGCGCCGTGGCCGACAAAGTGCGCGATGTTGACCGAGGGGCGGATCGCGCGGAGCGCGTCGAGGTACTGCGCGAACGACCCCCAGCGGAGATCGAGGCCAGCGCCGATGCCGCCCGCCCAGCCCTCCACGATTTCGCGCTGATCGGCACGGAGCGGCGCCTGAGAGAACGAGCACATCCCGACGACCTCTGTGGTCACGCCCTGGCGCACCTTCGACTCGGCCGACGGGCAGGTGAAGTAGAAGAGGTCGGAATGCGAGTGCATGTCGATGAAGCCGGGCGCGACCGCGTGGCCGGCGGCGTCGATCACCCGTGCGGCCTCGCCCGAGAGGCCGGGGCCGATGGCGACGATCCGGTCGCCCTCGATGGCGACGTCCGCCGCTCGCGCGGGGGCGCCGCTGCCGTCGATCAGGGAGCCGTTGCGGACGAGGATCGACCAGGCCACCGGTTACTCTTCCGCGATCGTGACCGAGGTCATCCGGTCGCCCTGCTTGATCCGGTCGACGTGCTCCATGCCCGACACCACGCGCCCGAAGACCGTGTACTGGCCGTCGAGGTGCGGGGTCGTGCCGTAGCAGATGTAGAACTGGCTGCCCGCCGAGTCGGGGTGCTGGCTGCGCGCCATCGCGAGGGTGCCGCGCACGTGCTTCTGCTTGTTGAACTCCGCCTTGAGCGTGTAGCCCGGGCCGCCGGTGCCGTTGCCCTTCGGGCAGCCGCCCTGCACGACGAAGTCGGGCACGACGCGGTGGAAGTTGAGGCCGTTGTAGAAGCCCTTCTTGGCCAGGGTGACGAAGTTCTCGACGGTCTTGGGCGCGTCGTCCGGGAAGAACTCGAGCCGAATCTCGCCGCCCTTCTCGAGCGTGATGACGCCGGTCTGCTTCACGACGTTTCCTTTCTGATCAGTTCTGATCAGAACGTGACCTTGATCGACTTCACCCGATCGCCGACCTTAATGGTGTCGACGACCTCCATGCCGCTGACCACGCGACCGAAGGCGGTGTACTGGCCGTTGAGATGGCTGGCGGGCCCGAGCATGATGTAGAACTGGCTCCCCGCCGAGTCGGGATCGCTCTTGCGCGCCATCCCGAGCATGCCGCGCTCGAACTTGCGACTGTTGAACTCCGCCTTGATCGTGTAGCCCGGGCCGCCGGTGCCCATCGCCGGATGGTCCATCGGCAGGGTCTTCGACTGCGGGTCGCCGAGCTGCACGACGAATCCCGGCTCGACGCGATGGAAGCGCTGGCCGTCGTAGAACCCGGCGCGCGCGAGCTTGAGGAAGTTCTCGACGTGCTTGGGCGCGTCGGCGGGGAAGAATTCGAGCGTGATCTGCCCGCCCTTCTCGAGCGTGATCACCGCCGTCGGCGTCTTGGCGGGCGGCTTGTCCTGGGCCAGTGCCGGCGCGACGGCCAGGAGGGCCGCCGCGAGCGGGAGCAGACGGTTCATGACGGAACGCCTCCGGTGGCAGCGTGCGCTCGGGACCGTCGGGGCTCCCCGCGGGTCGAGGCGCACAAAAAAATCATGATGAGAGCGTCATTATACATGCCCGGAGCGCCCGGGCCGTCGATCCGCGTGATACGATGGACCGATGCGGCAGCGCGAAGACGTTCGTAACATCGCGATCATCGCTCACGTCGACCACGGCAAGACCACCCTCGTCGACGCGATGCTCTGGCAGTCCGGCCTCTTTCGCCAGAACGAGTCGGTGCCCGAGCGCATCATGGACTCGATCGATCTCGAGCGCGAGAAGGGCATCACGATCATGGCCAAGAACACGGCCATCACCTACCGGGGCGTCCACATCAACATCGTCGACACCCCCGGCCACGCCGATTTCGGCTCGGAGGTCGAGCGCACCCTCACCCTCGTCGACGGCGTGCTGCTCCTGGTCGACGCCGCCGAGGGGCCGCTGCCCCAGACGCGATTCGTCCTGAAAAAGGCGCTCGAGGCGAGCCTGCCGCCGATCGTCGTCATCAACAAGATCGACCGGAGCGACGCGCGCCCCGCCGAGGTGCTCGACGAGGTCTACGACCTCTTCATCGACCTGGAGGCGGCCGAAGACCAGCTCGAGTTCCCGGTCCTCTACACGAACGCCCGGACGGGCACCGCCACGCTCAAGCTCTCCGAGCCCGGGCGCTCGCTCGAGCCCCTCTTCGAGACGATCCTGACGACGGTGCCGGCGCCGCGCTTCGACCCCGACCTCGGCCTGCAGTTCCGCGGGGCTATGCTCGACTGGGACGACTACGTCGGCCGCCTCGTCATCGGCCGCATCGTCAACGGCCGGGTCCGGCAGGCCGAGAAGGTCTCCGTCGTCCACCGGGACGGCGCGGTCGAGGTGGCGAAGGTCACCGTGCTCTACGGCTACGAGGGGCTCAAGCGCATCGAGATCGCGGAGGCGAGCGCGGGCGACCTCGTCGCGATCGCCGGCATCGACGCGATCGAGATCGGCGAGACCGTGGCCGACGCCGAGGCGCCGAAGGCGCTGCCGCTCATCCGCATCGACGAGCCGACGGTGTCGATGCTCTTCTCGGCGAACGTCTCGCCGATGGCGGGCAAGGAAGGCCGCTTCGTCACCTCGCCCCAGCTGCGCGACCGTCTCATGCGGGAGCGGCGCGTCAACGTCGGCATCCGGGTCGAGGAGACCGACTCGCCCGACACGTTCCGGGTGTCGGGCCGCGGCGAGCTCCAGCTCGCGATCTTGATCGAGATGATGCGGCGCGAGGGCTACGAGCTCGAGGTCGGCAAGCCCACCATCATCACGCGGTCGGCGAACGGCCAGACGCTCGAGCCGATGGAATACCTCGTCATCGACATCCCCGAGGAGCACATCGGCGCGGTCACCCAGAAGATCGGACCGCGCCGCGGCGCGATGGCCAAGATGGTAAACCACGGCACCGGCCGCGTCCGGCTCGAATATCGGATCCCCGCCCGCGGCCTCATCGGCTACCGCACCGAGTTCCTCACCGACACGCGGGGCACCGGGCTTCTCAACCACCTGTTCGACGGCTGGGACGCCTGGCAGGGCGAGATCGCCCACCGTCAAAACGGCGCCCTGGTCGCCGACCGCGCCGGCCGCGCGACCGCCCACGCGATCGACAACCTCCAGGCGCGCGGGGTGATGTTCGTCGGACCCGGCCTCGAGGTCTACGAGGGGATGATCGTCGGCGAGAACGCGCGCGACAACGACCTCGACGTGAACATCACCAAGGAAAAGAAGCTCACGAACATGCGCGCGTCGACCGCCGACGAGGCGGCGAAGATCACGCCCCCGCGGGTCATGAATCTCGAGCAGTGTCTGGAGTGGATCCGCGAGGACGAGCTGCTCGAGGTCACGCCGAAGTCTCTGCGTCTGCGCAAGCGCGCGATGCGCGGGCGTCGCCGCTTCTAGCCCGTCTCACTCCGGCGCAATGCTGCTGACCAACGGCCGGATCTATCTCATGGACGCGTGGGACACCGTCGTCGATACGCTCGTCGTCCGTGACGGGCGCGTGGCGTTCGCCGGCCGGCGCGGCGACGCGAACGTCTCCGGCGCCGAGGAGGTCCTCGATCTCGGCGGGCGAGCGGTCGTGCCGGGGCTCGTCGACGCGCACGGGCATCTGATGCACTTGGCGCGCGCGCGACTGACGCTCGACGCGGGAATGGCGCGGTCGGAGGCCGAAGTCGCCGAGCGCGTGGCGGCGCGCGCGGCCGGGACGCCGCGGGGCGAATGGCTCGGCGGCCGGGGCTGGGATCAGAACCGCTGGCCGGAGCGCCGGTGGCCGACCAGAGCCTCGCTCGACCGCGCCGCACCCGATCATCCGGTCGCGCTCACCCGCATCGACGGCCACGCGATCTGGGCGAACTCCGCCGCGCTGGCCGCTGCGGGGATCGACCGCGCCACACGCGAGCCGGCCGGCGGCCGGATTCTCCGGGACACGCGCGGCGAGCCGACGGGCGTGCTCATCGACACGGCCCAGCGCCTGATCCAGCGGGCCGAACCGCGCGCCTCCCCCGAGCGCTTCGACGAGGCCGTCGCCGAGGCGATCGGCGAGTGCCTGGGGGCGGGGCTCACGGGCATCCACGAGATGGGCGCCGAGCTCTACGCGATCGCCTCGTACCGCCGGCTCGTCGAGCGCGGGAAGTTCCCGTTCCGCAACTACGTGGCGGTGGCGGCGCGCTCCGAATCGACGTGGGCCGCCTACCGCGAGAGCGGTCCCGAGAGGCTCGGCGACGGGCGCGTCGTGGTGGGGGCGCTCAAGCTCATGGCCGACGGCGCCCTCGGCTCGCGCGGCGCCGCGCTGCACGATGCCTACTGCGACGATCCCGGCAACACCGGGCTCGTGCTCATCCCGTCCGACGAGATCACGCGCCTGACGCTCGAGGCCGCCCGGCTGGGCTTCCAGGTCTGCGTGCACGCGATCGGCGACCGCGCGAACACGCTCACCCTGGACGCGCTCGAGGCGGCGCTGGCGCGCGGCCCCTGGCCGGATCACCGGTTTCGCGTCGAGCACGCGCAAATCCTGACCGAGCGCGACATCCCCCGCTTCCGGCGGCTCGGCGCCCTGCCGAGCATGCAGGCGACTCACTGCACCTCGGACATGGAGTGGGCGGCCGAGCGCCTCGGCCCGGATCGCCTCCGCGGCGCCTACGCGTGGCGCTCGCTGCTCGAGACCGGCGTCGTCATCGCCGGTGGCTCCGACTTCCCGGTGGAGAGCCCGAGCCCGTTCCACGGCCTCTACGCCGCGGTCACGAGGCGGCCGCGCAGGGGCGAGGACCGCGGCTGGCAGCCGGCGCAGCGCATGACGCGCGTGGAGGCGGTACGCTCGTTCACGAGCTGGAACGCCTACGCGTCGCGCCAGGAAAGTGCGCTCGGCTCGCTCGAGCCCGGCAAGCACGCCGATCTCGTCGTGCTCTCAGAGGACGTGTTCACGTGTTCTGAGGATCGCATCAAGGACATCACGCCCGTCCTGACTCTCGTTGGCGGCGACGTCGTCTTCCGCTCGGCGAACTCACCTGCTTAGTCGTCCCGCCCCGCGCGCGCTTCGCGATCCGGCGGGCGCGTGGTCGCCGCGGTCCGGCGGGGGTGCGAGGGGAGGGCTCGCCGCGACCACGCGGCACGCGCGCGCTACTCCGGGGCGGCTGGGCTCCATCCGGGCTGGCCTCGTCCGCCGCCGCGTGACTGGAACGGGTCCCGCGAGCCCTCCCCTCGCACCCCCGCCGGACCGCTCCGTTGGCGGCGCGCCAGCCGACCGACGTCAATCGCGCCTCAACCCACGTCAATCGTCCGTCATCGGAGCGCCGTTTCGTCGGAGTCTCGGCGTCGGCCCGCCAGAGTTGGAGCGTCTGCCTGTCAGAGCTGGAGGAGGATCATGCCGGCCACGGTGAGGACGATGCCGGCGACGGCGCGGAGGGTGAGGCGCTCGTCGAGGAAGACAACGGCGAGGGGGATGGCGAACATCGGGGCCGTGGCGGAGAGGACCGAGGCGATGGCGACGCCGGCGTGCTTGACGCCGGCGACGAACATGACCGAGCTCACCGAGGTGATCGCGCCGAGGATCGCGATCCGGATCTTCACGGCCCGCCCGCTCTTGGCGAACGCGCCGGGGACCGAGCGGGCCCACGGCGTCAGCCAGAGCACCAGCGCCGCGACCGGCAACCGAATCGCCTGCGCGGTCGTCGCGCTCATCTCGGAGAGCGGCGGCTTGACGAGCACCGTCGCGACCGCCCAGGCGAGCGAGGCGAGCGCGGCCGCGCCGACGCCGAACCAGAAGCGCTCCTCCGGCGCGCGCTCCGCCCACGGCGCGACGATGAGCACCAGGCCGGCCGTCGTGACCAGCGAGCCGACGGCGATGGGGACGGTGACGGGCTCGTTCAGGAAGGCCGCCGCGATCACGGCGGCCCCGAGCGGATAGGAGGTCGAGACCGTCATGGCGCGGGCGACGCCGATGGCGCGCGTGCTCTCGAAGAACACGGTGTCGCCCAGCGCGATGGCCGTCACGATCGACAGCCCGAGCAAGAGCCAGCCGCTCGCCGAGATCGCCGTGAAGGCGCCGGTGCCGACGGTCGCCAGCACCCAGACGACGAGCAGCACGCCGCCGATCGTCGAACGGATAGCGTTGACGCCGACCGAGCCGAGCTCGGCCATCAGCGAGCGCGCCAGAAGGCTCGTCACCGCCCACGCCACCGCCGAGCCCAGGGCGGCGAGGGCTCCGAACGCCGTGTCCCCTATCGATCCTCCCGCGGGCGCGCCGCGCGGCAACTAGACGAAGCTCGTCCGAACGCCGACTATCATACGGTGAAGCTCGTCGCGTACGTCGCCGTCTTCGTCGGCGCCTTCGTGGCGCTGAGCCTCGTCAGCTTCTGGCTCGCCGTCCGCCCACCCCGTATCGCCGTGCCCCTCGTCCCCGGGGACTTCGGGCTGACGGTCGAGACCGTGACGATCACGGCCGACGACGGCGTGAAGCTCGCGGCGTGGCTGCTGCCGCGCGCGGGCGCGCCCGCCATCGTCCTGCTCCACGGCTATCCGGCCGAGAAGGCCGATCTGCTGCCGATCGCCGCCGCGCTGGCGCCGCGCTTCACGGTGCTGCTGCTCGACCAGCGCTACTTCGGCCGGAGCGGCGGGCGGGCGACGACGCTCGGCTTGCGCGAGCGACGCGATCTGCGCCGGGCGATCGATTTCCTCGCCGCGCGGGGGTTCGACCAGGTCGGCGTCTTCGGCCTCTCGCTGGGCGGCGCTGTCGCGCTCCTGGCCGCGGCCGAAGACCCGCGCATCCGCGCCGTGGCTGCGTACGCACCCTTCGCCGACCTGCGCTCGCTCGGCTACGAGCTGTACGGCTGGCTCTGGTACCTGAAGTATCCCTTCGTGGGGCTCCTTCGAGGCTGGTCCCTGCTCTTCTTCGGCCACGACCTCACGACGGTCTCGCCCGAGCGGGCCGCGGCGGCGATCGCGGTCCCGGTGTTGCTCGTGGCGAGCCGCGAGGACGAGCAGATCCCGTTCGAGCACGCCGAGCGGCTGCGGCGCGCGCTCGCCGGCAACCCGCGCAGCGAGTTCGTGTTCACGGACCGCGGTCGTCACGGCGAGCTGCCGCGCGGCTTCGACGCGAGCCTCGCCCGGTTTTTCCTGTTATATGTGAGGTGACTCCATGGACCACGCCTACGCCGACGTGAACGGGATCCGGCTGCACTACGTGACGGTGGGCCGCGGCCCGCTCATCCTGTTCGTCCACGGCTTCCCGGAGTTCTGGTACGAGTGGCGCCGTCAGCTGGCCGAGTTCGGCCGCGATCATCAGGCCGTCGCGCTGGACATGCGCGGCTACAACCTCTCGGAGAAGCCGGCCGAGCTCTCGCAGTACCGCGTCCCACACATGGTCGAGGATCTGCGCGCGCTCGCCGAGCACCTCGGCCGCGAGCGGTTCGTGCTCGTCGGCCACGACTTCAACCGTCTGATCCGCAGCTTCCTGGGTCCACGCCGGACTCCGGCCACGAAGGAGACGCGATGAACATCGGGGTTCCGCGAGAGATCAAACCGGGCGAGCAGCGCGTGGCCCTGACCCCGGCGGGAGCGCGGGCGCTGGTCGAGACCGCTCACGCGGTGCTGGTCGAGCGGGGCGCCGGCGCGGGCAGCGGGATCAGCGACGAGGAATACGCGGCGGTCGGCGCCGAGCTCGTCTCGGTCGACGATGTCTGGCACCGCGCCGAGCTGATCCCGAAGGTCAAGGAGCCGCTCGCTCCGGAAGTTGCGCGCCTGCGTCCCGGGCAGGTCCTCTTCACGTATCTGCACCTGGCGCCGGCACCGGAGCTCACCCGGGCGCTCCGCGACTCCGGCGCGATCGCGATCGCCTACGAGACGGTCCAGCGCGCCGACGGCAGCCTACCGCTCCTGACGCCGATGAGCGAGGTGGCCGGACGCCTCTCGGTCCAGGAGGGCGCCTTCTATCTCGGCCGCGCCCACGGCGGCCGCGGAATATTATTGTCGGGAGTGCCAGGCGTGCCGCCCGGCAACGTCGTGATCCTCGGGGCCGGCGCGGCCGGCCTCAACGCCCTCAAGACCGCCGTCGGCCTCGGCGCCGACGTCTCGATCCTCGACGTGAACGTCGATCGGCTGAGGCACGTGGACGATCTCTTCCGCGGCCAGGTCGTCACCCTGATGTCGAACAGCTTCAACATCGAGCGGGTCGTGCGGCGGGCCGACCTGCTCGTCGGCGCCGTGCTGCTCGCGGGCGCGCGGGCGCCCGTCCTCGTCACCAAGGAGATGGTGTCGCAGATGAAGGAAGGCGCGGTGATCGTGGACATCGCGGTGGACCAGGGTGGGTGCGTCGCGACTATCCGTCCGACCACCCTGCTCGATCCCGTCTACCTCGTCGGCGGCGTCGTCCACTACGGTGTTGCAAACATGCCGGCGCTCGTCCCGCGCACCTCGACCTTCGCGCTCACGAACGCGACGCTTCCGTACGTGATCGAGCTGGCGGCGCGCGGCGCGGCGGGTGCGGTGCGGGCCAATCCCGTGCTCGCCAAGGGCGTGAACGTCTGGGGTGGCAAGGTCGTGCATCCCGGCGTCGCGGAGTCGCTCGGCGAGGCTCCGACACCGCTCGCGGCGGTGCTCGGCTGAAGACCCACGTCGGGACCTCGGGATACAACTACCCGGAGTGGCGGGGCACCTTCTACCCCGAGCGGCTCCCGGCGTCGAAGATGCTCGCGTACTACGTCGAGCGCTTCACGACCGTCGAGATCAACGCGACGTTCTACCGGATGCCGAACGCGAAGACGGTCGCGGGCTGGGGGACGGCCGCGCCCGCCGGGTTCACGTTCGTCCTGAAGGCGCCGCAGCGGATCACGCACTTCGCGCGCTTGCGCGACGTCGGCGAGCCGCTGCGCTATTTCTGCGAGGCGGCACGCACGCTCGGCGACCGGCTCGGGCCCCTGCTCTTCCAGCTCCCGCCGAACTTCAAGAAAGCGGCCGACCGGCTGGGCGAGGTGCTCTCGATCCTGCCCGCCGAGCTCCGCGCGGCCTTCGAGTTCCGCCACGAGAGCTGGTTCGACGACGAGGTGTACGCGCTGCTCCGTGCGCGCAACGTCGCCCTCTGCATCGCCGACACCGAGGACCGGAGGACGCCGGCGGTCGCCACGGCGGATTTCGGCTACCTCAGGCTCCGCGCCGTGGAGTACACGGACGACGCCCTGCGAGGCTGGATCGAGACGATCGACTCGGTCGGCGCCGGCTGGCGGGACGCCTACGTCTTCTTCAAGCACGAGGCCTCGGGCTCCGGCCCGGCGCTCGCCCGGCGGTTTCTGACGCTGCGCGCGGGGTCGACCCAGGCTGTCTCGTAGTCGCCCGACAGGAGGAGCCGGGGACCCTCGCGAGTCTAGCGGGCGACCGGCGCTACACGAGCGATCGCCGCAAGTCGTCGAGCGTCCCGAGGAAGGCGTCGAGCACCGGCGTCTTCGGCTTGTCGCGCCGGAGCACGATCCCGATCTGGCGGAAGAGCGGCGGTACCAGCTTCACAGCGGTGAGCCGCCGCGCCCGCACCTCGGCCTTGGCCGCGAACCAGGACGTGACCGACAGCCCCAGCCCCGACTCGACGAGCTTCTTGATCGCCTCCGTGTTGCCGAGCTCCATCGGCAGCGCCGGCGCGGCGCCGCCGCGCTGAAACCAGTCGTCGATCACGCGGCGCAAGGTCGCGCCTTGCTCGAACAGGATCAGGGGCTCGCGCGCCAGCTCGGCCGCAGTCGCGCGCGGGCGTGGCCATCGCCGGCCCGGCGGCCCGATCGCCACGAGCTCGTCGCGGTGGAGCGCCGTCACCGCCAGCTCGCGCTCCCGGACCGGCAGGCTCACGATCCCCACGTCGAGCTCGTTGGCCACGACCGCGCGCGTGATCTCCGGCGCGTTGCCGGTGACCACCACGAGCTCGGTCCGTGGGTAGCGCGCGCGGAACCGTCGCAGTGCCGACGGCAGCAGATAGATGCTGAACGACGCGCTGGTGCCGAGCCGGATGCGCCCGGCCACGATCCCCCGCAGCTCCTGGACCAGCTCGACGCCGCGCTCGAGCTCCCGCAGCGCGCGCCCGGCGTGGGCCAGGAGGAGCTCGCCCGCCCTGGTCGTGTACGTGCGCTTGCCGACGCGCTCGAGCAGCGGCAGCCCGAGCTCCTGCTCGAGCTGGCGGACCTGCATGCTGACGGCCGGCTGCGTGAGCGAGAGCTCGCGCGCCGCCCGGGAGAAGCTCCCGTGGCGCGCGACCGTCGCGAGCGTCTGGAGGTGCGCAAGCTGGATGTTCACGCCGGAGAGACCAAAAAATACCTGATGGTTACGATCAGGACAATTGATTTTACTGATAGTGCCGGCCGCGGCATCATGCGGCGCATGGACACGAGCCACTACCTTCTGGAAGTGCTCGCGAAGGATCGCCTGGACCGCGCCCGGCTCGACGCGGGGCGCCGGAGGCTCCTTCGCCTCGCTCAAGCCCCGTCCGTCTCCGCGCCCGCGTAACGGAGCGCCGCCCCCGCGCGTCGCGCTTCGCGCCGCGCGCGAAGCGGACCTCGCGCGGATCGCCGCGATCTGGAACCGCGAGGTCCTCTGCAGCGACTCGACCACCGACACCGAGCCCAGGGACCCGGCCGCCCAGCGCGAGTGGTTCGCGAGGCACGGCGAGCGCTATCCGGTCGTCGTGGTCACGGTCGCCTCGGACGGCGCCGAGCGCGACGGCGACGTCGTCGTCGCCTACGGATCGCTCTCGCCGTACCGGTCCAAGCCGGCCTTTGCGCGAACGGTCGAGGATTCCGTCTACGTCGCGGGCGAGCACCGCGGCGCCGGGCTCGGCGGCCTGATCCTCGCCGAGCTGATCCGGCGCGCGCGGGCCCTCGAGCACCACTCGATCGTGGCGCGGATCACCGCGAGGAACGTCGCGTCCCTCCGGCTGCACGCGCGTCACGGCTTCCAGCCGGTCGGCGTCGAGCGCGAGTCGGCGTTCAAGCTCGGCCGCTGGCACGACGTCGCCATCATGCAGCGACGTCTCGAGTCGCGCTGACCGAGCGGCGGCGCCGAGCGCCGACGGCACGCGACCGATCGTGGGCCGCACTGAACCCACTCACCGCTCTCGAGAGGAGGACGACGACATGAGCCAGCAGCTCGACCACATCATGAAGATCACCGAGCGGCCATCGCCCGTGATGGTCAAGGGCGCCGGGTCGTGGCTCTGGGATCGCGACGGCAAGCGGTATCTCGATTTCGTCCAGGGCTGGGCGGTGAACGCGCTCGGGCACTCGCCGCGCGTGGTGCTCGACGCGCTGAGCGCGCAGGCCTCTGAGCTGATCAACTGCAGCCCCGCGTACTACAACGAGCCGATGGCGAGGCTCGCCGGCCTCCTGGCTGAGGCCTCCGGGCTCGATCAGGTCTTCCTCTGCAACAGCGGCGCCGAGGCCAACGAAGGTGCGATCAAGCTGGCGCGGAAGTGGGGCTCGTGTCATCGCGACGGCGCCTGGGAGATCATCACGATGCAGGGCAGCTTCCACGGCCGCACGCTCGCGACGATGGCCGCCTCCGGCAAGCCGGGCTGGGACGATCTCTTCCCGCCGAAGGTTCACGGATTTCGCAAGGTTCCGCTGGGCGATCTCGGCGCCGTCGCCGCCGCCATCACGTCGCGCACGGTCGCGGTCCTGCTCGAGCCGATCCAGGGCGAGGCCGGCGTTTTCCCGGCCGGCGACGATTACCTGCGCGCGCTCTCGGCGCTGACGAAAGAGCACGGCCTCCTCCTGATCCTGGACGAGATCCAGACCGGGATCGGACGGACCGGGCGCTTCTTCGGCTACCAGCACGCCGGCATCACCCCGGACATCGTCACGGTCGGCAAGGGCATCGGGGGCGGTGTCCCGCTCGCGGCGCTCATCGCCTCGGGCCCCGCCAGCTGTTTCGAGTACGGCGATCAGGGGGGCACGTTCGGCGGCAACCCGCTCATGGCCGCGGTCGGGTGCGCCGTCGTCGAGACCGTCGCGCAGCCGGAGTTTCTCGAGTCGGTCGCCGCGACCGGCGCCTACCTGATGGCGCGCCTGCGCGCCCTCTCCGTCGAGCTGGGCCACGGCGAGGTGCGCGGTCGCGGTCTGCTCCAGGCCCTCGAGCTCCCGGCACAGGACGCCAAGAAGGTTTCGGCGGCGGCGCGCGACCACGGGCTCCTGCTCAACGCGCCGCGCCCCGACACGCTCCGCTTCATGCCGGCGCTCACGGCCTCTCGCGACGAGATCGACGCGATGCTGACGATCTTGAAATCGAGCCTCGGCGAGCGGCGCGTGTGACGGAGCCGAACGACGGGCGGCTCAGCGAGTCGCCGGCGCGCGGTGCTCGAGCTTGCGCAGGGTGGCCGCGACGTCGATGCGCCCGGTGAGCACCGGCGCCAGCGGGTCGCCCATCTTCTCCAGGCGCGCCGGCAGCGTCTTGATCGTGAAGCGCGCTGGATCGAGCTTCGCGGTGACCTCCTCCCAACGGAGCGGGCACGAGACCGGCGCGCCCGGCAGCGGGCGCGCCGAGAACGGCGCGACGACCGTCTGGCCGCGGCCGTTCTGGCCGAAGTCGATGTAGACCTTGCCGCCGCGCGAGCGCAGCGGCCGGGCGATCGTCGAGATCTCCGGCTCGGCCTCGACGCCCATCACCGCGAGGAGCCGTGCGAAGGTGCGCGTGACCTCGTAGTCGTAGCCGGCGCCGAGCGGCAGGACGATGTGCAGGCCGGTCGCACCGGAGGTCTTCACGGAGCTCGGCAGGCCGAGGTCGTCCAGGATCCCGTGGAGCGCGCGGGCGACCTTGACGACGTCGGTGAACGGCGCGCCCTTGGGATCGAGGTCGAGCACGAGCCAGTCGGGATGGTCGAGCGACGCCTGACGCGAGCTCCAGAGGTGCAGCGGGATCGTGCCGAGATTGACGACGTAGCGGAGGCTCTCGCGATCGTCGACGATGAAATAGTCGATGTCGCGGTCCACGTCGCTGGCGTGGATCCGCGCGGTGCGGATCCACGACGGCGTCCACTCGGGCGCGTCCTTCTGAAAGAAGGACTTCCCCGTGATCCCGTCGGGGTAGCGCGTGAGCACCAGCGGCCTGTCTTTCAAGTACGGCAAGAGCCACGGCGACACCGCCTCGTAGTACTCGATCAAATCCGACTTCGTATACCCCTCATCCGGCCAAAACACCTTCTCCGGATTCGTGATCGTCACCCGCCGCGCATCCGCTACGCTCGCCAGCTCGGCGCCTGCGCGACCTTCCCCCCCGCCTGCGCTCGCGCGCCGGCGATCCGTCTCCCGCCCGCCGTGGGCTGCCGACTTCGAACGTCCGGTCGTTGAGGTGCGATCGCCCGAGCCACCGCGTGCGGGCGAGCCAGGGGCGGGGGGCACGGGACCGGCGGAGTGGGACCCCCTCGTCCCGCCCGCAGCTCGAAGAGCTGCGGAACGCGGGCGAGCGGGTGACGCAGCCGGTCCCGTGCCCCCCGCCCCTGGCCCGGCCGCACGCGTACCCGCGGGCGTCTCGCGCACGCAATCTTCGGGGCGTTTGTCGTCGCGCAACCCGAGGAACGCGGGGTGACGGATCCCGCCATCGCGCGTCCACTCGGTGAAGCGCACTTCACCTACCAGTCGCGGCTCCACCCAGTGGTGCCCGCGTCCGACCGGCGTGCCGCGCGCGAACGGCGAGGTCGGACGCGCCAGCGGACGGAGCTTCTCGCTGATCGTCTTGAGCGCCCGCTCGTCGAATCCGGTGCCGACCTTGGAGACGTAGACCAGCTCGCCCCGGTCGTACAGGCCCAGGTGCAGGGCGCCGAAATGCGCCCGCGTGCCCTGGGGCGCCGTGTAGCCGCCGATCACGAACTCCTGGCGCAGCTGACACTTGATCTTCAGCCAGTCGCGCGAGCGCTTCGCGGAATACGGGCTGTCGCGCTTCTTCGCGACCACGCCTTCCAGACCCTGCTCGCAGGCGGCGGCGAGAAAGTCCGCGCCGTGCTCCAGCACGTGGTCGCCGTAGTAGACGACGCCGCGCGGCGGCACCAGGAGCTTCAAGCACTCCTTGCGCGCCTCGAGCGGCAGCCGACGCAGATCGCGGCCGTCGAGCCCCAGCGCATCGAAGAAGACGGCGCTGACCGGGACCTCGCCCCGCGCGCGCTCGATGTCGGTCGGACGCGTGAGGCCCATACGCTCCTGCAGGCGCTGGAAGCTCGAGCGCCCGCGCTCGTCGAGCGCCACGATCTCGCCGTCCAGCACGAAGCTCTCGAGCGGCAGCGCGCGCAGCGCGGCCGTCACCTCGGGGTAGCGGGTCGTGACGACCTGGCCGCTCCGTCCACGAAGCTCGATCGCGTCGCCGGCGCGTGAGGCGAGGACGCGGACCCCGTCGTACTTGATCTCGAAGAGCCACGACGCGTCCGACGGCGTCTCGTCGACGAGGGTCGCGAGCATCAGCAGATCGCCGTGCGGGACGATCTCGCCGCGCGGCGCCTTGAGCTCGCTCAGGCGGCGGCGCAGCGTCTGCACCCGGCTCGCGCCGTCGCGCAGCTCTTCGATCGTCAGGCCCGAGAGCACCGATTCGGGATAGCGCTCGGTCGGCTCCGTCTCGCCGGCGTACTCGTCGGACTTCTTCAGCAGGAGCCAGTCGCGGTCCTTGCCGCTCATCCGGGCCAGGGTCCATCGCCCCTTGAGCTTGAAGCCGAACAGCTCGAACTCGAGCTTGCCGCGCGCGATCTGCTCGCGCGCGGGCTCCGGCTTGAGGAGCTGGAACCGGCCGGCGTCCCACACGATGGACGGGCCGGCTCCGTAGCTGCCCTCTGGAATGACGCCCTCGAAGTCGGCGTACTCGATGGGATGGTCTTCGACGTGCACGGCCAGGCGCTTCTCGTGCGAGCGCACCGAAGGGCCCTTCGGCACGGCCCAGCTCTTGAGCACACCGTCGATCTCCAGCCGCAGATCGTAGTGGAGCCGTCGCGCCGAGTGCTTGTGGATCACGAACCGGCTGCCGCCGGTCGGGCCGGGCCCGCCGAAGGGCTCCGGGGTCGCCGCCGGGTCGCGCTTGCGCCGGTACTCCGCGAGATCGCGGCTAGCCACGGAGCACCATGATCACGGAGAGCGAGGCCATCAGGTTGTCCGCGGCGTGCGCCGTGATCGAGGGCAGCAGGCTGCCCGTCCGCTCGTACGACAACGCCCACAGCAAACCGCTCCAGAAGACGGCCGCGAAGCCGAGGGCGCCGTAGCCGTGCGCGACGGCGAACATGGCCGCGCTGAGCGCGGCGGCCGGCCCCACCGCGAACCTTCGGCGGAGGGTTGCGAACAGGAGCCCGCGGAACACGATCTCCTCGAACACCGGGGTGAGCACGACCGTGTCGAAGATCGTCATCCCGACGAGGGGCCGCGATCCCCAGACCAGATCGCGGTCGAACCATTCCGTCCAGTGCGCCGAGAATCCCAGCCAGCGCCCGGCCATGTCCATGATGACCTCGCCGAGCTGGCCGAGCGCCAGCAAGGTGAGGATGACGAGCACGAGCCGGCGCGCGCCGGCCGCGGCGGGCGCCAGGCCGAAGCTCTCCGTCAGGCGAAGCCCCGACGGCCGCACCAGGAACAACCAGGCGAGGAAGATGAGCGGGGCGAAGGACAGGTTCGTCGTGGCGCCGATGAGGACGCGGGAATATGCGCGGTCGGGCAGGAACGACGACGCGAGGATGATGACGGATCCGATCGCCCCGCCCCAGACCAGCACGAGGACTCCGGTGCGCCCGCGCCAGGGCGGCGGCAGGACGGCGCCGCCGACCCGGTCGAACGCCCGGCGGCGCACGGCGACCCGGACGAGCAGGACGACCCCGACGACGATGAGCACCAGCTCGACCGCGACGGTCGCGCGCATGCGGGCGAGCAGCCGGCCGGAGCGCTCCGCCTGCGCCGCCGTCGCCGCGGCCAGGAGATCCGGGTCGCCGACGCGCGTCGCCAGGCGAGTCGCGACCCGGTCCCTGAACCAGCCCGGCTCGAGCGCTTCGGCGAGGGCCTCTTCGACGTTCGAGCCGATGTCCGCCTCCACGTCCTCGTCGAGATAGGCGGCCCCGATGAGGAGCGCGAACACCGGCAGCGGGTCGACGCGGCGCGTCCATTCCTCGGTGCGGCGCCGCAGGCTGTCGATCCGTCCGGATTCGGCCTCGAGCACCGCCAGGTGGAGATCGATGCCGGGATGGGCCGATTCCCGGGCGAGCTCCTCGTACCAGCGGAGCCCCTCCGCGACATCCTCCGCCGGATCGCTCGACAGCACGCGATACACGAATCGCTCCCACGCCGGCGCGCGGACGACCGCTTCGTCGATGTCCATCGTGCGGCCGACGATCAGCGCGAGCGCGCGCTCCGGCTCCTCGATGCCGTCCACGCGCGATCCGGTGAGCTGGAGCCAGGCCATCATCGCGATGAACGAGAGGAGGACGAGCCCCGCGAGCGTCGTGACGAACCAGACGAGCAGCGGGCGCCTGGGCTCGGGAGCCCCGATATCTTGCCGCTCGACGGCGGCCGGTACGCTATCCATGGGAGAGTTCGGCCCTTCGCGCATGATAGGGAGCATCGTGCTATCGTGCAATCCATGGCGCCGCACTCGATCGGCTCGGGAACGATCTCGTTCGGACTCGTCTCGATTCCCATCCGGCTCTACACCGCGGCCTCGTCGGCGAACGTGGCGTTCAACATGCTGCACGCGAAGTGCGGCTCGCGGATCAAGCAGCAGACGTTCTGTCCGGTGTGCAACGAGGTCGTCGATCGCGCGTCGCTCGTTCGCGGCTACGAGTTCTCGAAGGACCAGTACGTGCGGGTGGCCGACGACGAGCTGAAGGGGCTCGAGGGCGAGGCCTCGAAGATGATCGACATCGCCGAGTTCGTGCCGCTCAAGTCGGTCGATCCGATCTACTTCGAGAAGACCTACTTCCTCGGACCGGACAAGGGCGGCGACAAGGCGTACCGGCTCCTCGCCGACGCGATGGACAAGCAGGGGCGCGTCGCCCTCGCGAAGTTCGTCATGCGCGGCAAGGAAAGCCTCGTGCTCATCCGGCCGGCGCAGGGCGGCCTCATGCTCCACACGATGTACTTCGCCGACGAGGTGCGCGACTTCGGCGAGATCGACCGCGGGCAGTCGGCGAAGATCAGGCCGGGAGAGCTCGAGCTGGCCTCGCAGCTCATCGACGGACTGTCCAACGACGAGTTCCACCCGGAGCAGTACGAGGACGAGTATCGCCACCGGGTCCTCGATCTGGTCAATCAGAAGGTCGAGGGCAAGGAGGTCACCGTCGCCGCCGCCGAAGCGCCGCGGGCCCAGGTGATCGACCTGATGGAGGCGCTCAAGGAGAGCCTGGCCAAGCGGGTGGCCTCGGGCGAGAAGCGGCCCCTGGCCAAGGCCAAGCGGTCCGAGGAAGCCGCCCCCGCACCCCCCAAACGAGCCGCCGCGAAGAAGTAGCGTTCGGGGGCCCGGGCGTTAGAATGGGTTTGGGCCCCCAATGCCCAGAATCGCCGTCGAACCACGCTTCCAGGTCGAATACCTGTCGATCCTCGACAGTGACGGGAACCTCGACACCGCGCTCGAGCCCAAGCTCGCCGACAACGAGCTGAAGTCGCTCTACCGCGCGATGCTGCTCGGCCGCCGCCTGGACGAGCGCATGGTGCGCCTCCAGCGCCAGGGACGCATCGGGACCTTCGCGCCTACCAAGGGCCAGGAGGCTGCCCAGATGGGCAGCATCTTCACCCTGCGGCCGACGGACTGGATGGTGCCATCCTTCCGCGAGACGGCGGCGATGATCTGGCGGGGCTGGCCGATCGAAAAGCTCCTGCGCTTCTTCGCGGGCCACCTCGAAGGCGGCCAGCCGGAGCCCGACCAGCACGACCTGCCGATCACGATCCCGGTGGCGACCCAGCTTCCCCACGCCGTCGGTCTCGCCTACGCCGCGCAGTACCGGGGCGACGACGTGGTCGTGATGGCCTACTTCGGCGACGGCGCGACCTCCGAGGGCGACTTCCACGAGGCCCTGAACTTCGCCGGCGTCTGGCACGTCCCGGTCGTCTTCGTGTGTCAGAACAACCAGTGGGCGATCTCGGTGCCGCTGAAGAAGCAGACGCACTCGCGCACGATCGCGCAGAAGGCGCTGGCGTATGGGCTGCCCGGTCTCCAGGTGGACGGCAACGACATGCTCGCCGTCTACGCCGCCGCACGCGAGGCGGTCGACCGGGCGCGCGCCGGGGACGGCCCGACCTTGATCGAGTGCGTGACCTATCGCCTCGGCGTGCACACGACGGCCGACGATCCCACCAAGTACCGGAGCGACGCGGAAGTGGCGATGTGGGAGCAGAAGGACCCGCTGACCCGCTTCAAGGCCTATCTCGAGAAGCGCAACCTCCTCGCGGAGGGTCTCGAGCAGCACGTCGACGAGGAGATCGCAGAGGCCATTCGCCGCTTCGAGGCCACGCCGCCTCCAGATCCCCTCACGATGTTCGACCACGTCTACGCCGAGCTCCCGTCGGACCTCGCGGCCCAGCGCGACGCGATGGCCGCGAGCGATCCCGTCGTGCCGGCGCGCGAGGGCGCGACCGCCCCCACCCAGCCGGGGGCCACGCCGATGCGGGGCCAGCGGCTGACACGGCGCTGACGCCATGGCCAAGCTGAACATGGTCAAGGCGCTCAATCAGGCGCTCTTCCAGGAGATGGAGCGCGACGGCGACGTGCTCGTGCTGGGCGAGGACGTCGGCGTCGACGGCGGCGTCTTCCGCGTGACCGACGACCTGCAGCGGAAGTTCGGCTCTCAGCGCGTCATCGACAGCCCGCTCGCGGAGGCGGCCATCATCGGCACGGCGGTCGGGATGGCGCTCTACGGCCTCAAGCCCGTCTGCGAGATCCAGTTCTCGGGCTTCGCGTTCCAGTGCTTCCACCAGATCGAGAACCACTGCGCGCGCTACCGGATGCGCTCGCAGGGGCGCTTCCACATCCCGATCGTGATCCGCATGCCGTACGGCGGCGGCGTCCGCGCCCTCGAGCACCATTCGGAGTCCGAGGAGCAGTTCTACGCGCACATCCCCGGGCTGAAGATGGTCGTGCCGTCGGGCCCGCGCAACGCGCGTGCGCTGCTGGCCGCCGCCATCCGCGACCCCGATCCGGTGATCTTCTTCGAGGCGAAGTCGCTCTACCACGCGGCCAAGGAAGAGGTGCCCGACGAGAGCGAGGTCATGCCGATCGGTCGGGCGCAGGTGGCGCGCGAGGGCGATGCCCTCACCCTGATCGGGTACGGCGCCATGCTCCGCGTGGCGCTCGAGGCCGCCGACGTGCTCCGCGACGAGGACGGCGTCGCCGTCGAGGTGATCGACCTGCTCACGATCTCGCCGCTCGATCGCGAAACGCTCGTCGCCTCGGTCCGGAAGACCGGCCGCGCGGTCGTCGTTCACGAGGCGCCGAAGAGCTTCGGTCCAGGCGCCGAGATCGCCGCCTCGATCATGGACGGCGCCTTTCTGTCGCTGGAGGCGCCCATCCGCCGCGTCACCGCGCACGACGTGCCGTTCGTCGGCTTCGCGCGCGAGAAGGCGAACGTCCCCGACGTGCCCCGTGTCGTCGCCGCCGTCCGCGAGACCCTCGCGTTCTGAACCGGTGAGGAGCTCGTAGCCGGATGCCCCGACCGTTCGCGCTTCCGGATCTGGGCGAGGGGCTCACCGAGGCCGAGATCGTCAAGGTGCTCGTCAACGAGGGCGACGTCCTCACCGAGGACGCGCCGCTGCTCGAGGTCGAGACCGACAAGGCTACCGTCGAGATTCCTTCCCCGTTTGCCGGACGCGTGGCGCGCATTCACGTTCGGCCTGGGCAGAGCGTCAAAGTTGGGGACGTCCTCGTCACGTTCGAGGACGCGGTCGGTGCGGAGCCCGGGGGTGGGGGCGGGCCGGCGCCGGCAAACGCGACGGTTCGCTCGACTGCAATGGCGCCCTCATCAGGATCGGTCGCAGCGGGCCCGGTGCCCGCGACTCCGGCGACGCGGCGGTTGGCGCGGGAGCTTGGGGTCGAGCTGCGCGCGGTTCGGGGTACGGGGCCGGGCGGGCGCATCATGGATGACGACGTGAAGGCGGCGGTCGGCGCGGCGGGCCGGCCCGGGGCGGCGGCGGGGGCCGATGGGCTGGCTCCCGAGCGGCCGGCGGTGGCGAGGCCTCTGGCCGCGGTCGGCGTCGAGCCGCCGGCGCTGCCGCGGTTCGAGCAGTGGGGGCCGGTGGAGCGGCAGCCGCTGTCGCACCTGCGCCGTACGATCGCCGAGCGCATGACGCTCTCGGCGACGCTCATCCCGCACGTGACGCACTTCGACCGCGCCGACATCACCGAGCTCGACGCGATCATCCGGCGCAATGTCGAGCCCGCGCGCGAGCGCAGCCTCACGCTCACCTTGACGAGCTTTCTGCTGAAGGCCGCCGCCCTCGCCCTGCAGGAGCACCCGCAGTTCAACGCGAGCCTCGACCCGGCGGCCGGCGAGCTGATCGTCAAGCGCTACCATCATCTGGGCGTGGCGGTGGCGACCGAACGGGGCCTGATCGTGCCGGTCATCCGCGACGTCGATCACAAGCCCCTCGTCGAGGTTCAGCGCGAGCTGGCGGCGCTCGCGCAGCGGGTCCGCGAAGGCAAGGCCACGCTCGAGGACCTGCGCGGGGGCACGTTCACGATCACGAACATCGGGGCGCTCGGCGGCACCGGCGCGATCCCGATCATCAATTATCCCGAGGTGGCCATTCTGGGCGTCGCCCGCGGGCGGGAAGAGCCGGTGGTGCACGAGGGCAAGATCGTGCCCCGCATGCTCCTGCCGATCTCGCTCACGTTCGACCATCGCGTCGCCGACGGCGCCGACGGCGCGCGCTTCGCCGCCGCGATCGTGCGGCGCCTCGAGCGTCCCGAGCAGCTTCTGCTGGATTGGTAGCTGGATCTGCTGGAGCGGTGATTGGTCTGGTTGTGCAACTGCAGAAGGAGGAGACCCTGATGCCCGACCATCGAGACACCTGGTCGAGCGGCAACGCCTATGAGCCCTATGTGGGGCGCTGGAGCGGTCTCGTCGCGCGGGAGTTCCTGCGCTGGCTCGACCCGCCCGAGAGCCTCCGCTGGCTCGACGTCGGCTGCGGCACCGGCGCGCTGAGCGAGGCCATCGTCGCGCGTTGCTCGCCCGACGCCGTCGTCGGCGTCGACCGGTCCGAAGAGTACCTCGAGTACGCTCGCGCGCGCGTGACCGATCCGCGCGTCAGCTTCCGGCCGGGCGACGCGCAGGCGCTGCCCGTCAAGGACGGCGAGCACGACGTCGTCGTCTCCGGGCTCATGCTCAATTTCGTGCCGGACCAGGCGCACACCCTGGCGGAGATGAAGCGGGCGCTGTCCCCCGGCGGCACCGTCGCGGCGTACGTCTGGGACTACGCCGGCGAGATGCAGCTGATGCGCCGCTTCTGGGACGCGGCCGTCGCGCTCGACCCGCCGGCGCTCGAGCTCGATGAGGGCCGGCGATTCCAGAACGCCCGGCCGGGGCCGCTGGTCCAGCTCTTCGAGTCGGCCGGCTTGACGCAGGTCCGTGTCCTCGCGATCGACGTGCCGACGGTCTTCAAGGACTTCGACGACTACTGGAAGCCGTTCCTCGGCGGCCAGGCGCCGGCGCCCGGCTACTGCATGTCGCTCACCGAGGAGCGCCGCGCCGCGCTCCGCGAGCGAATCAGGTCGACGATGCCGACCAAGCCCGACGGCAGCATCCATCTGATCGCCCGCGCGTGGGCGGTGCGCGGCCAGGTCGAGTAGGAAGGATCGCGCCGTGGTGATGGGCGATCTCGTCGTCGAGGTGGACGTGGCCGTCGTGGGCGGAGGGCCCGGCGGCTACTCGGCGGCGTTTCGCTGCGCGGAGCTGGGGCTCGAGACCGTCGTCGTCGACGCGGGCAAGCGGCTCGGCGGCGCCTGCCTCTTCGAGGGCTGCATCCCGTCCAAGGCACTGCTCCACGTCGCGGCGCTCATCGAGGACGCCGAGCGCGCCCGCGAGCTCGGCGTCGATTTCGGCGAGCCGCGCGTCTCGCTCGACCCGCTGAGAAAATGGAAGAGCGAGCGCGTCGTCGGCCGCCTCGCGCGCGGCCTCGCGTCCGTCGCCAAGGCCAAGAGCGTCGACGTCATCGGCGGCCGCGCCGTGTTCGAGAGCTCGCGCGAGCTCTACGTCGAGGGCGACGAGCCGCAGAAGGTGCGCTTCAAGCACGCGATCGTCGCGACGGGCTCGGCGCCGGCGCAGCTACCGGACCTGTCGCTCCCCGGCGATCGCGTCATCGACTCGACGGGGGCGCTCGAGCTCACCGAGGTGCCCGAGCGGCTCCTCGTGATCGGCGGCGGCTACATCGGTCTCGAGCTCGGTCAGGTCTACGCCGCGCTCGGCAGCCAGGTGACCGTCGTCGAGATGACCGACGGGCTCCTGCCGGGCGTCGACCGGGCCCTCGTCCAGCCGCTCGCGCGCCGCTGCGAGAAGCTCTTCGCGAAGATCCACCTCGGTACCAAGGTGACCTCGCTCCGCGAGAAAGGCTCGGCCGTCGAGGCGCGCCTCGAGCCCGGCGAGGCGCAGACCTTCGATCGCGTGCTGGTCGCGGTCGGCCGGCGATCGGCCAGCGCCGGGCTCGGGCTCGAGCACACGCGGGCGAGCGCCGACGCGCGCGGCTTCCTCACCGTGGACGATCGCTGCCGCACGGCCGACCCGGCGATCTACGCCGTGGGCGACGTCACCGGCGAGCCGATGCTCGCCCATCGCGCGATGCGCCAGGGCAAGGTCGCCGCGGAGGTGATCGCCGGCCGCCCGGCGGCTTTCGACAACGTCGTTGTGCCGGCGGTCGTGTTCACCGATCCCGAGGTCGCCTGGTGCGGGCTCACCGAAGCCGACGCGGAGCGCGAGGGGCGCCCCGTGAAGATCGCCAGGCGCGAGTGGGCGGCCTCGGGACGTGCCCTGACCCTCGGCCGCACCGACGGCCTGACGAAGGTCATCGCCGATCCGGACACCGGCCGCGTGCTCGGCGTCGGGATCGTGGGGCCCGGCGCGGGCGAGCTCATCGCCGAGGGCGCGCTCGCCGTCGAGACGGCGATGACCGTCGAGGATCTCGCGGCCACCATCCACACCCACCCGACGTTGTCGGAGAGCCTGATGGAGGCCGCCGAGTCCCTGCTGCGAGAGCCTCGCTGACCCGGCCTATCGCGGCGTCACGTCGAAGGTCGTCGGCGTGCCCCGGCGGGGGGACGCGCTCGCCAGCAGGGCCGAGAGCTTGGTCCGCTGCTCCGGCGTGAGCTGGGCCTTCCCCTCCTCGATCGTCTTGATACGAGCCAATCTCAGATCCGCGCGCTGCCGCTCGACGTCGCGCACCTGCGCCTCGACACCGGCGAGGTCCACCGGGTCCGCCTGCAGCGTGGTGGTCACCGCAGTCTCGGCCGCGCGCAGGTCGGCCTCCCGCCGGGTCGCCTCACGCTGAAAGTCGGCGCGTAGCTTCTCGAGGCTCTGAACCTGGCTGGTGCTCAAGGCGAGCTCCTGGCGCCAGTTGAGCGTGAGCGTGATCAGCGGCCGCTCGGCCGGCGAGTCAACGCGCCGGAAGTGGTCGCGCCAGCGCTCGCCGAGCCCGTGCACCTGCCCGACCAGGTCGTCCAGGGCGCGGTTGAGCTCGTCATGGACCACGGGGGTCACGGCGACGGATTCCGCGGCGAGGACCGGGGAGACGGCGCCGAGAATCACGACCGATGCGACGAAGAGTCGTTTCAGCACAGGCATCTCCAGAAGGTGAGGGTTCGCCCTCGACGAGATTCGGGACGGACGCCGGGCGCGAAGCGTTTACCCGGCTCGCCTGGCGCCGTTGGCGAACAAGTACGGCCCGTCGAACTGGCCGATGTAGCTCGTGTGAGTGATCAGCCCCGTCTCGGGGGCCCAGACGTGGAGCTGGCACGCGGGTGGCTCCATCGTGAACGCCAGGGGCTGGTCCTCGAGGTCGAGCGCCACCTGGTGCGCCGTGCTCGGAGCGGTCGTGGCGAGCGTGCCGCCCACGAGGGCCTGGATCGGGCGGTGCAGGTGGCCGCAGACGATGCGCTGGACGTTCCGGTGCCGGCCGACGACCTCGGCGAACTCACCCGCGTTCGCGAGACCGTGCTCGTCCATCCGCGCGATTCCCGTCACGAACGGCGGGTGGTGCATGAAGATCACGGTCGGGCGCGCGGGCGCTTCCGCCAGACGCGCCGCCAGCCAGCCCATTCGCTCCGCGCAGAGGAGGCCGCCGACCCGGCCGGGTACCAGGGTGTCGAGCGCGATGAGCCGTACCGGATAGCCCTCGACGACGTACTGCATGAACCGACCGCCGCGCGGGAGATAGGCATGGTCGGGGAAGGCCGCCGCGAGTGCCTCGCGCTCGTCGTGGTTGCCGGGGATGAGATAGACGGGCATGGACAGCGGCGCCAGCAACTCGCGCAGCCGGCGATACTCGTCGGGGCGCCCCCCGTCGACGAGATCGCCCGTCGCCAGCACCAGGTCGGGACGCGGCCTGAGTGCCTGCAGGTGGTCCACGGCGCGCGCGAGGTACGGCGCGGTGTCGACACGCCCGTACGCGAGAGCCCCTTGGGGCTTTATGTGTGTGTCGGTGATCTGGGCGATCAGCATGACGCGGGAAGTATCGCTCAACTTGCGCTCGAGGGCCACGACACGCGCGGTAAATACCTGAAAGACCCAGCGGCGTTTACCCGTGTTGTCCAGACCACGAGACCGGGCTACGCTTTCCGCGTGGACCGGTCTTGGCGTCCAGATGCGCCGGCCGACCGGCCGCGCTGACGTGCAGAGACAGCTCCGCGCCACCTACCGGGTCCAGCTCCATGCCGGCTTCGACTTCGCCGCGGCCGCGGCGATCGCGGACTATCTCGCGGCGCTCGGCGTCAGTCATCTCTACTGCTCCCCGTACCTGCAAGCCGCGAAGGGCAGCACGCACGGCTACGACATCGTCGATCCGCGCGCCGTCAACCGCGAGCTCGGCGGCGCGGCCGGCCACGCCCGTCTGTCCGAGGCACTGCGCAGCGCCGGTCTGGGCCAGGTGCTCGACATCGTCCCGAACCACATGGCCATCAGCGCCGACAACCCCTGGTGGTGGGACGTGCTGGAAAATGGGCCCGCGAGCCCCTACGCGTCGTACTTCGACGTCGATTGGGACCCTCCGGAGACGCGGCTGCGCAACGTCGTGCTCCTGCCGGTGCTCGCCGACCACTACGGCCGCGTGCTCGAGCGCGGCCATCTGCGCCTGGCTCGAGACGGCGTGGCGTTCACGATCCGGTATCACGACCACGTGTTCCCGGTCTCGCCGCAGTCACTCGACCTCTTGCTGGCGACCGCGGCCGAGCGGACGGGATCCCAGGCGCTCGCGTTCATCGCCGACGCGCTGAGCGAGCTCCCCTCGCCGACGACGACCGACCGGGCGAGCGTCGAGCGCCGGCACCGGCACAAGAGCGTCCTCTACGAATCGCTGGCGCGGCTCTTCGCCGAGCAGCCGCTCCCGGCCAAGGCGATCGACGCGGTGGTGGCCGAGGTCAACGCCAGCGTCGACCTGCTGGATTCGCTGCTCGAGCGCCAGAACTTCCGGCTCGCGCACTGGCGCGCGGCGGCGCGCGACCTCGGTTACCGGCGATTCTTCGACATCAACGGCCTCGTCGGGCTGCGCGCGGAGCACGAGCACGTCTTTCACGACACGCATCGGCTCGTGCTGGCGTGGCTCGCGGACGGCACGCTCGACGGGCTTCGCATCGATCATCCCGACGGCCTTCGCGATCCCGAGGCATACCTCGATCGGCTGCGCGAGGCCGGGCCCCAGGCGTGGATCATCGTCGAGAAGATCCTCGAGCCGGGCGAGGCGCTGCGCGACTCCTGGCCGGTCGACGGCACCACCGGGTACGACTTCCTGAACCGCCTCTCGGGGCTCTTCGTCGACCCGGAGGGCGAGAAGGCGCTGACCGAGCTCTGCGCGGAATTCACCGGGGAGTCGACCGACTGGGCCGAGGTGGCGCGCGCCCGGAAGCACCAGGTGATGCGCGAGACGATGGGCAGCGACCTCAACCGGCTGACCGCGCTCTTCCTTGAGATCTGCGAGCGGCGGCGACGCTACCGCGACTACACGCGCCACGAGCTGCACGAGACGCTGCGTGACACGCTCGCGTGCTTTCCGGTCTATCGCACCTACGTGCGCCCCGAGCCCGCGGCCGTCGACGAGGACGACGCGCGCCGGATCGTCGAGGCGACCGAGACCGCGCGCGCCCACCGGCCCGACCTCGACGGCGAGCTCTTCGAGTTCCTCCGCGACCTGCTGCGGCGGCGCCTGGTCGGCGACCTCGAGACCGAGCTGACGATGCGCTTCCAGCAGCTCTCGGGGCCGGTCATGGCCAAGGGCGTGGAGGACACCGCGTTCTACGCGTTCAACCGCCTGGTGTCGCGCAACGAGGTCGGCGGCGATCCGTCGCGCTTCGGCGTCGGCGTCGAGGAGTTCCACCAGGCGTGCGAGGAGACGCAGGAGCTGTGGCCGCGGACGATGCTCGCCACCTCGACCCACGACACCAAGCGCAGCGAGGACGTGCGCGCCCGGCTCGATCTCCTGTCCGAGATGCCGGAACGCTGGGGCGAGGCCGTGCGCCGCTGGGCGGCGCTGAACGCGCGGCACCACCGCGGCGAGTGGCCGGACCGCAACACGGAGTACCTCTTCTACCAGACCCTGGTGGGCGCGTGGCCCATCGACACGGAGCGCATGACCGCGTACATGGCCAAGGCCGCGCGCGAGGCCAAGGCCCACACCTCGTGGACGAGCCCGAACCAGGCGTACGACGCGGCCCTGCGCGCCTTCGTCGAGAGCTCGATGGCCGACCGCGCCTTCACCGTCGACGTGGAGGCCTTCGTCGCGCCGCTGATCGCCGCGGGCCGAGTCAATTCGCTCGCGCAGACGTTGCTGAAGCTCACCGCTCCGGGCATCCCCGACATCTATCAGGGAACCGAGCTGTGGGACCTGAGCCTGGTGGACCCGGACAACCGGCGGCCGGTCGACTACGCGCTGCGCCGCCGTCTGCTCGCCGCGCTCGATCGGGCGACGCCCGAGGAGATCATGGCGAGAAGCGACGAGGGCCTGCCGAAGCTCTGGGTCATCCGCCAGGCCCTGCGGCTCCGCCGTCTGCGCCCGGCGCCGTTCGGCGCGGAGGGAGCCTATCGCCCGCTCGCGGCGACCGGCGCCCGGTCGGATCACGTCGTGGCCTTCGTGCGCGGTGAGGCCGCCGTCACGGTGGCGCCGCGGCTCGTGATGCGGCTCGAGGGCAACTGGATGAGCACGACGCTCGAGCTGCCGCCGGGCCGGTGGCGCAACGAGCTCGCCGGCGACGTCGCCCAGGGCGTCGTGCGCCTGGCCGACCTGCTGGCGCGCTTTCCCGTGGCGCTGCTCTCGCGGATCGAGGCGAGCGAGCCCGACGGGATGCGCTGATCAGCGCCGGCCCACGGTCAGCGCGCCGCTGGACGAGCCACGGAGCGCGCCACGCCGGCACGCCCATCGCTCGCCGAGGCGCGGTCGCGTCCGAACAGCGTAAACGCGGCAGCGAGCACTGCCGCGAAGCCCAGGCACGCCAGCAGCCCGGCAATCGCGAGCTGGAACAGCGCCGGGTCCTCGACGGCCGCCCACGGCGCGAACCGAAGCGGGGGCAGCATCACCGCGAACCAGCCGACGATCCACCAGGCGATGCCGTAGAACGTCGCCCAGGCGGCCACCGACTCACGACGCAGCCCGACCACGTCGTACAGGACGCCGAAGAGCGCGCCGAGGGCCGCGGCCACCGCGACCTGGACGAGCCCGCCCACGGCGAGGCTGTCGGATCGAATCGTGTGCGAGACGAGGGTGATCGCGCGCGTGATCTCGCCGTGGGGGCCCTTGATCGCCAGGATCGACAGCACGACCGCCGCGGCGATGCCGCCGCCGAGCCCGGCTCCGGCGCCAACGATGATTCCCGATCGCATCTCTCACCTCGGTCGGACTTTCTTGCAGTGTGCGGCGTCGAGATGAAACAACGGTGAGAGCAGGATGAGAAGAGGAGAAGACCTCGAGCTCGTGACCTCGCGCTGGCCGATCCTGGCGCTCGTGACCCTGGCCCACGCCCTCGGCGCGCTCACCGCTCTGGCGGTCGCGCCGCTCGCGCCGTTCCTGCTCGAGTCGCTCGCGCTCTCGCGCGTGCAGGTCGGGCTCTTCCTGCCCGCGGTCTACCTGGGCGGCGTGCTGATGGCCTTGCCTGCGGGCTGGCTCACCGACCATCTCGGGGTCCGTTGGACGCTCGCGCTCGGCCAGCTGCTGGTCGGCGCGATGATCGCGCTCGCGGCGTGCAGCTCGGGGTACGGCCTGCTGCTCGTCCTGCTCGCGCTCGGCGGATTCGGCTTCAGCGTGCTGAATCCCGCGACCGGCCGGGCCGTGGTGGAGTGGTTTCCGCCGCGCGAGCGCGGGATTGCGATGGGCGTGAAGCAGACCGGCCTCACCCTGGGCGGGCTGACGGCGGCGCTGCTCCTGCCGCCGATCGCGCGGGCCTGGAGCTGGCGGCACGCGCTCGCCACGGCGGGGCTGCTCTCGCTGGTGTCCGCGACGCTCGTCGCCATCCTCTACCGCTCGCGGTCCACTCCCTCGACGGCGGGCCCGGTCGAGCGGCCGCGCCTCTCCGAGCTCGGCGAGTTCCTCCGACGTCCGCCCATCCTCGTTGTCTTCGGCTGTGGGCTCGCGCTCTCGATCGCCCAGTCGTCTCTCATGGCTTATCTCGTGCTCTACGCGAAGGATTCCTTCGACGTCTCCGCGGTGCGGGCGGCTCAGTTTCTCGCGATCGCCCAGGTGGGCGGGACCGTCAGCCGCATCCTGTGGGGCGTCGTCTCGGATCGATCGTTCGGCGGCCGGCGACGGCCCGGCGTCGTGGCCAGCGCGGCGATCGGCGCGGCCGCCTACACCGCGCTCGCCCTCGGGAGCCAGCTGCCCGAGTGGCTCGTCTACCCCCTCGCCTTCGTCGCCGGCGCCGGCGCCTTCGGCTGGGTCGGGCTCTACTTCGCCCTGGTGGCCGAGATCGGCGGGTCGCGTCATGCCGGACTCCTCACCGGCGTGGCCACGGCCTGCTCGTGGAGCGGCACGCTCATCGGTCCGCCGATCTTCGGCCTGGTCCTCGAAGCCACGGGCGGCTACGCGGCGTCCTGGCTCGTCCTGACGGCGGTCGGGCTGGCGGTGGTCCTCACGCTTCCACGCCTGTCGCCGCTCGTGCAGCGCGGCTGACGGCCGATGTGGCAGACTAAGCGCGTGAGAACGATTCTCGTGACCGGCTTCGAGCCGTTCGGCGCTCACTCCGTCAACCCCACCGAAGGGCTCGCGAAGGCGGTCGACGGGCGGCGCGTCGGCGACTTCACCGTGCTGTCGGTTGTCCTGCCGGTGCATCACGCCGACGCGGCGGCGCGGCTCGGCCCGCTGCTCGCGGAAAGCAACCCCGAGGCGGTGCTTCATCTCGGCCTGGCCGGCGGGCGCGCGCGGATCGCGCTCGAGCGCGTGGCCATCAACGTCATGGACTACGAAGTGCCCGACAACGCGGGCTATCGGGCGAGCGGTGAGCCATGCGTGCCGGGCGGGCCGACGGCGTACTCCTCGACCTTGCCGCTGCCCGCGATGCTGAAGGCGCTCGTCGACGAAGGCATTCCCGCCTACATGTCGAACACGGCCGGCACCTTTCTCTGCAATCAGACGCTCTACTGGACACTCCACGCGGTGCGCGACACGCCGCGCCCGCCCCGGGTCGGCTTCGTCCACTTCCCGCTGCTCCCGGCGATGGTCGCGGCCGCGGGACTCGAGCAGCCGAGCATGGACTTCCCGCTCATGCTCCGGGCGGTCGAGACGATCCTGGGTGTGATCGCGCACGGCGATGGCCAGGCCCGCCGGGTCTAGGAACACCCAGTACCTCTACTTGACGACGACGGGGCGACGCACGGGCCGGCCGCGCGAGATCGAGATCTGGTTCACGCAACGCGGCGGCCGCTACTACCTCGTCGCGGAGCTCCGCGAGCGGGCGCAGTGGGTGCAGAACCTCTGGGTGGCGCCGCGCGTGGCCGTGCGCGTCGGCCGCCGCTCGTTCGCGGCCCTCGCCCGGGTGGTCGATGCGAAAACCGAGCCCGAGCTGGCCCGGGCGGTGCGGAAGATGTCGGAAAAGAAATACGGCTGGGGCAACGGTCTCGTCGTGGAGCTCGACCCGGCATGAACGTGAAGGCGCTACTCTTCGATCTCGACGACACGCTCCTCGACTATTCGGGCGGCGTCGACCGCAGCTGGACCGAAGCCTGTACCTCGTGCTGCGCAGAGGCTCCAGACGGGATCGACCCCGCGACCCTCGTGGCCGCAATCGCCGAGACGCGGCGGTGGTTCTGGGACGACCCGGTGCGCCACCGCCGCGAGCGTGTGAACATGCTCGGGGCCTGGGAGCACATCGTCGAATTCGCCCTCGAACGCCTCGGCCGGCCCGCTCCGGACCTCGCGGCCGCGATCGCGCGCGACTACGCGGCCCGTCGGCGGGCGGTGATGCGCCTGTTCCCCGACTCGCTCGCCTGCCTGATGGAGCTCCGCCGGCGCGGCATCCCGCTCGCGCTGGTGACAAACGGCGACGCCAGCCAGCAGCGTTACAAGATCGAGCGGCACGACCTCGCGCGCTTCTTCGACGCGATCGTGATCGAAGGGGAATTCGGGGTCGGCAAGCCCGACGAAGCCGTGTACCGGCACGCGCTCAAGACGCTCGGCATGACTCCAGGCGAGGCGCTGATGGTCGGCGATCACCTCGAGTGGGACGTGGCGGCGCCTCAACGGCTCGGACTCACCGGCGTGTGGATGGATCGCGGTGGGCTTGGCCTGCCGCACGGCAGCGCCGTCCAGCCGCACCGGATCATCCGCTCGCTCGACGAGCTGAGGGGCGTCCGGGAGCTAGCGAGGAGCTAAGCGGCGGCCGTGCAGGATGTCGCACCAGCGCCGGTTGTCGTCGCCGCCGGCCTCGGCGCTTCCCGAGAGGTACGCGGAGGCGGTCACCACTTCGTCATCGGCGCCATCACGCGCCGGAGAGTGGGATTCGCACCAGCGCACGTCGAGAATCTCCTGGCTGGGGTCGGCTTCGGGCTCACAACCGGGACAGTAGGCGCGGGCGACACAAGGGGTGTCCGGAAGGTAATCCGTCACCGGTTTATGGCGAGAATCTGCATCGCCAATCCTTTCTCATAATAGAGTAGCCAGCAGCTCTTCCTTGCAAAAATTAAACCGCCGAGAGTGCCATGCGGCCGAAGCGGCCAATCGTCCCGAAGCCAGCGATTTCAAGCTGATGCACCCGGGCAGGAAGTCCTGGGAAAGTCCTTACCGTAGTGAAGGGCTTACATGGTGGCGGCAAATCGGGCCTTTCGGACCGGGACCATGACGGAAATGTCAGCCGGCCTGCGACTGCCTGACATTGTTTGGGCTTCGGCCGCTGCCTTTAACGTAGACTCCTCCTGGCAACCCTTCTATGGATTTGACGGCGGCGGACCGCTTCGTAATCGAAGGCGGCCACCCGATCGGGGGCGAGGTCATCCCGAGCGGGAACAAGAACGAGGCTCTGCCGCTCCTCGCCGCATCGCTGCTCGCGTCCGGCAATGTGGTGATCGAGAACGTGCCACGTATTCGGGACGTGACCACCTTGATCGAGCTGGTTCGAGCCCTCGGCGTGTCCGTCGACTGGTCGGGCGAGCACGCGGTCACGGTCGACGCCGGGGGTCTCAGGGAGTCGCGGCCCGACGCCGGGCTGGCGGCGGAGATCCGGGCGTCGTTCCTTCTCGCCGCGCCCCTGCTGGCGCGGACCGGCCTCGCGGTCCTGCCTCGTCCCGGCGGCGACAAGATCGGGCGCCGGCGGCTCGATACCCATCTCCTGGCGCTCCGCGAGCTCGGGGCCCGGATCACCCTGGACGACGCCTACTACCGCCTGGAGCTCTCCGGCCGCTTCCGCGGCGCCGAGGTCTTCCTCGACGAGGCCAGCGTGACCGGCACGGAGACCGCCGTCATGGCGGCCGCGACGGCCGGCGGAAGCACCCGGCTCCTGAACGCCGCCTCGGAGCCTCACGTGCAAGGGCTCTGTCATGCCCTCAACGCGATGGGCGCCAGGATCCGCGGGATCGGCAGCAACGTCCTCGAGATCGAGGGGGTCCGGGAGCTCAAGCCGGCCCGACACCAGGTCGGCCCGGATCACATCGAGATCGGCTCCTTTGTCGCGGTGGCCGCGATGACCGGCGGCGCGCTTCGCGTGCGCGAGGTGGCGCCCGACCATCTCCGGATGATCCGGCTCGTGCTGGCCCGGCTCGGCATCGAGACCTTCGTGGAGGGCACGAGCCTTCAGGTGCCCGCGGCGCAGAAGCGGATCATCGCTCCCGACGTCGACGGCGGAATCGCCAAGGTCGACGACGCCCCGTGGCCAGGCTTCCCGGCCGACCTGACGCCGCTGGCGCTCGTGCTCGCGACGCAGTGCGAGGGCACCGTGCTGATCCACGAAAAGCTCTTCGAGAGCCGGCTCTTCTTCGTCGACAGCCTGATCGCGATGGGCGCGCGCATCCTCCTCAGCGACCCGCACCGCGCGCTCGTGATCGGCCCGAGCCGTCTGCACGGCGCGACCATCGTCTCGCCCGACATCCGCGCCGGTATGGCCCTGATCGCGGCGGCGCTCACGGCGCAGGGCCGCTCGGTCATTCGTAACGTGCAGCAAGTGGACCGCGGATACGAGCGGATCGACTCGCGCCTGAAGGCACTCGGCGCCCGAATCACGCGCGAGTAAGCCAGCCAGCCGTTCACCCGAAGCCGACAAGGAGACCATGCATGCATGGCAATCGAATTCGCGCAGCGTGCGCCGGCGTGGTTGCCGGCCTCGTCGCTCTCGCCGGGGTCGCCGCGCTCCCGGCCGCCGCGGACGAGACGTGCAACTCGCCCTACATGGGCAATCTGATCAAGGGGCAGGAAGACTACCTCTACGTGTGGGCGCTCGGGGTCAAGGGCATGGGCGACGGCTCCGACAAGCTCGTCACCATCGACGTGAACCCCGCGTCGAGCCGCTACGGCAAGGTGCTCAACAAGGTCTCCGTTCGCGGGCAGGGCGAGGCGCACCACATGGGCTTCGCCGACGACCGCCGCTACCTCTGGGCCGGCGGCCTCGAAAACAGCCGCATCTCGCTCTTCGACGTCGGCAGCGATCCGGCGCGGCCCAAGCTCGTGCGGACCATCTCGGACATGCCGGCCAAGACCGGCTACGTCGGCCCGCACACCTTCTACGCGATGCCGGGCCGCATGATCGTCCAGGGTCTGTCGAACACCAAGGATGGCGGCGGCGTGACGGGGATGGCGCTCTACAGCAACAAGGGGGAGCTGATCGCCACCTACCCGATGCCGACGACCGACGGCGGCGACGGCTACGGCTACGACGTCGCAATCAATCCGCAGAAGAACGTGATGCTGACGTCGAGTTTCACCGGTCGCAAGAACTACATGCGGGCGCTAGGAGACCTGGTGAAGGACGCCGAGGCGATGAAGAAGTTCGGCAGCACGATGGTGGTCTGGGACCTCAAGGCGATGAAGCCGAAGAAGGTCCTCAGCGTGCCCGGCGCGCCGCTGGAGATCCGCTGGTCGCTCAAGGACGGCGACAGCTGGGCGATCACGGCCTCGGCGCTGACCTCCAAGCTCTGGCTCGTCAAGCCGGACGCCTCCGGCGAGTGGCAGGCCAAGGAGGTCGCCGTCATCGGCGATCCGGCGAAGATCCCCCTGCCGGTGGACATCAGCATCAACAAGGACGGCACCGGCCTCTGGGTCAACACGTTCATGGACGGCAAGACCCGGTACTTCGACCTGTCGAACCCGGAGCAGCCCAAGCAGACCTACGAGCGGGTCACCGGCAAGCAGGTCAACATGATTTCGCAGAGCTGGGACGGCACGCGCGTCTACATCGCGTCCTCCCTGCTGGCGAACTGGGACAAGGGCGGCGCGGACGACGAGCAGTTCGTCCGCGGCTTTTCCTGGGACGGCAAGGAGCTCAAGCCGGCCTTCGAGATCGATTTCTACAAGGAGAAGCTCGGCCGCGCGCACCATATGAAGCTCGGCTCGAAGGCGATGAAGACCGCGTATGGGCTCGAGCGCACCGCGACGCTTCGCTGAGTCGCGACGCACACTGAGCGCGCTGCTCCTCGCGGCCGTTGCGGCCGCCGCGGGCGACGTCGTCGCCGGAGGCGTCGCGGCCGCGCACGAGCCGGACGACACGGTGCCGGCCGCCGTCACGATGGACTTCGTGCCGCCGCCGGCCGGCAGCTACGCACTGCACGCCATCATGCCGGCGCCCGACGGGCCGGTACTCGACCCTGACGGCCGGAGGCTCCCGCTGTCTCGCTTCACCGCCGGGAAGATCACGCTGCTCGGATTCATTTACACCTCGTGCGCCGACGCGCGCGGCTGTCCCCTCGCCTACCAGGTCTTTCACGCCGTGCGCCACCGGGTCGCGGAAGACGCCGCGCTGCGCGACCGCGTGCGGCTGGTCTCGCTGAGCTTCGATCCGGCGCGGGATACGCCGGCCGTGATGCGTCACTACGCGGCGGCCGCGGCGCCGAACGGCGTCGAGTGGGCGTTTCTCACGACCGAGCGCCCGGGGCGGCTCGTGCCGCTCCTCGACGGCTTCGGTCAAGACGTGCGAATCGAGGTCGACGCGCGCGGCCGCCCGGCCGGACCGCTCGCGCACGTGCTCAAGGTGTTCTTGCTCGACGAGCGCGCGATCGTTCGCGAGATCTACACGACCGCGTATCTCTTTCCCGAGGTCATCGTGAACGACATCAAGACCCTCCGGCTCGAAGACCGGCCCGCGCGGAAGGCCATTCGGTGACGTCGGCGCTCGTGACGACCGCGTGGCTCACCCGGAACCTCGGCCGGCGCGACGTCCGGGTGGTCGACGGCTCGTGGCACATGCCCCACCTCCAGCGCGACGCTCGCGCGGAGTTCGCGCAGGCGCACGTCCCGGGCGCCGTGTTCTTCGACATCGACGCGATCGCCGACCGGCGCACGACGCTTCCGCACATGCTGCCGCGCGCCGCGGAGTTCGCCCGGAGCGTGGGGCGCCTGGGGGTCGGCAGCCGGGACCGTGTGGTCGTCTACGACACGCGCGGCGTGGTGAGCGCCGCCCGCGTCTGGTGGACTTTTCGCGTCTTTGGTCACGACAAGGTGTTCGTGCTGGACGGCGGCCTTCCGCGGTGGCAGGCCGAGGGCCGCCCCGTGGAAGCGGGGGCGCCGACGCCGAAGCCGCGCCGCTTCATCGCCCGCCTGCACCGGAGTCTCGTGCGCGATCTCGCGGGCATGCGTCGAAATCTCCAGACGCGAACGGCGCAGGTGCTCGACGCCCGCTCGCGCGGCCGCTTCGCCGGCACGGAGCCCGAGCCGCGCGCGGGCCTTCGTGCCGGGCACATCCCGGGGAGCCTCAACCTGCCGTACGACGAGCTCTATCAGAAGGACGGCACGCTCCTGCCGGGCGACGCGATCCGCGGCAAGCTCGAGAGCGCAGGGATCGATCTCACGAGGCCCGTCGTGACGGCCTGCGGGTCCGGGGTCACCGCGTCGGTGCTGGCACTCGGCTTCCACGTGGTCGGGCGCCCGGACGTCGCGGTCTACGACGGCTCGTGGACGGAGTGGGGCGGGCGGGCCGACACCCCGATCGAGACATAGGCGGCTCGCGCCGCAGGCCGGCGCGGGCCTTGGCCCCCGCCGGTCGAGGCGCGACGAGCATTCATCCAATTCAGGAGGCTCCGACATGGCGCTCAAGCTCTCCGACGACGTCAAGGCGCTCGTGCGCGGCGCGAACTTCGCCCACCTCGCGACATTGATGCGCGACGGGTCGCCGCAGGTCGCCCCGGTCTGGGTCGACCTCGACGGCGAGCTCATTCTCGTGAGCACCGGCGAGGGATCGCTGAAGGCGAAGAACAGCCGGCGCGACGCGCGGGTCGGCCTCTCGATCGTCGCGATGGACAACCCGTATCGCGAAGCTCAGATCCGCGGCCGGGTCGTCGAGCGCCGGCCCGACGCCGACTTCAAGACGATGGATCGGATCTCGCGCAAGTACACGGGCAAGCCGTTTCCGTTCCGCGACAATCCCGCGCAGCGGGTCGTGCTCGCGATCGAGGTCGAGCGAGCGCGCTACGCGGTCCTGCCCTTCGTCCACGCGCCGGCCTAGCGGCGGGCGAGACTAGCCGAGCGCGTCCGCGTCCGCCGCCCTCAGTCGCAATACAGCTCGACCGTGTAGCCGTTCGGATCCTCGATATAGATGGCGCTGTTGCGGCGGCGGCCCCGGATCCGGACGCCCGCCCGTTTCACGCGGGCGCAGACCTTCTTCCACTCGGGCCGCGAGAAGCGCAGACCGAAGTGGTCGAGGCCGCCGGCATCAGGGTCGAACCGCGCCCGGGTACCCACGAAGTTCAAGAGATCCTGCCCGCTCGCCGTCTCGAGAAAGAGCATGCCCTCGTGGGGGAACGCGGGCCTCAGACCGAGGACGTCGATGTAGAAGCGCTCGGTGCCGGCCAGATCGCGCGTCTTGAGTGCCAGGTGTCGGAGCATGGTCAGCCTCGGATCCGCGGCTTGACGTCCGTCATCGTCCGCTCGAGCGCGGCGATCATCTCGGGCACCGTGCCGACCGAGAAGTCGAGTACGAAGTGCTCGACGCCGGCGGCCACGTAGGCCGCCGACAGATCGTCGGCGATCTGCGCCGCCGAGCCGGTCAGCGGAGTCCGGTCGCGCCCGGCGCCGTCCTGGAAGCGGAGCGGCCCCTTGAAGGAGATGGCGATCGTCGCCGGATCGCGCCGCGCCGTCGCCGCCATGTCGCGTAGCCGCCGCACGGCGGCCGCCATCTCGGCCGGGTAGAGCTTCACGGGCGGCCTCAGGCCCAGTGGATGCCAGCCGTCGCCGACGTCGACGACCCGCGCGAGCGCCGCGCGGGTGTGGCCGCCGATCCAGATCGGGATGTGCGGCTTCTGCGCCGGCTGCGGGCGCACGCCGCCCGCCTCGGCGACGCGCCTGAAGCGGCCTTCGAAGGTGACGCGCGGCCGCGTCCAGATCTCCTTCATCAGGCGCAGGTACTCGACCGTACGGTCGGCACGGTCGTCGAAGCGGACGCCGAGCGCGTCGAACTCTTCCCGCCACCACCCGACACCGGCGCCCAGGATCACCCGGCCTCCCGAGAGATAGTCGGCCGTCGCCAGCGCCTTGGCGGTGACGATCGGATTCCGGTACGGAATCACGAGCACGCTGATCCCGACCTTGATCCGGCGCGTGATCGTGGTCAGGTACGTGAGCGCGGTCAGCGCTTCGAGCCACGGCTCATCGGGCCCGAGCGGAAAGGCGCCGGTCACCGAGTACGGATACGGCGACGCGCTCTTGACGGGGATCAGCAGCCGATCGGTGACCCAGATCGAGTCGCAGCCGAGCGCGTCGGCGCGCTGGGCGAGGGTCGTGATCGCGTCGCGGTCGGCGAGCGCGCCGCGCCCCTGCAGCGAGAAGCCGATCTTGACCGCCATGGTTCAGCCGAGGGCCGGGATCCGGCAGCCGAGGCCGTTGACCGCGATGTCCATCGTCACGACTCGCCGGCGTCAGTTCTCGGCGGGACCGACGCCCTTGAACACGAACTTCTGGGCCCGCTTGCCCGAGTCGACTTCAGCCGTGTAGACGTTGCCCTTGGAGTCTACCGCGAGATTGTGCACCCAGTGAAACTGGCCGGCCTGCCGCCCGCTCCGGCCGAACTTCCCGACGATCTGACCGTTGTCGCGCAGCAAGGTCCAGATGTGGTTGTTCTCGCCGTCGGCGTTGTAGAGCCAGGTCTGCGGCGCGTCGTGCGAGACGTCGAGATCCCACACCGAGCCGTTGCCGCGCGTGGCGGGCGCGACGACGAATTCCTTCACGAACGCCCCGTCCTTCTTGAAGACCTGGATGCGGTTGTTCATACGGTCGCACACGTAGAGCAGCCCGTCCTTCGCCAGGCGCGCGCAGTGCACCGGATTGCCGAACGGCTTCACACCCGGATCGCCCGGCGGCCGGCCGTTGGCGCCCCAGTGCCGCTTGTAGGCGCCGGTCTGGGCGTCGAAGACGATCACCCGGTGGTTCTTGTAGCCGTCGGCGATGAACACCTCGTTCGTCGCCGGATCGACGTTCATGTTCGCCGGACGGCCGAGATGCGTGGTGTCGTTGTCCCCGCCGGTCCGATCGTGCTTGCCGATCTGCAGCAGGAACTTGCCCTCCCGCGTGAACTTGAGCACCTGGTGGTCCTTGGCATCGTTGCCGCCGATCCACACGTTGTCCTGATCATCCACGAAGATCCCGTGCTCGTTCAGCGGCCAGTCGTAACCGGCGCCCGGGCCGCCCCACGAGCGCACGAGCACGCCGTCGGCGTCGAACTCGAGCACGGGCGGCGCCGGCGCGCAGCAGAGCGAGCGGGGAGGATGCAAGGTGGCGCCGCGCTCGTCCTCGGTCAAGGTCTTCGGCCGCTGGATGACCCAGATATGGTCGTGGCGGTCCACCGCGATGCCCGCGGCCTGGGCCATGAGCCAGTTGTTCGGCAGGGGCTTGGGCCACCACGGATCCACCTGGAACCGCGGCGCCTGCCCGTCGCCCGGCCGCTGGGCCGTCGCGGATCCCGCGAAGCCGAGGGCGAGGCCGACCAGCGCCGCCAGCGCGAGGATGCGGGTCATGAGGGCGCCTCCTCGAGTCCGAAGACCTTGGCCAGGAGCTCGTACGACCGGCGCCGCGCCTTCGGATCGTGGGTGATCGTGACGACGATCAGCTCGTCGGCCGCGTAGTCGGCGGCGAGCGCCTCGAGCCGCTCGCGCACCTGCTTGGGGCTGCCCGCCACGGTGCGCTGCTGGGCGTGACGGAGGATGGCCAGCTCACGCTCCGTGTACGGATACGTCTCGGCCTCCTCGATCGAGGGATACCGGCCGGGTCGTCCGGTGTAGAGGCGCACGATGAAGAGCTGGCGGCTCTTCGCCAGCCGCTGCGCCTCGGCCTCGGTGTCGGCGCAGACGACGAACACGGCGGCGCTCGAGCGCGGCGCGTCGAGCCACTGGGAGGGGCGGAACTGCCGCCGATACGCGCGGGTGATCTCGGCGCCGCCGTCCTGGTTGATGAAGTGGGCGAACGAGAAGCCGGTGCCGAAGTGCGCGGCGACCGCCGCGCTCTGATCGCTCGAGCCGAGCAGCCACATCTGCGGCGCCGTCGGGCCGGTCGGCATCGCGAGGACCTGGCCATAGACGTGGCCCGGGGGCAGCGTGCCGTGCAGGAAGCCCACGAGGTCCGAGACTTGTTGAGGGAAGTACTCGGGGCTCCCGCCGTCGCGCAGCGCGCGCGCCGTCAGCTGATCGCTCCCGGGCGCGCGGCCGATACCGAGATCGATGCGGCCGGGAAAGAGCGTCTCGAGCACCCGGAAGCTCTCGGCGACTTTCAGCGGGCTATAGTGCTGGAGCATGACGCCGCCGGAGCCGACACGGATCCGCGACGTGCGGCCGGCCACCTGGCCGATCAGCACCTCCGGGCTCGAGCCGGCGAGCCCGGGCGTCGAGTGGTGCTCGGCGAGCCAGTAGCGGTGGTAGCCGAGCCGGTCGCAGAGCTCGGCGAGCTCGAGCGTCTCGTGGAGGGCGTCGGACACGGAGCCGCCGCTTCGCACCGGCGACTGGTCGAGCACGCCGAGCTGGAGCATCTAGTTGATCCGCTTCTCCCGGCCCTTCCACTCCTTCTCGCGAAGGACGAACTTCTGCACCTTGCCGGTCGAGGTCTTCGGCAGGTCGCCGAACTCGATGGCCGCCGGGCATTTGAAGTGCGCGATGTGCCGGCGGCAGAACTCGATGATCTCCGGCTCCGTGGCCTGCTGCCCTGGCTTCAACGTGACGAACGCCTTGGGCCGCTCGCCCCACTTGTCGTCGGGGACGGCGACCACCGCGCACTCGAGCACGGCCGGATGCCGGGCGACGCACTGCTCGACCTCGATCGTCGAGATGTTCTCGCCGCCCGAGATGATGATGTCCTTCTTCCGGTCGCGCAGCTCGATGTAGCCGTCGGGATGCCACACCGCGATGTCGCCGGAGTGGAACCACCCGCCGCGGAACGCCTCGGCGGTGGCCTCGGGCTGTCGGAAGTAGCCCATCGCCGCGTTGTTGCCGCGCATGATGACCTCGCCGAGCGTCTCGGCGTCGCGCGGCACGTCGCGCATGTCGCCGTCGACCACGCGCACCAGGTCAAAGATCGCGTAGCCCTGCCCCTGGCGCGCGGCGAGCCGCGACTGCTCGTCGAGCGGCAGCGCGTCCCACTCCTGGTGCCACGCGCACACGGTGTGCGGCCCGTACGTCTCGGTGAGCCCGTAGACGTGCACGGGGCGGAAGCCGAGCTCCTTGAGGCGGCCGAGCAGCGTCGGCGAAGGCGGTGCGCCCGCGACGCACACGGTGACCGGCCGCGTGAGCTTGTGCGCCTTCGGATCGTTGACGACGCCGATGTGGACGGTCGGCGCGCCGTTGTAGTGGGTGACACCTTCCTTGTCGATCATCTCCCAGACGCGCCCGGGCTCGACCCGTCGCAGGCAGATATGGGTGCCGCCGACCGCCGTCACGCCCCACGTGAAGCACCAGCCGTTGCAGTGGAACATCGGGAGTGTCCAGAGGTAGCTCGTGTCGAAGCCCATCTGCGACTCGAGCACCTCGCCGAGCGCGTTGACCCAGGCGCCGCGGTGCGAGTACATGACCCCCTTGGGCCGACCGGTCGTGCCCGAGGTGTAGTTGATCGCGAGCATCTCATCTTCGTCCGTGAGCCAGCTCTCGACCGGCGCGGGGGAGCCGCCGGCCAGAAAGTCTTCGTAGGGATCGCCCGCGGCGCCCGTGTCGTCCACGCGCACCACGCGCAACCCGGAAAGCGGCAGCGGCTTCACCAGCGGCTCGAGCTCGGCGTCGACGAAGAGGAACTTGGCGCCCGAGTGGTCGAGGAGGTACCCGATCTCGTCCGAGCTGAGCCGCGTGTTGATCGCGACGAGCACGCCGCCCGCGGCCGGCACGCCGTAGTGCGCCTCGAGCATTGGCGGGATGTTCGGGCAGAGGAACGCGACCCGATCGTGCCTGCCGAGCCCTGCCGCGCGCAGCGCCGAGGCGAGCCGGTTCACGCGCTCCTCGAGCTGTCGGTACGTGTAGCGCCGCGCGCCGTGCACGACCGCGGTCTTGTCGGGGAAGACGTAGGCGCTGCGCGTGAGGAAGCTCACGGGAGAAAGCTCCGTGCGATAGACGTGGCGAAACTCGCTCATGGGCGCTCCTTCGAACACACTTGCGCAGAGTTTACCGCATGACGCGCTTGCGCCGGACGGGCGCGGCGCTTACGCTCCCTGCGGACTCTCGCCCATACGCGGTGCGCGCGACAGGCCGTCGCGGGGCTGGGGCCCCGCTGGCCGAGGCGCGCCTTTGACAAGGAGAAGCGCATGAACGACGTCTCCCGGCGGCAGTGGCTCGGCTCGGCGGCAACTCTCGGTCTCGCGGCAGCGCTCGCCGGCACGGCGACGGCGCAGAGCCGTCCATCGGCCGACGATCTCATCCGGACCGTGAAGGGTGCCAGGCTGTTCGACCTGTCCTTCACGTGGAACGAGCAGTCGCCGATCCTCAGCCTGAACCCGCCCTACTCGTTTGCGCTCAACCGAACCCACAAGATGACGCACGAGATCTTCGGCCAGGCGCCGGGCAGCCGCGTGTCCTGGGCGTCCGACATCATGTACTTCAGCGGCCAGCATGGCGCGCCCACCATCGACGCCATCGGCCACATCGGACGCGACCTGAAGCTCCACGGCGGGGTCGACGCGGTCGCCGCGACGTCCACGCCGGCCGGCATCGGGGCGAACCTCGGCATCGACAGCTTTCCTGCCGACCTGATGGTGAACCGCATGGTGCTCCTCGACGTCGCGCGGCAGATGGCGAACGGCCGTCCCGATCCGCTTCCGCCCGGCTTCGAGATCACCGGCGTGCACCTCGAGCAGACGTCGAAGGCGCAGGGCGTCGAGGTGCGCAAGGGCGACTCGCTGATGATCCGCACGGGCTGGGGTCAGTATTTCGCCAAGGACAATGGCAAGTACCTGGGCGAGCAGTCTCCCGGCCCGGGCCAGGCCGGCGCGCGCTGGATCATCGACAAGGGCGTGCGGCTCGCGGGCGACGATACCGCGACGTTCGAGAAGCGGCCGGCGGCCTACGGCAAGGAGCTGTTCAGCGTGCACATGATGTTGCTCGCCGACAGCGGCATCTACATCGTGGAGAACGCCAATCTCGAGGCGCTCGCGGACGCGAAGGCGTACGTCGCGCTGCTGATCCTGACGCCGCTCAAGATCCAGGGCGCCAGCGGCTCGCCGCTGAGAGCGATCGCGCTGGCACCCTGATTTTTAGTCGGAGGGGGCCTCGACGGCCCCCTCCGATACCTCCCCCAGATCGGATGGCGCGGGCAAAGCCCGCGCTCGACCAGAACGCTGTCGCGGCGTGAGGCGTTGGCGGGAGCGCGATCAGGCGGAGGTAGGGCGATGCTCTGCCTGCGTCGCCACCCGGACGATGTAGTCTGCGAACTCGGGGAACGGGTCGAACCCGAGCACCGCCGGCGCGTTGGCGACGAAGTTGGACGTGGCGTTGACGTCGTAGAAATAGACGCGGCCGTCGTCACGGCCGACCAGATATTCGATGCCGCCCACGTCGATGGACGCCGCGCGCGCCAGGGCGCGCGCTTGATCGACGGCGGCCGGCGGCGCATCGTAGCGGGTCACTCGCAGCCCGGGCTTCGCCTCGACGGGGCAGGCACCGAGGTCGGCGCTCGGCGGCGCCTCCGGGAGCCGGCAGATGTCGGCCGGGCACAGGTTGAAGTCGGACGCGGGCCGGACGATCCGGATCGCGTAGAGGTAGCGATCGTCGAGCACCTCGACGCGCACGATCGCGCCGTCCCGCGACTCGACGAACTCCTGGACGAGCGCGGTCCCGTCGGGCCCGAAGTCGAGCGCCGACACCCGCGCCTCCAGGTCGCCGCGCGTGTCGAATCGCTCGATGAGCGCGCCCGAGCCGCCGATATTCGGCTTGAGGAGGATCGGGAAGCGCAGCTCCCCGCTCGCCTTCAGCACCTGATCGCGATGGTTGACGACGACCGTCCGCGGGTAGTTGATGCCGAGGCGCTCGAAGAGCCCGATCTGCAGCGCCTTGGACTTCTCGAAGCGATAGGCGCGAACCGGATTGATCACGGGCACGCCCAGCGACTCCCAGTAGGCGAGCAGCGCCTCGGCGTAGAACAGGACGCCGCCGTGTCCGCGCCGGTGCGACGAGGGGCTGGTGCGGTTGACGATGACCGCATAGCGCCGGGCGCGGTCGCGTGGATCGAAGCCGTGGTTCGAGTGGTCGATCTTCTCGTAGGGGAGCCGCCGGTGCTCGAGCTCGGCGATGAGACGAGCCGACCACTCCGGATGCTCGTCGAGAATGCCGATGGGCGCTGACAGTCGCGCGTTCACTGGGCAACCTCCATGAGAGCTCGGTTGTCGTCGAACCATTGCAGGCGCTCGCGGAGCGCGACGACGTCGCCGATCACGATCACCACAGGGGGCTCGAGCCGCGCGCGCGCGGCGCGCGCCGCGATGTCGCGGAGGGTCCCCGTGACCGTCTCCTGGGCGCTCGTGGTCCCCCAGCGCACGAGGGCGACGGGTGTCGTCGCCGCCCGTCCGTGCGCGATCAGCTCGCGCGCGAGCCGCGGGAGGCTCTCGACTCCCATCAGCACCACGAGGGTGTCGGACGCCCGCGCGAGCCGCGCCCAGTCGACGCTCGACTCGCGCCCGGACGCACTGCCGTGGCCCGTCACCACCGTGAACGACGACGCGACGCCGCGATGCGTGACCGGGATGCCGGCGTACGCGGGCACGGCGACTGCCGAGCTGACTCCGGGGACGACCTCGAACGGAATGCGCGCACCCGCCAGCGCCTCGGCCTCCTCGCCGCCGCGGCCGAACACGAACGGATCGCCGCCCTTGAGCCGCACGACGCGCCGTCCGCGCCGCGCGTGCGTGATCAGCAGCATGTTGATCTGCTCCTGCGGCAGCGCGTGATTCCCGGAGGCCTTGCCCGCGAAGATGCGGCGCGCCCGCGGCGCTTCGTCGAGGAGCCGCGGATCGACGAGCCGGTCGTACACGATCACCTGAGCGCGCCGCAGTAGCTCCAGCCCGCGCACCGTCATGAGACCGGGATCCCCGGGGCCGGCGCCGACGAGGGCGACCGTGCCGATCCTCACGATTCGACTCCGAGGATCTCGAGCAGCCGATGCTTGGCGTCGTCGCGGCCGCGCTCGACGATGAGCCGGCGCACCTCGGGGCCCAGCGCGCGGCGCCAGGCGTCGGCGGTGACCGGCTTCCCCGCGGCGCGCACCTCGCGCCGGGCCTCGGCGGCGATCGAGGCGAGCGTCGCGTAGTCGTCGGTCAGGTAGGCCTCGAGCTCCTCGCGAATCGCGCGCGCGAGCGCGGGGCTCGCGCCTCCGGTCGCGACCGCGACGGTGAGGTCGCCGCGGCGCACGAGCGCCGGGAGAATGAAGGTGCAGCGCACCGGGTCGTCTGCCGCGTTGATCCAGATTCGGCGCTCCCGCGCCTCGCGGGCCACGGCCTCATTCACTTCGCCCGCGTCGGTCGCGACGAAGGCGAGATCGGCCCCCGCGAGATCGCCGTCGCGATAGCCCCGCGGCTCGTGCTCGACGCGCCCCTCGGCGACCAGCCCGGCGAGCGCATGCGTCAGGCGGGGGCTGATCACGATCACGTGGGCGCCCGCCGCCAGCAGGCCGTCCACGCGCCGCTCGGCCACGAGACCGCCACCGACCATGACGCAGCGCCGTCCCGCCAGGTCGAGGAGCACCGGGTAGTAGCCCATCTCAGCCGTCGACCCCGTGCGGCGGACGCTCGGCGGCGCTGTCTCGTCCGGCCGCCTCGACGAGCTCGCCGGCGAGCAGACCGCGCAGCTCCTCGTCGGTGTGACGGGCGGCGAACTGGCGGAAGTTCTCGGCCGGCCGGCGATCAGCCTGGAACGCTCGCAGCAGCCGCTCGATCGCCGCCGCCACCGCCGTTGCGGGCAGACGAAGCCCGATGGGTCGCGCGACCGCCTGATGACGCCCAACCGCCCCGCCGACGCAGAAGTAGTAAGCGTCGACCATCGCGCCGTCCACCTTGACCTTCTTGCCCTCGATCCCGAGGTCGGCGATCCAGTGCTGCCCGCAGCTGTTCGGGCAGCCCGTGACGTTGATCCTGAGCTGCTGGTCGAACCCCGGCAGGCGCTGCTCGAGGCTCTCCACGAGCCCGCGCGCGAAGCCCTTCGTCTCGGTGAGCGCCAGCTTGCAGAACTCGGAGCCGGTGCACGCGACGGTGCCGCGCCGGAACGGCGAGGCTTCGAGCGCGAAGCCAGCGCCTTCGAGCTCGCGCGCCAGGGCGTGAGCCCTCTCGCGGCGGACGTTCGGGATCAGGAAATTCTGCATGCTGGTCGTCCGGACCGCGCCCGTGCCATAGCGATCGGCGAGGTCGGCGGCGATCCGCATCTGGTCCGCCGTGACGCGACCGCGCAGCACGGCGACGCCGACGTAGCAGTAGCCGGGCTGCTGCTGCGCGTGAATGCCGACGTGGTCGCGGTACGCATCGTCCGGCGGATCGTCGGGGACGCCCGGTGCGAGCGGAGCGCCCAGACGCTCCTCGATCGCCGCCTTGAAGCGCTCGGCCGTCCAGCCGTGCTGGAGGAACAAGAATTTGAGCCGGGCCCGCTCGCGGTTCTGCCGCAGCACGTCCGAATCGCGGAAGATCTCGGCGATCGCCCGGAAGACGTCCAGCACGCGAGCGCGCGGAACGAAGGCGTCGAGCCTGACCCCGAGATGGGGATCGGTCGAGAGCCCGCCGCCGACGCGGACGGCGAAGCCGACCTCGCCGCTCGACGGATGGCGCACGGCCGTGAGGCCGATATCGTTGATCTCAGGATACGCGCACCAGGCGCGGCAACCGGAGATCGAGACCTTGAACTTCCTCGGCAGGTTGTAGAAGGCGGCGTTGCCGTTCACGAGCGCGGTCGCCTCCAGCACCAGCGGCGAGGCGTCGATCAGCTCTTCCGCGTCGAGACCGGCCACCGGGCAGCCCGTCACGTTGCGCGTGACGTCGCCGCACGAGCCCATCGTGGTCACGCCCTGGAGCCAGAGCGCCTGGAAGACGTCCGGCAGGGCGTCGAGCGTCACCCAGTGGAGCTGAAAGTTCTGGCGGACCGTGATGTCCGCGACGCCGCGGCCGTGCCGGTCGGCGAGGTCGGCGATCGTGCGAACCTGGCGAGACTCGAGCACGCCGTTCGGAATGCGGATTCGCACCATGAAATGCCGCACGGCCTTGCCCTCGCCGCCCTTGCCGCCGATCGCGCCGACGCCGTCGCCCTGCGTGTAGATCCCCCACCATCGGAAGTACGTGCCCAGCCACTCTGGCGGGACGGAGTCCCAGCCCTCGCGCGCGAAGCGCTGGATGTCGGCGTAGGCCTCCCAGGGATTCTGCTCGCGCTTGAGCCGCTCGACCCGCTGCGCCTTCGTCTCTTTCAGGGCCTCACTCATTGCTACCTCCAGAAAACGAAAAAGCCGGAAGGCGAGCCCGCTTCGGCTCTCCTCCCGGCTTGTGTCCTTGGTCTCGACGCCGCCTTATGAGGGAGTCATCTCCCCTGTGTACCGCAGGGGAACCTGGACCCACGCTTTACATCGCGCGCACTTGGCGCTCACGCGGCCGGTGGGGGGGTCGACCTTGATGATCGCGTTGTGGATCACGACCTCGTTCTGGAGCGTAACCACCACCTTGGCCCGGCACACCGGGCAACGGGTCGACGTCGTAGGCTCAGTCTGCGTCGCCATCGCGAATCGATGGCAAAATACACATTGTCGATCGAGATTGTCAAGAGGGCTTTGAGCTTGCCAGCGCGGGCGCAGGCCATGCTAACGTTCCCGGGCCGCCAGGGCGCCGGGCTCGCAGGAGGACTGATCCATATGGCGAAGAGCATCTACGACCAGACATATGCGCGGTCGATGCGGGATCCTCAGGGCTTCTGGGCCGCGGCCGCGGAGGATATCCACTGGGACCGGCGCTGGGACCGGGTGTTCGACGACTCGCGCCCGCCCTTTTATCGCTGGTTCACCGGCGGCGAGCTCAACACCTGCTACAACGCGCTCGACCTGCACGTCGATCGCGGGCGCGGCAAGCAGCGGGCGCTCGTCTACGACAGCCCGGTCACCGGCACGGTGCGGACGTACACCTACTTCGAGCTGCGCGACGCGGTCGCGCGCTGCGCCGGCATGCTCCGACGTCAGGGGATCGAGAAGGGCGACCGCGTGATCATCTACATGCCTATGGTGCCCGAGGCGGTGATCGCGATGCTCGCGTGCGCGCGTCTCGGCGCGATCCACTCCGTGGTCTTCGGCGGCTTCGCGTCCAACGAGCTGGCCAAGCGGATCGACGACGCCAAGCCGAAGCTGATTCTCTCGGCCTCCTGCGGCATCGAGGTCAATCGCGTCATCCCCTACAAGCCGCTGCTCGACGGCGCCATCGCGCTGGCGCAGCACACGGTGAACCGCTGCGTGATCTTCCAGCGGCCGCAGGAGACGGCGCCGATGGTGCGCGGGCGCGACATCGACTGGAACGAGGCGCTCGCCGGCGCCGCGCCGGCCGAGTGCGTCCCGGTCCCCGCCACCGACCCCCTCTACATCCTCTACACCTCGGGCACGACGGGCGTTCCCAAGGGGGTCGTCCACGACAACGGCGGCCACGCGGTCGCGCTCAAGTGGTCGATGAACGCGGTCTACGGCATGGGATCCGGGGAAACGTTCTGGGCCGCCTCGGACATCGGCTGGGTTGTCGGCCATTCGTACATCGTCTACGCGCCGCTGCTCAAGGGCTGCACGACGATCCTCTACGAAGGCAAGCCGGTCGGGACGCCCGACCCCGGTGCGTTCTGGCGGGTCATCGCCGACCACGGCGTGAGCGCGCTCTTCACGGCGCCGACGGCGTTTCGCGCCATAAAAAAGGAAGATCCCCAAGGGACGTACATGGCGAAGTACGATCTCTCGCGATTCCGCACGCTCTTCCTCGCGGGCGAGCGCTGCGATCCCGACACGCTCCACTGGGCCGAGGAGCGCCTGCGGGTGCCCGTGGTCGACCACTGGTGGCAGACCGAAACGGCCTGGCCCATCGCCGCGAACTGTGTGGGCCTGGGCATGCTACCGGTGAAGCCGGGCTCGCCGACGAAGCCGGTCTCAGGCTACGACGTGCGGGTGCTCGGCGAGGACAACCAGGAGATGGACGCGGGGCAGATCGGCTCGATCGCGATCCGGCTGCCGCTGCCGCCGGGATGCCTGCCGACCCTGTGGAACAACGATACCGGGTACGAGAAGTCCTATCTCACCAAGCATCCCGGCCACTACCTGACCGGCGACGCCGGCTACAAGGACGCGGACGGCTACGTCTACATCATGAGTCGGGTCGACGACATCATCAACGTCGCGGGCCATCGCCTCTCGACCGGCGCGATGGAAGAGGTGCTGGCCGCCCATCCCGACATCGCCGAGTGCGCGGTCGTCGGCGTCGCCGACGAGATCAAGGGCGAGGTGCCCGTTGGCTTCGTCGTCACGAAAGCCGGCGTCGCGCGCGACGAGGGGGAGATCGTCCGGGAGCTGGTCGAGAAGGTGCGCGAGCGGATCGGCCCGGTCGCCGCGTTCAAGACCGCCCTGGTCGTCAAGCGCCTGCCCAAGACGCGGTCGGGCAAGATCCTGCGTGGCACGATCAAGAAGATCGCCGACGGCCAGGACTACGTCGCGCCGGCGACGATCGACGATCCGGTGATCCTCACCGAGATCACCGAGGCGCTCGGCACGCGGGGCTATCCGAAGAAGTAGGCGAGCAGGGCGCCTTTCAGCACGCGCCGGGCTCGTCACTCGTGCCGGAGGCGCCACCAGAGCATGAGGGCGCCGACGGCGCTGAGACCGAGGGTGCCGTTCCAGATGAACGCCGCCGACACGCCCCACCACTGCGAGATCGTGCCGACGATGAACGCGCCGATCGGAAAGACACCGCCCGACACCCACGTATAGATGCTCATCACCCGCCCGCGGAGCGCGTCGGGCGCCTGGAGCTGGATCGACGTGTTGCAGCTCGCCATCAGCATGATGCCCCAGTAGCCTGTGAAGAAGAGCAGCGGTACCGCCAGCTGGATGTGGCGGGTCACGCCGAGCGCCAGGAGCATGCCGAGCGCCAGGGTCGCCGACACGAGCATCGAGCGGATCGAGGGGTAGCGCGACGCGCGCGCGCCCACGGTCAGGGCGCCCCCCACCGCGCCGACGCCGAGCGAGGCCATCAGGAACCCGAAGCCTTCCGCGCCGAGCCCGAGCACGTTCTTGGCCAGGAGCGGCACGTAGACGCTGAAGTTGAAGACGCAGAGACTCACCACGAAGACGAGGCCGATGGCGAGCCGCAGTCGCGGCGTGGCCGCGACGTAGCGCACGCCTTCCGCGATCTCCTCGAAGATCGAGGCGCGCGGCGCGTCGGACGGCTTGCCGCGCGTCTTCATCCGCAAGAGCGTGACGATGACGCCGATGAAGCCGAGGCTGTTGACGAAGAACGTCGGCCCAACGCCGAAGCGTCCGATCACCACGCCCGCGACGGCCGGCCCGACGATGCGGGCGAGATTGAATCCCGCCGAGTTGAGCGCCACCGCGCTCGACACGTCAGCCCGGCCGACCAGCTCCATCACGAACGACTGGCGCGCCGGCTGATCGGCGACGTTGGCGAAGCCGAGCGCCAGACCCAGCACGGCGACGTGCCAGTACTCGACGTGGCCCGTCGCCACCAGGAGTGCCAGAAGCAGCCCCTGGCAGGCGAGCGTCGTCTGGGTCGCGACGAGCAGCTTGCGCTTCGGCAGGCGGTCGGCCACCGCGCCGCTCACGATCGAGAACAGCAGCACCGGCGAGAACTGCAGGGTCGCGAGGAGCCCGAGCTTGAAGGGCGAGTCCGTGAGCTGGAGCACGAGCCAGGCCTGCGCCACGTTCTGCATCCAGCTTCCGACCTGCGCCGCGAGCTGGGAGAAGTAGAAGCGGCGGAACTCGTCGTGATTCAGGGCGCGCAGCCCGTGGGGATATGTCACCGACTCGGACTATCCGCACGCGTGCGCGGGCGAGGCCTTCTCACGGGGGCGAGTCGGCGAAGAGATCCTCGAACGGATCGTCGCCGCTTCCCAGCGTCCGCTCAGGACAGGTTCGACGTGCAGTGCGGGCACCGCTTGGCGGCGACCGGGATCGACGTCGCGCACCACGCGCAGTCCTTCATCGTCGGCGCCGCCGGGGCCGCCGGCTTCTGGAAGAGGCGGTTCACCTGCTGGACCAGGAGGAAGACGGCGGCCGCGACAATCAGGAAATTGATCACCGAGTTCAGGAACACGCCGTAGTTCAGCGTGGGCGCTCCGGCGGCCTTGGCGGAGGCGAGCGTCGGGAAGGACTGCCCCGACAGGCTGACGAAGAAGTCCTTGAAGTCCACGCCGCCGAGTAATCGCCCGATCGGCGGCATCAGGACGTCGTTGACGAGCGAATTGACGATCGTGCCGAACGCGGCGCCCATGATCACGCCGACCGCCAGGTCGACAACGTTGCCACGCATGATGAACGCCTTGAATTCGCTCAACATGGGCCTCTCCCCTGTCCGAGCGGCTCGAGCGCGGGGTGCGCCCTCCATGTCGACTCGGAGTACTCACACTCTACAATGGGCGTCTGGCGGCGCGCGAGGGGCCCGGCAGAACCGGCCCCGAGGGAGGAGGCTAGACGGCCGAAGCGCGAACGCGAGCGCCTTCCGGGGCGCGCCGCTCGAGGGCCGCAGGGGCGACAGCCGCGGCCTTTCGCATCGAATTCAACCGGTGAACGATCTCCTCGGCCACGAGCCAGATCGGGAGCCCGAACACGACCACGTACGCGACCAGGTTCGCCAGTGACATCGTCTGTCCTCCTCCGACCTTTGTGAGAGAGCAGGCGGCGTGCCATCGACGAGGGCCAAGAATTCCAAGGTTTTGCGTGCCTCGGCGCGCGAAGAGGCCGGGTGCATTGCCCGATTTCTGACCGATCCGCCGCCCGACCGATTCCCTGGTATCCTCTTAACTCCGAACGGAGGAGGCGTCATGCGAGGATATGCCGCCCTGCTGGCCGCCGCGGCGCTGCTCACGGGTTGCACCCTGGATCTCAGGGGAACCGAGTGGCAGAAGCCCGGAGCGATGTTCCAGGACGTGTCTCTGGTCGAGGTCGAATGCGCCCGGAAGGCGTTCGAGATCGGGCCGGGCCCGGATCTGATCCTCGGCGGCTTACTCGACGTTGGTCGCATTGCGGTTCAGGAGTCGCGGCAGGCTAATGCGTTCAGCGACTGCATGACGAGCGCCGGGTACCAGCGTTCGAGCTGATTTCCGTATATCCCGGGAGAGCTGATGTTCCGCGTCTCCGGCCGCGCGCTCAGGATCCTGGTCGGCGTCCTCCTGGCAGTGGTCGTGCTGGGGGGGCTGTTCCTGGCGGTTCTTCCCGAGGTCGCGCGCCGCGTCGCGATCGCACAGGTTCCGAAGCTGACCCACCGCATCCTGCAGCTCGACGACGTCGATCTGAACGTCTTCACCGGCCACCTGGCTCTGAAGGGCGTGAGAGTCCAGAAGGTCGGCACGAACGAGCGCGCGTACGAGATCGAGCGCATCGACGTCCGTCTCGACTATTTGCCGTTCCTCTTCCACCACGTCCGCGTGACCGAGATCATGGTGGCGGCGCCGAAGATCCAGGTCCTCCGCCGCGGGCCCGCGGAGTTCGACTTCTCCGACCTGCTCGATCTGTTCAAGGGCGGCGAGCCGTCCAAGGAGCCCTCGAAGTGGACGGTGACCCTGGAGCGGGTAACCGTACAGCGGTTGACGGGCGTCGGACGCGATCAGACGACCTCGCCCGAGAGCGTCTGGCGGATCGACGACCTGAACCTCGCGGCGAACGGCCTGATGTTCGGGCCCGGCGCGCGGCCCGGGCGTCTCCAGCTGAGCTTCAAGCTGAACGACGCGCCGATCGCGCTGACGAGCGACTCGCTCCTGCTGGCCCCGCTGGCGGCCAAGGCGCGCGCGACCGTCGATGGCTTCGACGTGGCCCCGGTGCATGCCTATCTCCCGCCGAGCGTTCCGGCCGCGCCTCGTGCGGGACGGGTCAGCCTCGCGGTGGCGGCGGCCGTCGAGCTGGGCCCGACGGGACTCAAGAGCGGCACGCTTCGGGGCAAGGTGACGACCGCCGGCGTCGAAGTCTTCCAGACCGGCCGCGCCGAGCCCTTCCTGAAGATTGCGCGGCTCGACCTCGAGATCAAGGAGGCCGACCTCGCGGCGCGCTCGGTCACCATCGGCTCGCTCGGGATCGAGGGGCTCGCGGGCCGCGCCGTCCGTGACGCTCAGGAGCGGATCGATCTCCTGGCCCTCGCGGGACCGCCGGAGTCCGCAAAACGTGCGGCGTCGCCCGGCGAGGCGACGAATCCCCCGGTGGCGGCTGCTGACTCCGCGCGACCCGTCGCGGCCGAACCCGCCTCGGTCGGCTCCGAGCGCGCCGACTTCAAGGTGAAGGTCGAGCAGATCACGCTGCGCCGAGCGGAGCTGGCGTTCCGGGACGAGGCCGTCAAGCCCCTCACCACGCTCGCGATCACGGATATGTCGGCGGACGTGAAGGACATGAGCTGGCCCGTCGCGGGCCCCGCGACCTTCAGCGTCTCGATGAAGATGCCGAAGTCGGGGCGGGTCGAGCTCAAGGGCGCGGTCACGCCGGTGCCCTTCGACATCGATTTCGAGAGCACCTTGCGCGACGGAACGGTCGAGCCGTTCCAGCCGTACATGCCGGTCAAGGCGCGGTTCGCCGGCTCCTTCAACGCCGACAGCCGCAATCACGTCACCCTCGACAACGGCAAGCTCACCGCGACGTCGCGCGGCCGAAACTGGATCGACAAGTTCGCCCTCTTCGCGCCGGGCGAGACGACGCCGACGGCGCGCTTCGACCGCCTGGCGCTCGACGGCATCGACTTCTCGTGGCCGAAGTACGCGAGGGTGTCGAAGATCGCGCTCACGAAGCCGGACGTGCGTGTCGAGCGTGACAAGGACGGCGCGATCTCGCTCCGCAAGCTCTTCGCGTCCGATCCGGCGAAGGGCGATGCGGCGAAGAGCGATGCGGCGAAGCGGGATGCGCCCCAGCCCGAGCCGCAGACGGACTCGCCCGCCGCGGACGCCCAGCCCGCGCAGCCCGGCGGGCTCCCGATCTCCGTCGAGATCGGGATGCTCGTCATCCAGGAGGGCCACGCCCAGTTCGTCGACCGCACGACGGCGCCGCCGTTCATCGAGACGATCTCGCGATTCGCGCTGACGATCGAGGGCCTCAGCTCGATCCCCGGACGCCGCGCGCGGGTCGCGACCCAGGCGGTCATCGGCGGCAGCTCCGCGTTCGATCTCAAGGGCGAGATCGCGCCATTCGGCGAGGTGTACGCCGATCTGGCCGGGGAGCTGCGCGACTTCAAGCTGACGACCGTGAATCCCTACGCCGACCCGCTCATCGCGTGGGCGCTGAAGACGGGGCAGCTCGCGATCAAGGTGCACTATCGGGTCGAGAGGAATCAGCTCACGGCCGACAACGAAGTCATCGTCCGGGACCTGACCGTCGCGCCCACGCGGCAGAACGACGAGGTCAAGAAGAAGATCGGGCTGCCGCTCGGCATGATCGTGGCGCTCATCACCGACGCGGACAACGGCATCCAGGTCAACGTCCCGCTCTCGGGCGAGCTCGACCATGTGAAGGCCGGCATGGGCGACGCCATCTGGACGGCGGTGAAGAACGCCGTCACCAACATCGTCAGCGCGCCGTTCCGGTCCATCGGCAAGCTCTTCAAGGGCAAGGGCGGCTCGCTCGAGGACCTTCAGGTCGACCCGGTGACGTTCGCCGCGGGCAGCGCGGACGTGGATCCCGAGATGAGCAAGCACCTGGCTGAGGTGGCCGGCTTCCTCAAGAAGGCGCCGATGATCAAGCTCGCGCTGGCGCCGGTCGCGGCGCCGCGCGACGTCGAGAGCCTCAAGGCGCAGGAGGTGACTTTGCGGATCCAGCGCCTCCAGAACGAGCGCAAGCTGCCGGACTTCGACGCCGCCGTCGCCGCCGCGTTCAAGGAGCAGCTGCCCGGCGTCACGCCGCCCAAGTCCGGCGAGGAGCTGCTCGCAGCCCTTCGCGAGCGTGAGCCGCTTTCCGAGGCGCGGATGAGCGAGCTGCTCGAGCGCCGCGTCGCGGCGGTCCGCGATGCGCTCGTGAAGACCGAGGGCGTTCCCGCCGAGCGCTTGCTCCCGGGCACGGCCCCGGCCTCGTCGAGCGACGAGCCCGCCGAAGGTCGCATCGAGCTCCAGATCGAGCAGTGACGCCTTTCTCCGAGATCCGCTACGACGTCGAGGACGGAGTCTGCACGGTGACCTTGCACCGGCCCGACCGCCTCAACGCCGTCACGGCGACGATGCTGCGCGAGCTGGGCGAGGCGTGGGACCGCGCCGACGCCGACGACGCCGTGCGCGCGGTGATCGTGACCGGCGCGGGCCGCGCGTTCTGCGCCGGCGCCGACCTCGGCGCAGGCGGGTCGACATTCCACTATAGTCGCGCCTCGGCCGGCGGGGCCCCAGCCCCGCGACGGCCTGCAGCGCGAAAGGCGACCTCAGCTCGGGGCCGGGCCGCCAACGCCGAGGAGCATCGTGACGGCGGCGGCACCGTGACCCTACGCATCTTCGACATGAAGAAGCCTGTGATCGCGGCGATCAACGGGCCGGCGGTCGGCTTCGGCATCACCTTCACCCTGCCGATGGACATTCGTATCGCGTCCTCGTCGGCGCGGATCGGCTTCGTCTTCGCGCGGCGCGGCGTCGTGCCCGAGGCCTGCAGCACGTGGTTCCTGCCGCGGCTCGTCGGGATGAGCCAGGCCGCCGAGTGGGTCTACACCGGGCGCGTCTTCAGCGCCGAGGAGGCGATGGCCGGCCGGCTCGTGAGCCGCGTGGTCGCGCCGGACGCGCTGCTCCCCACCGCCCGCGCGCTGGCCCGTGAGATCGCCGACAACACCTCGGCGATCTCGGTCACCCTGGCCCGCCAGATGATGTGGAAGCTCCTCGGGGCCGACCATCCGATGGACGCGCACCGGCTGGATTCGCAGGCGATGTTCTGGACCGGACGCTCCGCCGACGCCCGCGAAGGCATCACGGCGTTCCTCGAGAAGCGGCAGGCGCGGTTCCCGCTGCGGCCGAGCGCCGACCTGCCGCCGTTCTATCCGTGGTGGCCGTCGCGCCCGCCCTCGGCCTCGCGCGACTGATCCGCTCCGCGTGACGCTCGCGTGGGCGGCGGCCGCCGGCGTCATCGCGGCGGCGAGCTTCGTGATGGGGCTCGCGGGCTTCGGCATCGCGCTGGTCGCGCTCGCCTTCCTACCGTATTTGATGTCGGCCTCGGACGCGATCGTCCTTCTGACGATCTACGCGGCCCTGTTCTCGCTCGCGATGCTTGTCCAGCTCCGCCGCGACGTGGTGCCGCGCGCGATCCTCGATCTCCTCGTCGGCACCATCGCCGGCACGCCGCTCGGCGTCTGGGGACTGGCGGCGCTGCCCGCGACGGTCTTGAACCGGCTCATCGGGCTGATGCTCGTCGTGGCGTGGGTGCTCGAGGTCCGCGGGCTCTATCCGCAGAAGCTCGAGGGGCGTCGATGGGGGCTCGGCGCCGGAGCCCTCGCCGGCGCCATCGGCGGCGCGGTCGGTCTCCCGGGTCCGCCGGTGGTGCTCTACGCGGCGACGCAGGGCTGGAGCGCGCGCACGGTCAAGGCCAATCTCCAGGCCTTCTTCGTCGTGAACCAGGGCGCGATTCTCATCGGTTACTGGTGGGCGGGCCTCCTGACGCCCGGGGTGTGGCGTCTCACCCTGGGATTCACGCTGCCCGCGATCGCCGGCGCTGTCGCCGGCGCGCTCCTGTTCGAGCGCGTGGACCAGCGACGCTTCCGCCAGCTCGTCTTCGCGCTGATCTTGGTGTCGGGGCTCGTGCTGCTCGCGCGGGGCTGAAGCGAGCCGGCTAGCGCGCCTGCTTCTTCCACTGCTCCACGCTGCTCTCGATCTGGCGCGAGTGGATCTCGAGGTGGTCGGCGTAGATCTGCAGCCAGTCCTCGGCGCCGTAGCGTCCGGACTCGGTGTGAGTCCCGACGCGCGTCCATGCCTCGTCGGGCAATCCGCGGATCAAGGCTGCCGTGGTCGCGCGAACGGTCTCGACGACGGCGAGCGCGGGCTCGAGCGGCAGGTCGTGGTAGGCGAACACCCTCGCCCAGTTGTCCTGATCGTAGCCCTGGATGTTCGGGCTCTTCTCGGCGACCAGGAATCGGATGCGCGCGTAGGCGTTGGTCTCGGAGTCGGCGCAGTGGCAGATCACCTCGTGCGCCGACCACTCCTTCGGCGCCGGACGCCACGTGAGGGCCTGCGGCGGCACCTTGGCGAGCGCCGCACGAAGCCGCGCGGGGCCGTCGGCGTACTGCTGAATGAGAGCCTGTCGCTTCGCGCGATCGAGCGCCATCTCAATGCCCCTCGAGCTTGCGCCGCAGCACCTTGGCGATACCCTCCGGGGCGAAGCCGAGCTGCAGCAGCGCCTGGCCCACGTCGAAGTATTCGCGATACGCGGCGATCTTGCCGCGCTCGAGCTCGAAGAGGCTCATCCCCCGGAACCCGATCTTGCGGCCGCTGCTGCGCGGCACCAAGTCGCTCACGACGTAGCCGAACGTCCACTCGGCGGTCGCCCGGTTTCCCGACTCGACCACGGTGTCCATGACCCAGCTGTAGTCGCGCCCCTCGCGGAACATCCGCTCGAACATCGCCCGGAGCGCGGCCTGGCCGCGGTGCTCGCCGTAGAAGTTGTCGCGATAGCTGCCGCCCTCGGTGAAGCAGCCGACCAGCGCGCCGACGTCCTGGCGATTGAAGGCCTTCTCGAAGTCCGTCACGATGCTCATCGGGCCCTCACTCTACTGACAGCCCGCGGCCCGTGCAAGGCGAGTTTATCCGGCGCCCCGCTCGGAGTATGATCTCGGGTACAATTCGAGACCCCCCCATTTCCGGAGTGGAAAGGACCAGGCGATGACCATCAAGCGGCACGGCGTCGGACCTCGATTGAGCCAGGCGGTCGTCCACGGCGACACCGTGTACCTCGCCGGCATGGTAGCAGCCGACCCCTCGGCGGACGCCAAGGGCCAGACCCAGCAGATCCTCAAGAAGATCGACGAGACCCTGGCGGCGGTCGGGAGCCACAAGTCGAAGCTGCTCTCCGCCACCGTGTACGTCGCCAACATGGGCATCTACGGTGACATGAACGCGGCCTGGGACGCCTGGGTCGATCCCGCCAACACGCCGGCGCGGGCAACCGTCGAGGCGCGGCTGGCTTCGCCGAAGTACCTCGTCGAGATCATGGCCGTCGCGGCGATCTAAGCGCGCCGAAGAAAGGGAGACCCTCATGAGAGAAGCGGTCATCGTCGCCAGCTCGCGGACCCCGCTCGCCAAGTCGTTCCGCGGCGCGTTCAACCTGACGCGTCCCGACGACTTCACCGCCCACACCATCAAGGACGTGCTCGGCAAGGTGCCGCAGCTCGACCCGAAAGAGATCGAGGACGTGATCATGGGCTGCGGGCAGCCGCACGGCTCGCAGGGCCACAACATCGCCCGCGTCGCGGCGATGCGCGCGGGGCTTCCGGCCTCGGTCGCGGGGCTCACCTTGAATCGTTTCTGCTCGTCGGGGCTGCAGTCGATCGCGATCGCCGCGAACTACGTCATCAACGACGGCGCCGACGCGATCATCGCCGGCGGCGTCGAGTCGATCACGATGGCCAAGCGCGACGCCGACCCGAATCCGTGGGTGAAGGAGCATCTGCCGGGCATCTACATGGTGATGGGCGACACGGCCGAGGTCGTCGCCAAGCGCTACAAGATCAGCCGCGAGGCGCAAGACAGCTACGCGCTCCTGAGCCAGCAGCGCACCGGGCGCGCGCAGCAGGAAGGCTTCTTCAAGGAAGAGCTGGCGCCGATGCACGTCACGCGCGGCATCCTCGACAAGAACACGGGCGCGGTCGTCGGGCAGGAGCCGTACTACGTCGAGAAGGACGAATGCAATCGCCCGGACACGACGCTCGAAGGCCTCCTGAAGCTGCCGCCGCACTTCGACAAGGACTCGGGCCAGGGCACCGTGACCGCCGGCAACTCGTCGCAGCTCTCCGACGGCGCCAGCTCGACGCTCGTGATGTCGATGGACCGCGCCAAGGCCCTTGGCATCCGCCCCAAGCTCGTCTTCCGCGGCTTCGCCGTCGCCGGCTGCGAGCCGGACGAGATGGGTATCGGTCCCGTGTACGCGGTGCCCAAGCTCCTCATGCGCCACGGTCTGAAGATCGACGACATCGACGTGTGGGAGCTGAACGAGGCGTTCGCCTCGCAGGTCGTCTACTGCCGCGATCGTCTCGGCCTCGATCCGGCCAAGCTCAACGTCAACGGCGGCTCGATCTCGATCGGTCACCCGTTCGGCATGACCGGCTCGCGCATGGTCGGCACCATCGCCAACGAGCTGCTGCGCCGCAAGGCGCGCTACGGCGTGGTCACGATGTGCGTCGGGGGCGGTCAGGGCGCCGCGGGGCTCTTCGAGGCGTACAGCTAGAGCGCACGCTCGCGTAACCGGCCGTCGCGCCGCCTCGCTATTCGCCGCGAGACGACGCGACGGCCCCGCTGTCCTCTCGATCCGCTTTGCTATCATCGGTAGTTGCGTATGCGCTCGACCACCGTCGGCCTCACCCTCGCCGCGATCCTGGGCGGATGCGCGACCGGCAGCGACCCGGGCCGGACGACTCCGCCCGTCGTCGCCGGCGAGCCCGCGCCGGCCGCGTCCCCGTCGAGCGTCTCGCAGGACGAGGCCCGGGCGCGCGCCCTCATGGCGATGGGCGACCTCGACGGCGCCGCCGAGGAGCTTCGCGCCTTCCTGCGTCTGTCGCCGGACGCCGTGCAGGCCCGATACGCGCTGGCCGTGACGCTCATGGCCAAGCAGGACTGGTCGTCCGCGCGCTCGGAGCTCGACGAGGTCCTGCGCCGCCAGCCCGACATGGTCCCGGTACTCTACAGCCTCGGCCTCGTGCGCTACGCGCTGGGCGATCCGAGCGGGGCGATGGAAGCGTACCGGCAGGTGCTCGTCCGCAATCCCGACCAGGCGGACGCGCGCTACAACCTGGCGCTCCTGCTGAAGCTCGCGCATCGCGACGCCGAGGCCACGCCGGAGTTTCTGGCCGCTGCGCGCGCGGGGCACGCGCGCGCCCAGTTCTTCGCGGGTACGGCGTACGCGAGGGGCCTCGGCGTCGAGCCGGAGCTGGCGCGCGCGATCGCGTGGTGGTCGCGGGCGGCCGATCAGGGATCGCTCGAAGCCGGCGGCGCGCTCGGCGAGCTGCGGCAGGCCGCACTCGGCAAGGTCCGTCGCGCCCCGGCCGAGCGTCGCGCCATCGAGCAGGCGTTCCGCGACTACCGGACCGCGCTCTGGAGCGACTATCCGGAGCTGACGAAGACCGGCGACGACGATACGGTCGGCGGCGCCCTGCTTCGGCAGGGCCGCGGCGCCGAAGCGGTGCCTGTGCTGATCTCGGAAGCCCTGGCGTTCAGCGAGCCGGCGCAGACACTGCTGGAGGATCTCTACTTCCGTGGGGCGCCCGGCCAGCTCGCGCCCTACGACGCGCGCATCCTCGGCTACCTCAAGACGGCCGCCGACGAGGGCCGGGTGCGGGCGCGGATCGCGCTCGCCAGGCTCTACGCGGGCGGCCTCGGCGTACCGAAAGACACCGCTCGCGCGATCGCCCTCCTGAAGTCGACGCCGCACGAGGAAGCCCAGCGGCTCCTTCAGGAGATCTCGGCCGCCACCGAAACCGTCCCACCTTCGTCGGTTCGTCCGTAGGCATCGGCCGCACATGAAGTCCATGGCGCTCGCTGCGGCGATCGGACTCGCCGCGACCGCACTCGCGGCCGGCCTCGTCGCCTCCGGGAGCTCGGCCGTCACGGCGTTCGAGTGGTCACTCTACGAGCGCTGGCTCCGCGCGCCGGCGCCGCCCAGGCCGGCGCCCGTCATCCTGGTCCGCGACGCCGCGAGCGAATCCCGGTTCGGCTCCGGCGCGTGGGACCGCGCGGTGCTCGCCAGTCTGGTGACGAGCGTATCGCGCGCGGGCGCGGCCGTCATCGGCCTCGACGCCCCTCTCGGACAACCGAGCGCCCCCGGCCGCGGCGGCGCCTCGAGCGACGCGCTGCTGAGCCAGGCGATCGCCCTCGCCGGGAACGTCGTGCTGCCGATCGCGCTCGAGCCTGCTGAGGCGCCCGCCGTAAGCTCCCGGGGTGACATCGAATACCGGACGCTGAGCAGCTCGCTTCCCGGCTTCGCCCAGTACGCGAAGGGCGTCGGCCACACGCTGACAGCGGCCGATGCCGACGGTGTCGCGCGCCGCGTGCCGCTCTTCGCCCGCGTCGGCGACCGGCGAGTCCCGGCGTACGGGCTGGCGCTGGCCGGCGCCTTCGGGAACCTTGATACTGCGCGTATCCCGGCAGACCGATACGGACGCGCGCTCGTTCCGGCCGCGGGGTCGTGGCTCCCTCGCGGCTTCAAGGTGGTTCCGTTCGGTGAGGTCCTGGCGGCGATCGATCAGCGACAGACCGAACATCTTCAAGAAATGGTGGCCGACCGGATCGTGCTCCTCCTCGTCGAGCCGCCGGCGGGGACGAACCGGATGGTCGCCCAGGCGAATCTGCTCGACAGGATCCTGAGCGGCGCCTGGCCGCGAGAAGCGCCGCTCGCGTCGACCTTGCTCGGAGTCTTCTTCTTCTCGGGGCTCGCCGCGTGGCACTGGCTGTCGGTCCGATGGTGGAAGGCGGCGGCGGCGGTCGCCCTCCTGGCGTGCAGCTACGTCGCGAGCGTCCCGTGGTCCGCGTCGCTGACCGGCCTCGTGCTGCCCCTGGCGATCCCCCTCGTAGCGATGGCCCTCTCCTCGGGCGGCGCTGTCCTCTGGGCCCAGATCGGATCGGCGTATCGGGTTCGCCGCCTCGAGGGCGAAGTCACCGCGATCCGCGAGGGTCTCGTACGCCAGGAGTCGGTGGTCGAGGCGCTCGAGGAGGATCTGGAGGCCGCGCGCGCGGCCGTGGCCCGATCGGCGGGTGGCGAGGAGGCACTGCGGGCTCAGCTCGCGGCCGCGCGCGCCCAGGAAGAGCAGACGCGCGCGCGGCTCGAGGAGCTGGAGCGCCGGGCGCGGTCGTGGACCGCCGCGGAGCTCGGCGAGGCGCCACTCGGGGACGCCGAGCAGGAGCGCCTGCAGCGCGAGTGCGAGCGGCTCGGCATCGTCACCCGCGACCCGGCAATGCTGACACTCTTCCGCGATCTCGAGAGGGCCGCGCGTTCCACCCTGCCGATCCTGCTCGCCGGCGAGCCCGGGACGGGCAAGGAGCTCTTCGCGCGCGCGGCCCACCGTCTGAGCCCGCGCGCCGACGGGCCGTTCGTCGCGGTCAACATGGGAGCGATCCCGGCCGAGCTGTTCGAGAGCGAGATGTTCGGTCACGTCCGCGGCAGCTTCACCGGCGCCGTCACCGACCGAAAAGGGCTGTTCGAGCAGGCGAACAGGGGCACGATCTTCCTCGACGAGGTCGGCGAGCTGCGCCCCGAGCACCAGGCCAAGCTGCTGCGCGTGCTCCAGGACAAGAGCTTCTATCGGGTTGGAGCGACGAGGTCCACGACCGTCGACGTGCGGGTGGTCGCCGCGAGCAACCGCGACCTCGAGAGAGGTGCCGCGGAGGGCTGGTTCCGAGAGGACCTCTATTTCCGGCTCAAGGGGCTGGTCCTCCGTCTGCCCCCGCTGCGCGAGCACCCGAAGGACGTTCCACTGCTTGCGGCGCGCTTCATGCGAGACGCCGCCGCCGAGGTCGGACGGCCGGCCCTTCCTCTGTCGGAGGCCGCGCTGGCAGCCCTCGAGCGGAACGACTGGCCCGGGAACGCGCGCGAGCTCCAGAACTGCCTGCGCCAGGCGCTGGCGCTGGCCGACGGCGCAGCCATCACGGTGGCCGATCTGCGGCTCCCTGGCCGGGAGCCGGCCCGCGAGGATGCCGGAGGCGACGACGCCGTACTCGCCACCTTGCGCGACCACGGCTTCGACATGCAGGCCACTGCCCGCGCGCTCGGCTGGGACCGGAGCACGGTCACCCAGCGCCTCAAGGGCCTGGGGTTCCGGGCGCTCGTCGACGCCAACGGGGACCGCAGCAAGGCGGCCCTGACGCTGGCGGGCGAGCCCGCGCTCGCCAGGACGGTGGAGCTGAAGCTCCGCGAGTACTCGGAGCACCTGCGGCGAGTGGTCGAGAGTTTCGGCTCGCCGGACGAGGCGATCGCCGCCTGCCGGAAGCGCTTCAAGAACCTCCCCGAGCGACATTTCCGCTCGCTCGAGCTGCTCGTCCGCCAGCACTTCGATCGCCGCGCGTCGACCGTGAAGGTCTAGCGCCGCGCGCTCGCCGGGAATAGAGCGCACGCTGTGCGGGGATGCGGGGACTCCCCGCGTGGCGCCGACCTGTCGCCGGCCTTCTTCGCTCGCCAAGTCACTGCATTAGCGCATCCCAACTGCGCGTGTCCGCGCTGGCGCGTTCGTTGCTCTGGGTCTCGAACCTCATCGGGACCAGGAACCCGTGAAGGAGGTGAACTGAATGCCATACATCCTGAACCAAGCGAAGACCGTGCGGAATCTACGGCTCTATCCCAACGCCGCGACCGCGGCCCGGATCTCGTGGGGCATGGACTTCGTGGTGGCGGATGCCGGCGACGGCGGGGCGGTCGACACGCTGCTGAGCCGAGGCGACGCCTAAGAGGGCGTCGTCCTCGAGCTTTAAAGGAGATAGAACCATGCCGCCGACACTTTCTCCGTTGATGCAGCTAGTATTCGATATTGGCATCGCGACAATTTCCTCAGCGCGGACAGCATCAAGCGCTCGCCTAGCGTACGGGAGAGGTCTCCTGACGTAATCGTAGACGATCCGATCGGGCTCGCCTTACAGGAGGCTCTAGACGCTATCGAAAACGCCTTCACGGCTCTCACCAACATGGGTTTCACCCACGCGGAAATAGAGGACGCAGTCGAGAGCTTCAACTACAACCTGGACATCAACGCCCAGAAGGGAATATTCGGTAGTAGGGAAATTACCGAAGGGCTGGAGGTGTCCGCGACGACGTCTGCGGGCCCGATGATGACTGACCACGAAGTCGAGGCTGAGGCCGTATCCGAATTCGCAACGGTCAGCGCCAACCCCATATCCGCTGGACCACCCTCTATGTCGGTCACGGGGTACGCATTCGCGGGTGCTGCCCATACGATAGGCTACGGAGCCCCGGCCTCTGGCCCGACCGTCACGATCAACGGGGTCACGATCTCGAACTACTCCGGCCAGCCGGCGTTCACGGCATGGGGTGGGGTCATCACGATGACGGGCCGCTCCGATGGCGGGAATGGGCCAAACGGTAACGGCCCATCCCCCGAGGGCGCCGCCGGTACCCCCAATGGCGAACAATCTCCGTAGATATATCAGGAGAAGCTCCGTAGTAGAATCGTCCAAGCCATGAGAATCGCGCTGCGGGGCTCAGGGGTTGCGGCGCCGATCCTTCTGGTCAGCGCTGTCTTCTCGCCCCTTGCCAGCGCCCAATGTCCCTACGTTTCGCTGCCGCTGCTCGTGGAAGAAGTCAGGAAGCTCGAGGAGGCTATCGAGCGCGGGGACGCCAGCGCCACTATGGAGGCGAAGATGCGTCAGCGTCTTGAGCAACTGCGCCGGGACCTGACGAAGCTCCACCCGGTCTGGTGTGAGCATCCAAGCACTGAGTCTGCTCGGCCTCGGGTGTATTGATGGGCGGTGTCCCCTCCTTTGGAGACCAAATCACTAAGCCAGTCGTAGTACGAGCATGACCGACCTCGACCTGGTCCCCACCGAGGACCTGCTGAAGGCGCTTAGGGCGCGCTACGACCACATGGTCTTCGCCGGCATCGAGCACATGGGCGTGGACCGTCTTCGTGTGAGCCGAATCCCGGCTTTCGGATCAATCTTGAGTCACTTCCCCCCGCTCGACCCGTAACCGCCTTCTAGCGCACTCCACTCAGAGCTCCAACTCAGTCGGGTCACGCGCTCGACTGTCGCTTGCCGACCGTCAAGATCGGACACCGTGCGCTCGCGGGGAAGTGCTGACGCTGGTGCGGGGATGCGTGGAATCCCCGCGTGGCGCCGACCTGTCGCCTGCCGCCTTCGCTCGCCAAGTCACCGAACTCGCTGAATTCCCGCATCGCGATTACACGTGGCCGGCGTGGCCTGCGCGTTGCTCTACGTGTCGGCCCGGGCGCCGGCCGCACGGGGCGGACCGAGCGACCCGACAAGGTCATGGCCGACATGCAGCGCAACGAGATCGGTGGAGTGAAGGAGTTGGTGGTTCTCGTCGGGATCCTCCTGACGGTGGTCGCCGGCGCGATCGGAACGTACTGGGTTCACTCGCAAGGGGTCGAGGCGGCGAGCACGACCGCCGTGGGAAAGGCGACGGAGGAGCCGAAGGGCCCTCGTGCCGCGATTCCCGCGCCGCCGGCGGGAGTCTTCCACGCCGACGTCTACTTCGACTTCAAGAGCACGCGGCTTCGCGCCGACGCCGCCCGCGTGCTGCAGGAGACGACGGGTCGCATGGACCTGACCAACACGTGGGTCGTGCTGGTTCAGGGGTACACCGATAGCCAGGGCCCGGCCGAATACAACCGCGGCCTCGCCGAGCGCCGGGCCACGGTGGTGAAGCGCTTCCTGATCGACCTGGGCGTGCCCGAGGCGTCGATCAGGATGATGACGATGGGCCCGAACGGCGCCCTGTGCGACGACGCGAGCACGAAGTGCCAGGAGCTCAACCGCCGGGTGCATCTCGAGTTCCGCAAGCTCGCCGCCGCGGCGCCGGCCGCCGCCGTCGCGGGAGCGGCCGCGGTCGAGTCCAAACAGGCCGATGTCACCTCAGCGGCTGGCGACAAGTAGTCAGTCCATGACGCGCGCTCGACGACTCATCGTCGCGAGCCTCATCGTCGCCCTGGCGGCCCGAAGCCGCCAGGGCGAAGCCGCCGACGTGCCGAAATCGTCTCCAGCCGGCTCAACGCGGCGTTGGGCGCTCCTGTCGTGCCGTCGAATCTCTTCGGATGCAAACCCCGTGAAGGAGGCGGACTAATGACGTACATCCTGAACTCAGCCAAGACCATGAGGAACCTGCGGCTCTACGCCGGGGCGCTTAACCAGGGGCCCTACATCGGAACGACCCAGGACAGCCGGGTCCTCCAGATCATGGACGCCAACCAGAACCCCTCGGTCGCCGATCTGAAACCTGGCGCGACCGTCTATCACGACGGACTCGGGCTCTTGGCCACGATCCAGGGTGGCGCCGGCTCTCAGTACGTGATGGATCAGCCGGCCCCCTCGACCGCATCCCCGTATCAAAACTGGTACTCATCCGACCACACCACCACGAAGGGCCGGAATTCGAGCGGTGTCCAGGGCTCCGACGTCGTGATCGCGGGGATGCTGGTCCCGGACTCGGTCAACTACATCTACGTCTCGCCGCTCGACGACGCCGGCAACCCGGACTACTACGTGTACGTCGACACGCTTCAGCCGGAGCGTGGCGTCCACCCGTACACCCGGGACATCTCGATCGGCTCGTTCAAGACAGTTCCCCGCACGCTCGATCTCTTCAAGAGGACGGGCCGCGTGATCCCCGACTTCGCTACCCGTGTTCGGTATCTGGAAGGCGTTCTGCGCGCCGGCCGCTCGGCGGGTAGCTCGGTCCAAGACGACCGGATCGCGAAGCTGATCACGCGCCTCGTGAACTTCGAGACCTGGGCCAACGGGCCGGGTCACTTCGGCTCGCCGCCGGCAGTCGGGTCCAGCACCGTCTACGTCGAGGACGACTTCGTTCAAGCAGGAGACCAGGCGTAGAGCCTGAGATCAAATCCCAAGGAGGGCACAGCAACCATGGCAACCAAGACAGCGCGCAACCTGATCTCGGGCTCCGGCACCGTCACCACCACGGCGGCCTCGCGAGTCCTGACCTTCTCTTCGGCCCAGACCTTCAAGCCGGGCGCCACGATCTACATCTCGGACGGCACCGGCACCGAGAAGCTGACCATCGACCAGGGCTCGGGCACGTCGTGGACGACCGTGCAGCCGGCGGCTGCCGGCGCCGCGGGCCGCTCGTTCTCGATGTCCGACACTGGCACCGGCAAGCAACGCGGCTCCTCGGGCTGGCTGATTCCGAACGCGATCCACTACGCCTACCAGTCGATGGTGGACGACGCCGGCAACCCGGACTGCTACATCTACTACGACACCCTGGCTCCGGAGAACGGCGTGCATCCGTACACCTTCGACAAGGTGATGGGTTCGTTCAAGACCGGCAAGGACGTGGGGCAGATCATCCCGGACCTCAACATGCGGGTGCGGCGTCTCGAGGGTGTGGTGCGCGCCGGCCGGCCGTCAGGCTCGCTCTCCCAGGACTACCGCCTGAACGCGATCGAGGTGCGGATGAACGCTCTCGAGACCTGGGCCAACGGCACTGGTCACTTCGGAACGCCTCCGGCCGCGGTCGCGACCGTGAGCTACACGGAGCAGAACTTCATCGACGCTGGCGACCCGGCGTAAGCCACGACGGGCGCAGAAGACTGACTCAAGACAACCCGGCCCTTCGGGGCTGGGCGTCCTCGATAGGAGGCGCCAATGGCGGCCAAGACTCTTCGCGATCTCATCTCGGGCTCCGGGACCGTCGACACCACGTCCAGTTCCAACAAGCTCGTGTTCTCCTCGGCACCGCAGTTCAAGGCCGGAACAACCATCAAGCTCTCGGGCGGCCAGATCTTCACGATCCAGGAAGGGATGGGCACGTCCTGGACGGCCAAGCAGAAGGCGACGGCTACCGTGTCGGGCTCTTCGTTCACCGTGAGCGACACAGGCACTGGCCGCACGCGCGGCTCCTCGGGCGTGATCGTGCCGTGGGGGGTCCACACGATCTACTGCAGCCTCGTCGACGACGTTGGGAGCTTCGACTACTACACCTACGTCGACACGCTGATGCCGGAAGGCGGCCTGCATCCGTACACCAAGGATCCGGTCGTGGGCGCCTTCTACGCGACGATGGCCGGCGACTCGCCATCCATGCTCACGCTGGACCGGATGCGTATGCTCGAGGGGATCGTGCGCGGCTCGACCGGCACAACCTTCGGGAACCCCGACGCTCGTCTCGACACCATCGAGAGCAAGCTCGCGCCCGCGATCTTGGCGGGTGGGACCGACAACGTCAACCTCGGGAACTCAGCCAACTCGTTCGGCCCGCTCGTGGGGCCCGTGACGCTCGCGGCCTCGTCGGCGGCTGGCTTCCGAACCGTGGTTCCGCGAGCCGGCACCATCAAAAACCTGTTCGCGGCCGTCTCGGTGGCGCCCGGCGCCTCCAAGTCCTGGGCCTTCATGGTCAGGAAGAACGGGGTCGACCAGAGCTTGACCTGCACGATCTCGGGCGCGTCCGCGACCTCGGCGTCCGACACCTCCCATTCGTTCACGGTGGCGGCTGGCGACGAGATCGAGATCAAGATTGTGCCGACCAGCACCCCGGCAGCAGCGAAGGCCGAGTGGTCCGCGGAACTCGTGGTGGCGGATGCCGGCGACGGCGGTGTAGTGGACACGCTGCTCAGCCGCGGCGACGCCTAGAAGAGGGTTTGACTATGCCTCCCTCACCCGTCTACGGAACCTACACTCAGCTTTTCAATGAGGGCATGAAGTCCTTCGGCCTCACCCCGCTGCAAGCAACACACTATGCCGGCATAGTCGGGGCTCTCGGGGTCGCCAAGGAGGGCCAGCCTAACTCCCAGAGACTCTCGGATCAGTTGCTCAACACCTACATGAACCTACTGTACGAAGATCCTAGGCTCACCGCTGAACAAGTACAGCAGATACTCGACGCGGTCGGCCAAAAAACAGGGGTAAAAATCCCCAACACTCTCGCGCCCAAACCGAGATCCGGAGTGGACGAACTGGATCTTGTCGCGTTCACCGACGAAGATTTCGAAACCGACCAAGAAGCGAGCTTCGTGATGAATATGGTGGGCGGTCCCCAACCGATCGGAACCATAGCGGGGTGGGAGACTCAAGTCCGGGACATTGCCGCATTCGCCGGCACCTTCTCGCCTCCCGCTAGGGACTGGGACGATCAGGCCAACGGAGGGATCTTCGGGCGCGGCCGAGACGACGCCTCGCAGGCTCCGCCGCAGCCCCCCGATGAACCAGAGGGCCCAGGCCCAGGACCAGACTTCTGAGCCAGCGCCAACGCCTCCAGCATCGAGGAGCTACGCCGGATACGCGGCGCTGGCGGGCAAGAGATGTCTTCAGGTGACAAGGACGTGGCGCGGGGAGATACTCTGCTTCCTTCTGAACGAAAGGTTTGCGGCTTCCGGAAACTCAAATGGCTGGGGTAAGGACGCTCGGGAGGAAATTCGCGATGGTCGACGAAGCTCGCGCAGGGGAAAATCTGGCCAAACTGGTCGGGGTCTTCCAACGGCGAAAGTGGCTGGCCATCCTGGGCTTCGCCGTAGTGTTCGCGACGCTGGCGACCGTGACGTTCGGGCTCCCGACCCGGCTCATCCACCAGCTCGACCTCTATCAGAACGTCCAGCAGCTCGAGCGCCTCAGCGCACAGCTCCGCCTCAACGCCGAGAACCAGATCCGGGTTCGGGATCAGCGACAGAAGATGGCCGGGCTGGCTGAACTCTCCAAGGACATCCGGGCGATTCGACCGCCTGCAGAGTCAGGACCTCCGGCGCCCGGTCGCCTCCGCCCCGAGAGTGTTCAGCTTGACAGGCTGAAGCAGGAGCTGGAGGTCGAGCTGAAGTCTTTGAGGGAACAGGAAGCCGAGATCAGAGCCGGCATAGCGAAATATCAGGCCAGACTCGACAACACCCCAAAGCGAGAGGTGGAGTGACCGACCTCGACCTCATCCCCGCCGAAGACAGGGTCCGTAAAAGTCGCGAGGCGAGTCGCACAACCGGGGTAGTAACGGTATCCACCGCGCACGGGGTTGTGGGGCTATGCAGCCCCTTCAGTGGCTGGGCTCACGTCAACTTCGCCTCGGCGTCCCTCTTCAGCGCGAGCGAGTGTCGCCAGGTCGTCATCGGGGCTGGTGCCGCTGTCTTCCGGATCGTGCCAGCCCTGCATGTGAGCGGCTTTCTCGGCGCGCCGACCCGTGAGGAGTGCGAGGACCTCGACCGTCGCCAAGCCCATACTACCGGCCGATCTGCTCGTCCGTGCCAGCCCGTGCGAGTCGAGTTCAAGTAAAGGCCGCCCCGCCGATGGAGATGCGATGCTGATGTGGACAGCGGCGATTTTGTGGACCGTCTGCATCGGCTTTGTCGGCCTGACTATCCGTGCGACACGTACTCGTAAACCTCCGCTGGGCGAATATCGCACGACCATTCGCCGTTTGGCGTTCATGTGGCAAGCCCTGGGACTTATCGCCGCGGTGTGGTTGGTGGGCTCGGTCGTCCTCACCCATCGTGTCCTGACGCCCGAGGTGTACGCGTGGCTGGCGGCCGGGGTGTACGCGCCGTTGAGCATCACGTTATGATTCATGGCCGAAATGTCGGCCAAGATGTCCGAGAGGTGATGTCCAGTGCGGACGAGCAAACTGACAATTTGGCTTCAATGGCTCTTCCTGGTGAACATTCCTCTGGTTGCGGTGACTCTAGCGCCCTCCGTCGAAGCGCATCGACAAGGCGTGATCCGCTTCTCCGCCATTGACGCTCTACTTTTCGTCTTAGCGCTTTTCATCTTGGTCTCGCCGTTGATAGTCGAGTACTTGCTGCACAGACGCCTCCAAGTAGTGGACGTCACTCAAATATTGCTCTTGACAGGAGTAGGTGGGGCGAGTGCCGTATCACTTATGGGTCTTCTCCCTTTTTCTCTCGGTGGTGGTTCTCGCGGGCATGTGTATGGGTGGGTGGCGGTATCAGTCATTTGTATCCTCATCTATTCTTGGCGATATCGACGTGCTCTCGCCTGATACGAATTAGGCAGCCGCCCGGCTCCAACGGCGGAGTGCACCGTGGTTCCGAGCGCTACCCTGGATCTAGGCCATTTGCGGGCGACCCGTACACGACCGGGTGGGGCGCACGCGAGGTCCTCGGGACGGTTCTGCTCGCCGTCGCGGTGAAGACTCCAGACGATCAGTATCCGGTACACGCCGGAGAGTACGGGCAGCAGCAGGACGAGGGTCACGAGCGTGGGCCTCTTCATCGCGGTTCCTCCTTCGGTGAGGGCTGGACGTTCGAGACGGGCCCTTCGTCGCGGTCAACATGGGAGCGATCCCGGCAGAGCTGTTCGAGAGCGAGATGTTCGGCCACGTCCGCGGCAGCTTCACCGGCGCCGTCGCCGACCGCAAGGGACTCTTCGAACAGGCGAACCGGGGCACGATCTTCCTCGACGAGGTCGGAGAGCTGCAGCCCGAGCATCAGGCGAAGCTGCTGCGCGTGCTCCAGGACAAGAGCTTCTACCGGGTCGGCGCGACGCGTCCGACGACCGTCGACGTGCGGGTGGTCGCCGCGAGCAATCGCGATCTCGAGCGCGGCAGCGCCGAGGGCTGGTTTCGCGAGGATCCCTACTTCCGGCTGAAGGGGCTGGTCCTGCGGCTGCCGCCGCTGCGCGAGCGGCCGAAGGACGTTCCGCCTGCTGGCGGCCCGATTCGTCCGTGACGCCGCCGCCGAGGTGGGGCGCCCGGCCCTGCCGCTTTCCGAAGCTGCGCTCGCGGCACTCGAGCGAAACGACTGGCCGGGCAATGCGCGTGAGCTGCAGAACTGCCTGCGCCAGGCTCTGGCGCTCGCCGACGGTTCCGCCATCACGGTCGCCGATCTTCGGCTTCCGGCCCGTGAGCCGGCCCGAGAGGATTCCGGGGCCGATGAGGCGGTTCTCGCCATGCTTCGCCTCCACGGCTTCGATATGCAGGCCACCGCGCGCGCGCTTGGCTGGGACCGGAGCACGGTCACCCAACGACTCAAGGGCCTTGGGTTCCGGGCGGTGGTCGACTCGAATGGGGACCGCGGCAAGGCGGCTCTCGAGCTGGCGGGCGACCCGGCGCTTTCTCGCATGGTGGAGCTGAAGCTCCGCGAGTACTCCGAGCACCTGCTGCGAGTCGTCGAGAGTTTCGGCTCTTCGGACGAGGCGATCGCCGCCTGCCGGAAGCGCTTCAAGAACCTCCCCGAGCGACATTTCCGCTCGCTCGAGCTGCTCGTCCGCCAGCACTTCGATCGCCGCTCGTCGACCGTGAAGGTCTAGCCGCCCCGTGCTCGCGGGAAGTGCTGACGTTAGTGCGGGGATGCGGGAATCCCCGCGTGCCACTGACCTGTCGACTGCAAGCCTTCGCTGGCGTTGTCCCCGACCTCTAGGGGCACACATTCCTGCGGTACGGGGTCACGGATACCGAGACCGTCGGGTCCGTAATCCTTTCCGCTATAAGGCTGCGGAGTTGCCAGGGCGTGAGCCCCGCAGCCTGGATGGTGTAGGGATCGGTGATCATGAAGCTCCCAGGCGGGAGGGTTATCCAGGACGGTCGGATGTTCCCGTACCCGTCGACCATTACGTTGGAGCCAAATCCGGACACGGTGACGAACAGGTTGTCTCCCGGGGTGATGCGGTAGTCCGGCGAGTGCTCGAACCACATGTTGGCGACGAGCCGGTCGAAGTTCGCGCGCCGAGCTTCTTCCGACAACTCCACCTGGCTGCTTGCGGGGACTGCCAGGCCTAAAACGATGAGGAACCCAACGAGGATGCGGCGGGTCATGGCGACACCCCTTCCGTTGTGTGCCCGGCAAATATCTCATATCGCGGCCACCCACGACGATCGTAGATGACGGACCTCGACCTGATCGCTCTCGACGACCTGCTGAAGGCGATCAAGCGCTACGACCACATGGTCTTCATCGCCAGCAAGGACATGGGCGCGAACCAAGGCGAGGACTACTCCTTCTGTTACTCGGATCACTCCTTCGCGACGCGCAGATCGTAGTCGGCATCGAGAACGCGCTACACCATCGTGACATCCACTGCTCTCAGCGCTCCAGCGGCGCTTCGATCACATCGTCCACGTGTTCTGAACCCTCCCGATTGCCCCTCCCACTCGCTCTAGCTGCGCGCCCGCAATCAGGTCGCCCCTGCGCGGCGACGATTGAGGTCTGGCCTTCCGCCCGTGCGGGGGGTGCGCAGCCGGCGATGCGGGGATGCGGGGACTCCCCTCGTCGCGCCAGCTCGCCCGGGCCCCCCCTCGCTCGCCAAGTCTCTGAACTCGCTGAACTCCCGCATCGCGCTCGCGCGCCGCGGGCGTGGCCTGCGCGTTGCTCTACGTGTCGGCCCGGGCGCCGGCCGCACCGGGCGGACCGAGCGACCCGATCAGCGAGACGCGGGGCGTCTCGAGAAAGAAGGGACAGGGTCATGGCCGACATGCAGCGCAATCAGATCGGTGGTGTGAAGGAGCTGGTGGTCCTCGTCGGGATCCTCCTGACGGTGGTCGCCGGCGCGATCGGAACGTACTGGGTTCACTCGCAAGGGGTCGAGGCGGCGAGCACGACCGCCGTGGGAAAGGCGACGGAGGAGCCCAAGGGCCCTCGTGCCGTGATTCCCGCGCCGCCGGCGGGAGTGTTCCACGCCGACGTCTACTTCGACTTCAAGAGCACCCGCCTGCGCGCCGACGCCGCCCGTGTGCTCCAGGAGACGACGGGCCGCATGGACCTGACCAACGCGTGGGTCGTGCTGGTCCAGGGCTATACCGATCAGCAGGGGCCGGCCGAGTACAACCGGAGGCTGGCTGAGCGCCGGGCCATCGTGGTGAAGCGCTTCCTCATCGACCTCGGCGTGCCCGAGTCGGCGATCAAGATGGTGACGATGGGCCCCGACGGTGCCTTGTGCGACGACCCGGGCAAGGAGTGCCAGGAGCTCAATCGCCGGGTGCACCTCGAGTTCCGCAAGCTCGCCGCCGCGGCGCCGGCTGAGCCTCCGTTCGCCGGGGCCGACGGGACCGACCGGGCGCAGGCCGACGTTCGCGCGGCTGCGAGTGAGCGACAGCCCGACGTGACGTCGCCAGCCGGCGACCGGTAGTCCAGTCGATGAGGCGCCGTCGAAGTCTCATCGTGCTGGGTCTCATCTTCGCCTTCGCCCTGGCGGCTTCGGCCGCCAGGGCCGAGGCCGCGAGTGATGCGCGGGGTCGTACGGACCGTGTCACCGAGGGGGCGCTGTTCTGGCGCAGCGCCGAGCAGGAAACACTCGTCCCGGCCCCGACGCTCAAGACCGACGTCAGCATCGTCGTGACCGGCATCGTGGCGCGCGCCACGGTCCGTCAGGAGTTCACGAATCCGAGCCACGCCTGGGCGGAAGGCATCTACGTCTTCCCGCTGCCCGAGGACGCGGCGGTCGACCATCTGCGCATGAAGGTCGGCGACCGTTTGATCGAGGGCGTCATTCAAGAGCGCGCCGCCGCGAAGGCGCAGTACGAGCAGGCGAAGCACGAGGGCCGGCGCGCGAGCCTCGTCGAGCAGGAGCGGCCAAACGTCTTCACCACGTCGGTCGCCAACATCGCCCCCGGCGCCGCGATCGGCATCGAGATCGAGTACCAGCAGACCGTCCGGTACGACGCGGGGCAGTTCAGCCTGCGGTTCCCGATGGTGGTCGGCCCGCGCTACATCCCGGGCGTGCCGGTTTCCGGACCGTCGACCGGCACCGGCTGGGCGCCTGACACCGACCAGGTGCCGGATGCCTCGCGCCTCACGCCTCCCATCGTGCACCCGTCGCGCGGTCCCCTGAATCCGGTCAGCCTCACGGTCGAGCTGGATCCGGGCGCTCCGCTCGCACGCCTTGCCGCCTCGTACCACGCGATCCAGACGACGCCGCTGGCCGACGGGCGCTACCGGGTCGAGCTCGCCCAGGGCCCCGTGCCCGCGGATCGCGATTTCGAGCTGGTCTGGCAGCCCAACGCTGAGGCGACGCCGATCGCCACGCTGTTCACGGAACGGAAGGGCACGGAGACGTTCGCCGTGCTCATGGTGACGCCGCCCGCGGCCACCGCGCTCGACGGGCTTCGTCTGCCGCGCGAGGCGATCTTCGTGATCGACAACTCCGGCTCGATGCACGGGGCGTCGATCGATCAGGCGAAGGCAGCGCTGAAGATGGCGCTCGACCGCCTCCGGCCCGACGACACCTTCAACGTGATCCGCTTCAACCACACCACCGACGCGGTCTTCCCGGAGGCCCAGCCCGCGACCGCCCAGAATCTCGCGGCGGCGATCCGCTACGTCGGCCGACTCTATGCCGACGGCGGTACGGAGATGCTGCCGGCCCTGCAGCAGGCGCTCGACGGCCGTGAGCATCCGGGTCGCCTGCGGCAAGTGATCTTCCTGACCGACGGGGCCGTCGGGAACGAGACGCAGCTCTTCGCAGCGATCCACGAGCGTCTGGGCGACAGCCGGCTCTTCACAATCGGCATCGGCTCGGCGCCCAACAGCCACTTCATGCGCGAGGCCGCGCGACTCGGGCGCGGCACGTTCACCTATATCGGCAGCATCAACGAAGTGAAGGAGAAGATGGTCGCGCTCTTCGCGAAGCTCGAATCACCGGCGCTGATCGACGTCGAGATCGAGGCGATCGCCGATGCCGAGTTCGTGCCGGAGCGCATCCCCGACGTCTATCTTGGCGAGCCGATCACCGTCGCGCTGCGAGCGCCGACGTTGCCATCACGCGTGGTGCTGCGGGGTCGCCTCGGGGTCGAGGTGTGGGAGCGCGTCGTGGCCCTGCACCCCGCCGGCGAGGGCGCGGGGCTCTCCTCGCACTGGGCGCGCGGAAAGATCGCGGCGTTGCTCGACCGGCGGAGGACCGGCTCGCCCGAAGACGAGGTCCGCGGCGCGGTGCTCGAGCTCGCGCTCGCGCATCACCTCGTGAGTCCGTACACGAGCCTTGTGGCCGTCGACGTCACGCCGGTCCGTCCAGGTGACGAATCACTGGAGAGTCACGTCCTGAAGACGAATCTGCCGCACGGCTGGGACTACACCGCGGTCTTCGGTCTCGGGCAGGGTGCGACGGATGCGCCCGCCCATCTGATCTTCGGGTTCTTCGCGCTTCTGCTCGCGGCCGCCCTCGCCGCCGCGGCTCTTCGCACGAGGAAGATCTGAGACGCTCGAAGCTTCTGGTCGGCGCCGTGGCCCTGCTCGCCGTCGTCGGACTGTGGGAGCTGGGCCACGGCGCGTGGATCCACGCCAAGGCCTGGCTCGCCCAGCTTCTCTTGCAGCGGGCCTGGGAGCGGGCGCTCCGCGGCGAGACGGCCGCGAAGCCGTGGCCGTGGGCCGACACGTCGCCTGTCGCGAGGCTGCGGGTGCCGGCTTACGGCGTCGACCTCATCGTGCTCTCGGGCGTCAGCGGCCGGACCTTGGCCTTCGGCCCGGGCCACGCGCCCGACAGCGCGCTCCCCGGCGCGCACGGGACCGAGATCGTGACCGCGCATCGCGACACGCACTTTCGTTTTCTCGAACGGGTGCGGCGCGGCGACGAGATCTTCATCGAAGCTGCCGGCCGGCCCATCGTACGGTTCCGAGTGCAGGAGATCGCGGTCGTCGATTCGCGATCCGCCGTGATTCGCGCGGAGCCCCACGCGCCGGCGCTCGTCCTGATGACGTGCTATCCATTCGACGCGCTCGCGCCGGGAGGGCCGCTGCGTTACGTGGTGACGGCGCGCACGGTTGTGGAGCCTGTCGTTGAGAGCCCTCTGTTTTAGCCGACCGCCGAGAGAACCGTGCTCGTGCCAGCGTCGACTCTCAAGACGAGGTTTCGCCGCCCAGTTACTGGGCGCCCAGTAGTTGGGCGGCTCCTGCCGCGATTTCTCTGGGCGCTGATCCGTCCGGAAACTAACTCGGCGCGCCATCGGCGGCCGGAACGGGCTTTTGCGCTCCCTCAGATTGAGCTGGTCCATCACTTCGTATCCGGCGTCCATTGATGAACCTTGGTTCGTCGGCGACCGTTGTGTAGACGTACGGGCGTGCAATGGCAGTCGATAGCAGACGTCAACCGGTGGGTGCAGTAGGCATGGGCAGGGGTCGTTCGGGAGTTAGCGCAAAATCCCGCGCCAGAATCGCATCATCGCACCGACCCGCCACGGCGCCGCCGCCGAAGATGCTACAGAGCCCCCGGCGTTACGTGATCCTGATCGTCGACGACGAGCCCGTGGTTCGTGAGCTGTTTAGGCGCGTCCTAGAGACCGACTACGTCATTCTGGAAGCGCCGAATGGCCCGGCGGCGCTCAAGCTCTTACGTTCGCGCCAGGTCGACCTCGTCCTGCTCGATGTCTTGCTCCCAGGAATGGATGGAATCGAAATCCTGTCGCGCCTTCGCATCACCCGCCCTGACACTCCTGTGATCCTCGTGAGTGGCGCGGCCACAGTCTCCACGGCAGTCACTGGCATGAAGCTCGGAGCGCTTGACTGCCTCATAAAGCCATTCACCAATACCGAACTCTCTTCGCGAGTTCGAAAGGCCCTCGCCGGGCAGTCATGCTCGCGGCCCGTACAAGAATCGGATCGCCGCTTACTTCTAGTAGGCACGGACCTCGGTACCATGGGGACGCTGCACGTGGCGATCAATACGAGAATTCCTGTCACCTCGGCCTAGACGGTGCCGAACGCCTCAGAAAGATCAAGTCGCGATCGTATGCGGCGATCGTGCTGGACGACTCGATCACGCCCCTGGATGCTCTCGTATTCCTTCGCGCGGTTGGTTCATGCGTTGTCCCGTCGTCGGTGGTCGTGCTAGCCGCTCATCACGAGCCATGGACCGCCTCCGAGTTCTCAACGGCAGGCATTAGCGCAATCGTGCCGAAGCCCTATCGTCTCAATGATCTGATGGAGCATCTGGCAGCGACCGTTGATCGCGACCACCATACCATTGGCCGCTTCAATTCCGTGATCAGTCGCGCCCTCGACCATTTTCGCAATCACTTTGCTGGGCCCCTGGCCTTCCCGACCGTCGCGCTGTCGATCGGCGTGTCGTCTGGCCATCTTGCCAGCCTCTTCCGGACCGACCTCGACATGACGCCGAGACAGTTCGTTGCGCGAGTGCGCATCGAAATTACAAAGCATCTTCTTCGGGACACTGACATGAAGATTGAAGCAATTGCGGACCTGGTTGGGTTCAATGATGCATCGCATCTCTCCCGAGTTTTCAAGCGCTACGTCAAGGCACGTCCGGGGCGTTTCCGACGCTGAGATCCGACCCCTCTGGTCGAGACGCCGAGCCCTATGGCTCAGGCCCTGGGCCTCCTGTTTGATGCAAGCGCAGCCGCGGCGACCTCACTGGCTCCCCTCGTGCGCCTGGCAGGAGTTCGAGGAGCGCTGTTGGTACTCATTGCGGTCGCGGTCGCGGCCGCCGTAGCCCCCTTCTCTCAGAGAGGTACTCAGAAGTTCGCGCTCGTGTTCCCACAACAAGCCATCCTTTGCCTTGCCGCGGGTTCCGCGATCATGGCTATCTGGTCGTCGACCTATGCCCGATTTTGAGCCAAGATCACGAGCACACATCTTCGTTGATCAGGCGATCTACCCGATCATGGCCATCGCGCATGGCATCGCGATGCTGCGAGCGTCGAGGACTAGTTGATGGAGTGGGTGCCGCTCCTGGTGTCGGCCGGTTTCTCGCTCGCAAGTCTTCTGATCGCCGCCTTCAGCTTGAGGCTGACGACGCGTAAGGCCGGCCGCGACGAAGTTCGCGACCTCAAAGAAGCCCTGAGGGAGTGCGAAAGAGAGCGGGCTTCACTAGTCCGCGAGAGATTCGAGCTCCTTGAGCGCTTGGTCGGCGGCAAGGAGCCGAAGTAACGCCCCCTACCGGTTCATAAGCTCGTCCACCGTTCACCGCTGTCAATGATATGCCGCGGCCGTCCTTAATCCTTCCGAAGCCCTTCTCACGATTCGGTACACCTTGGGATGTCACCTGCTTGACTACGTACCAAAAGATCCTGTTCGCATCCATCGACCGCACACTCGAGGCCAGCTACGCTCGCGCTTGTCATGAGACGCGGTTGGGCAACGCGACGCGCGGTGGGTGGGGCCTTCGGTTTCTTGGGGGCGACAGACTCTGGATCGGCCACATCGACGAGTCCGCAATTCTCGTCGAGCCCACAGACTAGAACCGAACGAGGCGCCGTGCTCATTGACTCGGCCTGGGGCGGCAACGTCCCAGGTCTGCAAGAGCCTGCTCAACGTCCGGAGCCGGAATCGCGCCAACCATGTCATGCCGCCGAACTTCTTCGGCTGTAAGAACCCATGAAGGAGGAGAACTGATGACCTACATCTTGAACTCAGCCAAGACCATGAGGAACCTTCGAGTATACGCGGATGCCTTCAACCAAGGCCCATACGTCAGCATGGTCCAGGACAGCCGGGTTCTGACGTTCACCGATGTGAACGGGGCACCGCAGAACGTGGACATGAAGCCTGGCTCGACGTTCTACCACGACGGGATGGGGCTACTGGCCACGGTCCAGGGCGGTGCCGGAAGCTCGTATCTGCTGGATCAACCGGCGCCGTCGACGGGCGGCAGCTATCAGAACTGGTACTCGACCGACAAGACCACGGCAAAGGGCCGGAACTCCAGCGGTGTGCAGGGCTCGGACATCGTCATCGCCGGAATGCTGGTTCCGGACGCGGTCCATTACATCTACCTCTCGCTGGTGGACGACGCCGGCAATCCCGACTACTACGCGTACGTCGACACCATTCAGCCGGAGCGCGGCGTCCATCCCTATACCCGCGACCTCTCGATCGGGTCTTTCAAGACGGTGCCCCGGACCCTGGACCTCAACAAGACCACGGGCCGGCCCATTATGGATATCAACACCCGGGTTCGAAACCTCGAGGGCGTCGTGAGGGCCGGCCGAGCCGCCGGCAGCAGCGTCCAGGACGACAGGCTCGCCAAGCTCGTCGCCAGGCTCGTGGCGTTCGAGACCTGGGCCAACAGCGGTGGGCATTTCGGATCCCCGCCGGCCGTCGGCTCGAGCACCGTCTACACCGAGGACCAATTCATCCAGGCAGGAGACCAGGCTTAGAGCGCCGGTCCCCAAGGAGTCAGAACACACCATGGCAACCAAGACAGCGCGCAACCTGATCGCGGGCTCCGGCACCGTCACGACCACGGCGGGCTCGCGGGTCCTCACGTTCTCGTCGGCCCAGACCTTCAAGCCGGGCGCCACGATCTACATCTCGGACGGCTCCGGCACCGAGAAGCTGACGATCGACCAGGGCTCGGGCACTTCGTGGACGACCGTCCAGCCTGCCGCCGCGGGCGCCGCGGGCCGCTCCTTCTCGATGTCCGACAACGGCACCGGCCGGTCCCGCGGATCCTCGGGCTGGCTGATCCCGAACGCCGTTCACTTCTCCTACCAGTCGATGGTCGACGACGCCGGCAATCCGGACTGCTACATCTACGTCGACACTTTAGCGCCGGAGAACGGGGTTCACCCGTACAACTTCGACAAGCTGATGGGCTCGTTCAAGACCGGCAAGGACGTCGCCCAGATCATTCCGGACATCAACATGAGAGTGCGGCGCCTCGAGGGTGTGCTGCGCGCTGGCCGGGCGTCGGGCTCGCTCTCGCAGGACTTCCGCCTGAACGCGCTCGAGGAGCGGGTTCGGCTTCTCGAGGTATGGGCGAACTCGACCGGTCACTTCGGGACGCCTCCAGGCGTGACCTCGACCACGGCCTGGACCGAGCAGCAGTTCCTCGACAACGGCGACCCGGCGTAACCACGCCGGTCGTAGCAGACTGACTTGACGACGACCCGGCCCTTAGGGGCCGAGCGTCCTTGATAGGAGGCGCCAATGGCGGCCAAGACTCTTCGGGATCTCGTGGCGGGCAGCGGCACCGTCGACACGGTGAGCGGCTCGACCAAGCTCGTGTTCTCGTCGGCCCAGCAGTTCAAGCGGGGCGCGACGATCCAACTCTCCGGCGGTCAGCTTTTCACGATCCAGGAAGGCCAGGGAACGGCCTGGACGGCGAAGCAGAAGGCGACGGCCACCGTCTCCGGATCCTCGTTCAATACGAGCGACCCGGGCACCGGCCGCACCCGCGGTTCATCCGGCGTCATCGTGCCGTGGGCCGTCCACACGATCTACTGCAGCCTGGTCGACGATGCCGGGAACTTCGATTACTACACGTACGTCGACACCCTACTGCCTGAGGGCGGGCTACACCCGTACACAAAGGATCCGATGTGCGGCGCATTCTACGCCACCATGGCCGGCGACTCACCAAGCATGATGACGATCGATCGGCTCCGGATGCTGGAGGGCATCGTGCGCGGATCTTCGGGCACGACTTTCGGGAACCCCGACAAGCGAGTCGACGACATCGAGACCAGGATGGCAGCCATCGAGACCTGGGCGAACTCGGCAGGTCACTTTGGAACGCCCCCAGTGGTCGGCTCCGGTCAGGGCGGGGCGGTCGACACGTTGCTGAGCCGAGGCGACGCCTAACAAAAAAGAGAGGGGGCCTCTATGGGAAATCCGGCGAGTTTCGAAGCAGGGATGCTCGGCGAGGGAGCCTTTTGGGGTGGCAATATCCCGGAGGGGGACGCGGGACGAAGCCTAGGACCAGCGCGTGGAATGATCGGAATCATGGGCAGCTTCCTCAATTCACTGAGCAACATGTTGACCTACGGCACTATGGCGGCCCCGGCCCAAGCCCCAATGACGATGGTGAACGTGGAAAGCGTCGCCCAAGGGATAGCCTCTATCGCCAGAGGCGCCGCCGCGACTATCGCACAATCGCAGAGCCCCAAGGGCGGTCCTTTGTCGAACGATGAAGTGGAATTGGCGGGGAAGACTGCTCTGGCCACGATCGAGGGGCTCATATCCCAAAACTCCAACGGTAGCCCTCGAACGAGGGGCGAACAGATGCAGATCCGTGGCAGGGTAGCGGCTATCCTGGCGGAACAGCGCATTGAGCAGGAGCAGAGAAAAGAAGACCTCACGAAGACCCTAAGGATATCGCTGACTGGCGTGACGACCCAGGAAGAGTTCGAAGCCGAAGCACAGGCGGCAATGAATTTCGGACCACAAACCTCAAACCCGGGCGCTGGCTGGGGTGGAACCAGCCCAACAAACGAGGGCAACTTCGCGACGATTGATTCGAGCGGGAACATCACTAACTCGCTCGGTCAGACCATAGGACAGTCTGCGGTCAACACGACGAACGTCGGGTCGATCACCGATTCCGGCGGCAACACCATCGAGTGAAGATCCGGTTCTGTAAAACTGAGAGCAATAGGGGTGTGGGCCGTGTTAGGCTAGCGGCCCGTACTCCATTCAACGCTGTGCGTCGAGAGAAGCTGGGGGTGGCTGCATGTGGTTCAACCATCCGGTTGTCCAGGCTCTTATCATCATGAGCTTGATAATCCCGGCCAGCCGGCAGGTTAGCGGCGAACAGCGCCTGGGCCAACCATATCTGTCTTGTGAGCAGCGAGCGGCGAACATCGTACGCCCAGGTCTGGAAGCCGGGGTCCCCAAAGACCTTTCCCTGAGGATGATGGAGATATTAGTGTGGACATGTCATTGCGAAGGGAACCAGTCATCGGAAGCCTGTAGGCGGGGAATTCCAGAGTGGCAACCATCTCTCAGGGCGCTCTGAGCGTGAGCCAACAAGTTTCGTGACTTATGTCCTGGTAACCACTACGATGGTCGTAGTATGACCGACCTCGACCTCATCCCCACCGAAGACCTCCTGAAAGCGCTGAAGCGGCGCTTCGACCACATGGTCTTCGCCGGCATCAAGGACATGGGCGGGGACCGGGGCGAGGATTACACGATTCGCTACTCCGATCACGCCTTCGCCACGCTAGGCGAGTAATCGACCTAGACAGCCCACTCCAGTTGGTGAAGTCCTTCCGCATGGCATCGCGATTCTGCGAGCGTCAAGGACCCTTTGATGGAGTTGGTGTCACTAGTTGTGTCCGCGGGCTTCTCGCTCGCAAGTCTCTTGATCGCGGCCTTGAGTTTGCGGCTGATCGCGGGCAAGGCCGGCCGCGACGAGGTCCGCGATCTGAAGGAGGCTCTAAAGGAGTGCGAAAAAGAACGCGCCTCCCTGGTGCGAGAGCAGCTCGAGCTCCTCGAGCGCTTGGTCGATAGCCGAGGTTCGAGGTAGAGAATACTGATGATTCCGGGGTCGACGTAGCCCTCCGTTCCCGATCCCCCCTTTCGATCTCACTGACTGTTTCAAGGTCCCTGTAGCCGCTCACTGGATTGTCGAGCCTATCGCCACTGGCTAAGCGTCATCACGTACCAAAAGATCCCGTGTGCGTCCATCGACGCGTGCCCTAAAGCTGGATACGCTCGTGTCGTCATGAGATGCAGTGGGCGCTGGCCACGCGGATCAATCGCTCCGACCCAACGGCGCCCTGGACTCACGACAGAGCGACAGTACGCGGCCTTTATAGCCGGCGTCCTCGCGGCTAACTCGCGATGGGAAGGGCCCAGAATCAGTACGGATTCACCGCGGGCGTCTTCGCGGCTTTTCCCGACAATCAATACGGCGGAGCTAGCGCGGGGCAGAGCCAGCCTTGCTCTTAAAGCCTTTGCACGATCCAGGAAGGCCAGGGGACGGCCTGGACGGCGAAGCAGAAGGCGTCGGCCACCGTCTCGGGCTCGTCGTTCAACACGAGCGACCCAGGCACCGGCCGCACCCGCGGTTCATCCGGCGTGATCGTGCCGTGGGCCGTCCACGCGATCTACTGCAGCTTTGTCGATGACGCTGGAAACTTCGACTACTACACGTACGTCGACACCCTACTGCCTGAGGGCGGCCTGCACCCGTACACGAAGGATCAGGCGTGCGGGGCCTTCTACGCCACCATGGCCGGCGATTCGCCCAGCATGATGACGATCGATCGGCTCCGGATGCTGGAAGGCATCGTACGCGGGTCCTCAGGCACGACCTTCGGGAATCCCGACAAGCGCGTCGACGACATCGAGTCGAGGCTCGCAAGCATCGAGACGTGGGCCAACTCCGCTGGTCACTTCGGGACGCCGCCAGCAGTCGGCTCCGGCCAGGGTGGCTCGGTCGACACGCTTCTGAGCCGAGGCGACGCCTAACAGGCTGCTGACAAAATGATGGTCAGAACCGCTTTTGTTCGCGACATCAGATCGTCAACCCCCGGATTCCGCGCGGCATCGGCTGCGCGGCGCTGGTTTGTAGGGGCCGAGGGGGCGGGGACCACGCCGTCATACTGGCTGGATCAGTGGGGTCATCAGCTTCGCCAAGCGTTTGAGATTAAGCGCCCAGCCGATCAGGTACGTCTCTTGGCGAACGCGGTCGAGCCCTCGGCGGCGGAAGCGCCGCAGCCCGTGCCAGTCCTTACCCTCCCCAAAGAGCTCCTCGATCTGCTTTCGGCATCGCTGCGAGAGCTGGTAGCCGAGGCTCCGCCGTCGCATCCGGACGCGCGTATGCGCGCGCTGGCGCCCGCGGTCGACGGCGATGTGGGGGGCGATCCCCCGGGCCAGCAAAGCGTCGATGAACGCGGCGGCGAAGAACCCCTTGTCGGCCCCAAGGGTCGTGGGCCGGAAGCCCAAGCGGCGCTTCGCTCGGTGCAGCAGGCTGAGGCAGCCCGTGGTTTCCGAGGCCGACGAGCGAAAGATCTCCGGGCCGAGGCCGAGGAGAATTCGGTGGCGATTCTCCATGAGCGCATTCACCGCGTAGCCGGGGTAGGCGCCGGTGCCGGACGTTCCCTTCGAGACAAACCGACAATCCGGATCGCTCATCGAGCGGTGCGTGGCATTGCCCCGCTTTTCGCCGCGGAAGTTGACGGCGCGGTTGCCGGGGTCCGGCGGTCCCTCGGGATCCGAGCGATCCTGCGCCCGCAGCCGGCGCTTGTATTCCTCCGGGGCCAGCGCGACTTCGATCGGCACGAAACTCTTGTAGCTGGCGTTGGCCCGGACGAGCGTGCCGTCGGCGCTGACGTGCCGACTCACCAGCCCCTCGGCCATCGCCCGCTTCACTGTTTCGTCGAACCGGCGCTCCAGGACGCCGGACTCGTCGAAGCGCCGACGTCGATTCTGACTGAACGTCGAGGCGTCCCACGGTTGCTCGTCGAGATTGAGCCCCACAAACCAGCGCAGCGCCATGTTGCACTGCAGCTCCATCACGAGCTTCCGGTCGCTGGCGACGCCCAAGAGGTAGCCGCCGACCAACGCCAGGAACAATTGCTCAGGCGGAATCGACGGCCGCCCGATGGGCGCGTAGAGATCACGACAGGCGCGGCGGATCGCGCGGTCCTCGATGAGGGGGCGAATCGCGCGGAGCGGATGGTCCGCGGGCACGAAGGTTTCCAGCGAGATGTTGTAGAAGAACGCCCGCTGCGGATTCGCCTCTCCCATCATCGGTGGCCACCTCCGCTTCTCCACACTACGGCAGACCCGCGGCGGTGCGTTCAACAAAATCACCTTGAGTCGACTTTGTCAGCAGCCTGCTAAGCCAAAGGAGGCCGGCCATGCAACTAGTCACTTCCCCGACCCAGCCGTTTACGCCGGAGTTGGGGGCGTGGCACATGCAGAATGTGCTATCGGCCTACAACGCCTCTATCGCGGCCCAGATTGCCGCCAAGGACGCCGCTATTGCGAGCATCCTGGGGATGCTGAACACTAACCCGCAGGCGTTTTTCGACCTCATGGAGTCGATGAGCAGCAGCAGCTTCTCGAAGGCGGTCCTGAGCTATGCGCTCAACGACCTCTTCGGCTTGAATCCCACCGTCACCCCCGCTCCGGCCGCGAGCGCGTTGACGAAAACAGAAGAGCAGGAGTTCGAGGGCATCAAGGAGTGGAACGAGGGGATGGTGCCGTTCGGGTACCAGTCGCCGGCACCTAGAGTCCACACCACCGAGGAGATCGAGGCATTCCTGCAGGCGGCCCTTACGTTCGGCAAGAAAGAGACCGCAAATCTCACGATCACCATGGTCGGCGGTCCTCAGCCGATCGGGATGCTGTCGATTGATACCCCGGTCGTGAACCACGGCCAGAACTCGGCGGCGTTTGGGCCTGCGGCCCGCAGCTTCGCCGACATGGCCAATGGCGGCATTTTCGGCAGGACGGACGTCAGTCCCACTCAGCCGAATCCTCCGACGGATCCAGGTCCGGGTGAGCCTGGAGGCCCAGGTCCCTGGTAGCCTAGGCCGACCAGCCGCGCTACAGTAGTTGGCGGCGAGGTCGACTAGGAGGGGAAACTCCAATGCGGATGATGGCTCTATCGTTTCTGGTGATCCTGGGATTGGCCGGCCCGGCCAGAGCGCAGATCACGGTGATCGGAGAAGTGGCTAGGCCTGTCATGCCTGGCCGCTATGAGTTGCCGGTAGTTCCACCTGGCGGCCGGTTCATCGTTTTGGTCCGGGGCGAGCACGGCTCTGTTCGACGCATAGGATCCTATTCACGCGAGGAACTCCAGTCGGTACTGGATCTTTGCCGGACTCAATCCGAAGAGGTCTGCGACACGTTCAATAACGCCATCATCCTTGCCCCATGATCCCAGGCGACCTATCAATCGTCGCAACGCCTCTCGCACCGCCTACCACCATGACAGTCGTAGTACTGGTTTTTAGGCGGAAAATGACCGACCTCGACCTCGTTCCCCCCGAAGACCTGCTGAAGGCGCTGAAGCGGCGCTTTGACCACATGGTCTTCGCCGGCAGCAGGAATATGGGTGTGGATCAGGGCGAGGACTTCAGCGTCCGCTCCACGGACCACTCCTTCGGCACCCTCGGCCGGTAGTCAACATAGACGCGCCCACTGTGGTTCTGAGCCATGGCCCTAGTCTGGCCGCTTGCGCGACGTTTAGCGAGCCCCCTCCAGTTCAAAGCGCGCAGTCGTTCAGATTCCTCCGATTCGATTTCGGCGCTCTCTCGGCGACCGCCGCCACCCGGTTCGTGTGAGTTGTATCCCTTCGCGTTTCACCCGCCATTGGCCGTCACCGCAGACCAACAACACCCGCCGCCCACCGCGCGGCCGTGATATAAGACACTCCGTCAGCATCAACTCGGAGGAGACAGACCTTAGTAGTGGCGCGTCGGCCTCGACCCCGGCGACGCATCAGGACGCTCGCCGTGCTCGCGGTCGCGACGGTGGCCGTGCTCGGCCTGATCGCCGTCGCGCTGCCGGCGCGGTTCATCGGCGAGCACTGCTTCAGCGTTCGAATCCAGCCGCGCGCCCGACCGCCGGAAGTCGTGCGCGCCACCGCCGACGTGGCCGGCTATCTCCGCGAAGGATCCTCGACCTTCCTCACTCTGCCCGCGTGGTACGTGGTCTTCAGCGCCGAGGAGTACGCGACGTTCGTCAAGTCGCGTGCGCCGAGCCGCTTCCCGTACTTCGCCGCGATCAGGCAGTACTGGCGCTATTACGCGAGCGCGTGCGGGGGCACCAAGCGCGTCTATCCGTTCGACGCGCGCGCGCACCTGATCCTGGGATTGACCGGGCTCGGCTTCACGCTCGACAACACCGTCAAGGGCGCCTACGAGAACACGGTCGGCGTGGTCACGGAGAGCATCGGCTTCTACCACACCGAAGAGGACGTGTTCGCGCGCAAGACCGCTCGCCAGTACGCCGAGTTCATGCACACGGTGCCGTGGTACGACTTCCCGTTCGCCGCGCGGCTCGAGGCGCTCTGGAAAGAGACGCCGCTCTGGGGGCTCGACGTCGTCCGCAAGTGGGAGCGGCGATTCGCGCTGAGCGCCGAGTACGCGCTACTGGCCACCTACGCCGGGGTCATTCGCCTCGGCGCCGACAACGTCACAAAGCCTGAGGATCTGGTGATCCACGCCTGGATCGACGCCGCGTCCGACCGGATCTTCGAGGACGACCGGCTCCGCAAGATCAAGACCGTCGGCGACCGGTCCTACATCGTCACGCTGCCGCGATTCGAAGCGTACACGCCGACGGTCGCCGGGCTGGCGAAGCAAGGCGTGCGGTTCCGCGAATTCGCCGGGAACGACGAGATCCTCCTGACCGCGATCGCGCCGAGCGCTCTCGATTTTCGGCTCGCGACGGGTGAGGTCTTGCTGAAGGAGCCGCTCCTGACCAACCCGGGCGCGACGCGCATCGCCGTGAAAGTGGCCGTGGAGTCGTTGCCCACGGTGCTCGCCGACCTGGCGCGTCAGGGAATCACGCTCGAGCGTCTCTACGACTACTGAGGCGACTACCGAGGCGCGAACGGTGGCCCGCTAGGCGCGTGAGGCGATGAGCGCCCAGCCCGAGTCGGCGAGCGGGCGCGCGCGCCGGCCGCGCTCCTCGGCGTTCGGGTCGTTCGCGGTGCCCGCGACCACGCGGCCCATGATGCCCTGGGCGATCGCGGCCAGCCGGAACATGGCGAACGCGAGACAGAAGTCCCAGTCGGTGATGGCGCCGCGTCCGGCCCGCCGGCAGTAGTCGGCGACGTAGTCCGCCTCGCCCGGGATTCCGAGCTCGGTCAGGTCCTTGTCGGCCAGCCCCTCCCATTCGCGCGTGAACCGATAGGGCAGGCAGAAGTAGGCGAGGTCGGCGAGCGGGTGGCCCAAAGTCGAGAGCTCCCAGTCGAGCACGGCCACGACGCGCGGCTCGGTCGGATGGATGATCACGTTGCCGAGCCTGAAATCGCCGTGGACGAGCGTCGTCTCGTCGCCGGCGGGGATGTGCTCGGGCAGCCAC
>WNEW01000005.1_pt1 | contig 96441 bp, 102 predicted proteins | sample 5399891 | NCBI WGS metagenome assembly WNEW01 (sample SAMN13153336, study PRJNA577476) | soil metagenome | isolation source: 40 cm grassland meadow soil pre-rain plot 5 | place: USA:California | collected 2015-09-08 | reverse complement strand
CGGCTCGGAGGTGTCTTCACGAGGGCGTCTGATCCTCCGGTACCGCCTTCGCCTCTTGCGCCGCGCGGTGCGCCGCCACGAGCTTTTCGGCGGCGGAGTAGATCGCGTCGGCGCGGTCGCCGATCTCGACGACCAGCCCCAGCTTCTCTCGCCCGGCCCGCACGATCGCGCCGGGCGAGCCGAGGCCCGCTCCGACCAGCACCTCGGCGAGCGCGGCGTCGACTCCCGGCAGCATCTCGAGCGCGGCGCGCTCTTCGATGGCCACCGGCTCGCTCGGGGAGCGCTCGGCTTCGAGCTCCGACTCGCTCTTGATGTCGATCCGCATGCCCGTGAGCTTGGCCGCGAGCCGCGCGTTCTGGCCCTTCTTGCCGATGGCCAGCGAGAGCTGGTTGTCCGGCACGATCACCGTCGCCGAGGGCTGCCCCTCGCTGTCGGCCTCGTGGATCGTCACCGACGAGACCTTCGCCGGCGAGAGCGCGCGCGCCACGAACGTCGCGGGGTCGTGCGACCACTCGATGATGTCGATCTTCTCGCCGCGCAGCTCGCGGCTGATGACCTGGATGCGCGTGCCACGCAGCCCGACGCACGCGCCGATCGGATCGACGTCGCGCTTCGTGGACGCGACCGCGACCTTCGCCCGCTCGCCCGCCTCGCGCGCGGTGGCCTTGACCAGGACGATCCCTTCCTGGATCTCCGGGATCTCGGTCTGGAAGAGCCGCGCGAGATAGCCGGGATGCGTACGCGAGAGCGAGATCTGCGGCCCCTTGGCCGTCCGGCGCACCTCGAGCACGTAGGCGCGGATCCGATCTCCGGGATTGTAGCGCTCGCCCAGAATCTGCTCCCGCTCGGGTAGGATCGCCTCGGCCTTGCCGATCTCGAGGATCACGTTGCGCTTCTCGATGCGGTGCACGATGCCGCGGAGGATCTGGCCCTCCTTGCCGGCGAACTCCGAGTAGATCCCCTCGCGCTCGGCGTCGCGCACCTTCTGGAGGATGACCTGCTTGGCCGTCTGGGCCGCAATCCGCCCGAAGTCCTGGGGCGGCCGCTCCTGCTCGAGCTCGAGCTCGTCCTCCAGCTCCGCGTCGGCGTTCAGCGCCTTGGCGTCGGCGAGGCTGATCTCCTGCTTGTCGTCGGCGACCTCGGTCACGACCTTCTTTCGGCAGTAGACCCGGAGGTCGCCGCTCTTTCGGTCGATGTGCATCCGCCAGTTGTCCGAGGCGCCGAGAGTCTTGCGCGACGCCGAGAGCAGGGCAGACTCCAGCGCCTCGAAGAGGATCTCTTTGTCGATCCCCTTCTCGCGTCCGATCTGCTCGATGACGTTGATCAGCTCTCGGTTCATCGCTATCTTGACTCGCTCAGATTCTACGCCTTGCGGGGCCAGGGGACCTCCGCCTCCAGCCGCGCCTTCGTGACTTCGGCTCGACCGACTTTCGTGCGCTCCCCGCCCCGATCCAGCACCAGACAGTCAGCCGTGACCTCGGTCAACCGTCCCCTGACCTCGGCCCCGCCGGCCAGCCAGCAGCGGATCTGCTTGCCGACCGCCCAGCGATATTCCCGTTCCTTCCTGAGCTGCCGGTCGAGCCCGGGCGACGAGACCTCGAGGTCGTATCCCCCTTCGATCACGGCGGCGGCGTCGAGCACATCGCCGAGCTCCCGACTCAGGCGCTCGCACTCCCCGATTCCGACACCTCCCGGCTTGTCCACGTATAGCCGGAGCACCCCCCGGGGTCGGAGCCCACGCCACTCGAGGTCGACCAGCTCGAGCCCGTGGCCGTCCACCACCGGGGCGACCGCCTCCTCGATCAAGGCCGCTCTCTCCTCGTCGTCCATCGCCAACTCGTGGGCACGCCTGCCCCGACGGGGCCCCGGCCCCGCGGCGGGCCGCGGCGCGCACCTCCTCCATGTCAGTGCGCAGAACTGCAGAGCGCAAAACTAAAAAAAGCGGGCTAGGCCCACTTTTTCAGGAATTTAGCACGTGTTCGGACCGGAGGCAAGGCGGAGGTGTCCGGTGGCGACGCGCCGCCTGGGGCAACGTGGCCCTTGACGGGCCTTGCTACTTGTAACCCGGTTTCTTGTTGGCGCCCTTGACCCCGGGGTCGTAGATCAGGCGGGCGACCGGCTTACCGTCCCGGATGTGGGACTCGAAGATCTCCTTCAAGTCCGACTCCTGCACGCCGCCGTACCAGACGTTCTCCGGGTAGAAGACCATCATCGGGCCGTGACCGCACTGCGAGAAGCAGCCGGACTTGTTGATCCGAATGTCGGCCTTGAGCCCGGCCTTCACGGATTCGTCGCGGAGGAACTTCACGTACTGCTCGACGTTGCCCTGGGTCGGGCACGAGTCGCCGGACGTGCACACGAAGACGTGAGTCTTATACTGTCCCATCAGTTGGCCTCCACGGCCGCCGGCTTCGCGGCTCTGCGCTCGGCGATGAACTTGTCGACTTCCTCGCGCATCGCCTGGACGATCTCTTGCTCGGGCACCTTGCGGATCACGTCTCCGTTCTTGAAGATGAGGCCGATGCCGCGGCCGCCTGCGACGCCGATGTCGGCGACGCGCGCCTCGCCCGGACCGTTGACCTCGCATCCCATCACGGCGATGTGGATCTCCTCGTTCAGCCCCTTGAACTCGTCCTCGACCTCCTTCGCGAGCTTGACCAGGTCGACGTCGGCGCGCCCGCACGACGGACACGACACGAAGGTGAGCCCGCCCTTGCGAAGGCCGAGCGACTTGAGGATCTGGATTCCGACGCGGACCTCCTCGGCGGGATCCGCCGAGAGCGACACGCGGATCGTGTCGCCGATCCCTTCCGACAAGAGCGCGCCCAGGCCGATCGCGGACTTGATCGTGCCCACGCCCGGTGTGCCGGCCTCGGTGACGCCGAGGTGGAACGCGTAGTCGACCTGGTCGGCGAGCATCCGGTAGGCCTCGATCATCATCAGGGGATCGGAGGCCTTCAGCGAGATCTTCATCTCGGGATAGTTCAGGTCCTCGAGGATGCGGATGTGGCGCAGCGCGGACTCGACCATGCCCTCCGCGGTCGGCCCGTTGTACCGGGCGAGCAGGTCCTTCTCGAGCGAGCCGCCGTTGACGCCGATGCGGATCGGGATGTTCTTGTCCTTGGCGACGTTGACGACTTCCTGCACGAAGTGCTTGCCGCCGATGTTGCCGGGGTTCAGCCTGAGACCGTCCACGCCCTGCTCGAGCGCGATCAGGGCCAGCTTGTAGTTGAAGTGGATGTCCGCGACGAGCGGGATGCGGATCTGCCTCTTGATCTCGCCGAGCTTCTCGGCCGCTTCCTTGACCGGCACCGCGCACCGGACGATGTCGCAGCCGGCCGCCTCGAGCGACCAGATCTCGAGCAAGGTGGCCTGGACGTCGCGCGTGTCGGTCTTGGTCATGGACTGCACGGTGATCGGGGCGCCCCCGCCGACCGCGAGGTTGCCCAGCTTGATCTGCCGCGTCTTCCGCCGTGTGATCATTGCGCCGTCCTATCTGAAAATTCGAAACGCGTCGATCCGGACGAGGTCATTGTAAATCGCGAAGACCATCAAGAGCAGCAGAAGAACGAGCCCGAGCTGCTGCGCGGCTTCGCGCTTCTTGAGCGACACCGGCCGGCCGAGAATGCCTTCGATGACGAAGAACAGCAGGTGCCCGCCGTCGAGCATCGGCACCGGCAGGAGGTTCAGCACCGCGAGATTGACGCTGATGAACGCGGTGAAGCCGGCGAGCTGGGCCAGACCCTCTTGCCGCTGACGGTGGCTTTCCGTCGCGATCTGGATCGGCCCGCCGAGATTCGACAGCGGCAGCTCGAGCTTCACGAACTTCCAGAGCACCTTGACGGTCAGCGCGGTCAGCTCCCAGGTCTTCGCGGCGCCGTACCCGACGGCCGCCGCCGGGTTGTAGCGCTCGGTGCGCACGACCTTGCTGGCCAGGATGACGCCGATGCGCCAGTTCTCCACGTCCTGGCCGGCCTCGTTCTTCTCCTTCACGCGATTGGCCGCCACGCTCACGGTGAGGCGCTTGCCGTCCCGCTGGACCACGACGTCGATCGGCTTGCCGCCCGCCTGCTGGATCGCCTGGGTCAGCTCGTCGGACGTGAAGACCGGCTGGCCAGCGACCGCGACCACGATGTCGCCGACACGCAGACCGGCTCGCTCGGCGGGCGAATCGGGGGTGACCATGCCGACCTGCGGGGTCACCTGCGGGCCCGCACCGAGGCTCCACACCTCGCGCGACTCCTTGAAGATCGGATCGCGTGTCACGATCCGCCGCGGCGTGACCTGGGCTTCGCGCAGCTCGCCGCCGCGCTTGATCGTGAGCCGCAGGGGACGTCCATCGGAGCCGGCGACGGCGCGCTCGAGATCTTCCCAGTACTCGATCGGCCGCCCGTCGATCGCGGTGACGACATCGGCGGCCTGCAGGCCCGCGGCCGCCGCGGGCCCCTCGGCCGCGACGCGCCCGAGCACGGCCGGCCACACGGGACGTCCGACGCTGGCCAGGAGCAGGGCGAAGATCACCCAGGCCAGCACGAAATTCATTCCCGGCCCCGCGAACACGATCAGGAACCGCGCCCAGAGGGGCTTCAGCGCGAAGGCCTTCTGCGGGTCGAAGACGGGTGAGCCGCCGCCTTCGAGCGGATTCTCCTCGCCCATCATCTTCACGTAGCCGCCCATCGGGATGGCCGAGAGGCAGTACTCGGTCTCTCTGCCGCGCCAGCGGGCCAGCACCGGTCCGAAGCCGATCGAGAAGCGCTCGACCCCCACGCCGGTCCAGCGGGCGACGAAGAAGTGTCCGAGCTCGTGGATGAGGATGAGGATGCCGAGGACGACGATGAACACTCCGACGCGATCGGCCAGGAACACGATGACTGAGCCGATCCGATCGACGACGGTGAGGAGCGCGCTCATGAGGGGCGGGCCCCGTGACGCGCGTCGATGGCGCGCTGCACCGAGCGCCGGGTGTCGGCGTCGACGGCCACACACGCCTCGATCGAGCCGAGATCGCCCGCGCGCGAGGCGTTGAGGGCGTCCTCGATCAGCTCGGCGATTGCGTTGAAGCCGATGCGCCGGTCGAGGAACGCCGCCACCGCGACCTCGTTGGCGGCGTTGAGCACCACCGGCGCCGAGCTCTCGGCGTCGAGGGCGGTGCGCGCGAGCCTCAGACACGGAAACTTGTCGAGGTCGGGCTCGTAGAACGTAAGCTGACCGGCCCGGACCAGATCGAGCCGGGCCGTCGGCATCGGCCGGCGCTCCGGATAGGTGAGCGCGTAGAGGATCGGCACGCCCATGTCCGCCACTCCCAGCTGGGCGATCACGCAGCCGTCGATGTACTCGACCATCGAGTGCACGATCGACTGCGGGTGCACCACGATCTGCACCTGATCGGACCCGACGTCGAACAGCCAGCGCGCCTCGATCACCTCGAGCCCTTTGTTCATCAGGGTGGCCGAGTCGATCGTGATCTTGGCGCCCATCTTCCACGTCGGGTGCTGGAGCGCGTCCTCCACCGTCGCCGTCGCCAGCCGCGCCTTGGGTGTCTCGCGGAACGGCCCCCCGGACGCCGTGAGGAGAATGCGGTGGACGTCGGCGCGGCTGTGGCCGGCCAGACACTGGAAGACGGCGCTGTGCTCGGAGTCGACCGGCAGGAGCTTCACGCCCCGCGCCCTCGCGGCGGTGGTCATCAGCCGGCCCGCCATCACCAGGGTTTCCTTGTTCGCGAGGGCCACGGTGCGCCCGGCCTGGATCGCGGCCATGGTCGGGAGCAGACCGGCGCCGCCGACGAGCGCCGAGACCACGATGTCGGCCTTCACGTCGCGCGCGAGCGTGACGAGCCCCTCGGACCCGGCCAGAAGCTCGGGACGCGGCGCCGGGAGGAGCCGCGCCAGCCGGTCGCGGGCGTCCGCTTCCAGCAGCGCGACGGCGCGCGGCGAGTACTTCTTGCAGATGTCCGCGACCCGCTCGACGTTCGATCCGCGCGCGGCGAGCCCGGCCACCGAGAATTCCTCGGGGAAGCTCGACACGAGGTCGAGGGTTCGAAGACCGATGGATCCCGTCGCTCCGAGCAGCGTAATGCTTTTCATGCGCGGCACCAGGCGTACAAAGAGTAGAGGTAAAGGGCCGGGGCGTTGAAGAGCAAGCTGTCGATTCGGTCGAGCATGCCGCCGTGACCCGGGATAAGGTCGCCGGTGTCCTTGGTTCCGATGCTCCGCTTGATTGCCGACTCGGCGAGGTCGCCGACCTGTCCGATCACGCCCAGGAGCGCGCCGGCTCCGGCGGCGCCCGTGAGGCTGCACGCCGGAAGGAGCCAGGCTCCCAGCGCCAGCGCCGCGGCGAGCGAGACGACGATCTGGGCGATCGCGCCCTCCACGGTTTTCCGCGGGCTCAAGATCGGCGCGAGCCGGTGACGGCCGACCGAGGACCCGACCAGGTACGCGGCCGATTCGCCGGCCCACGTCACGCCCACGAGGAACAGCACGAGCTGCGGCCCGCCGGCGCGCCCTTGGAGCCAGATCGCGTAGCCGAGGAGCCAGCCGACGTACACCGCGCCGAACAGGGTGTTCGCGGTCGAATCGACCAGCGGTCGCCCCGGGCTCCAGAGCGGCGCGCTGCAGATGAGCCCGACCCCGATGACGAGCGCCAGCTCCGGCGTGAGCATCCAGCGAAGCGGGCGTGCGGTGTCGCCGAGCCTCGCGTAGAGGCTGGTGGCGAAGCTGGCCGTGAGCGCGGCGCCGACGCCCACCGTCAGCCGGGTGCTGATCGGACGTCCGGTGCGCTCGAACATGCGCGCCAGCTCTCGACAGGCCACTGCGCTGGCCGCGACGACCAGGAGCTGGAAGGCCCACGACGGCGCGAACAGCGTCACCCACACGAAGACCGGTATCAGGACGACCGAGCTTCCGATGCGCTTCCAGGCCGGCGCGACGGATCCGGCTCGAACGCTCACGCGGGCCACCTCGGTCCCGGCCACGTCACACCTTTCCGAACCGACGCGTGCGGCCCTGGAACTCGGCGACGGCGCGGTACAGATCGGCGGGCCGGAAATCGGGCCAGAGGGTCGGCGTGACCCAGAGCTCCGTGTAGGCGATCTGCCACAAGAGGAAGTTGGAGATCCGCATCTCGCCGCTGGTGCGGATCAGCAGATCGGGGTCCGGGATGTCGGCGGTGTAGAGCGCCTCGCTGATCTTCTTCTCCGAGATGTCCTCGGGCTTGAGCTCGCCCGCCACGATCTGGCGGGCCAGGGACCGGAACGCGTCGATCAGCTCGTCCCGGGCCCCGTAGTTGAAGGCCATCAGCACGTTGAGCCCGGTGTTGTTGCGCGTCTCGTGCACGACGTGTTCGACGCCCCGCCGCACCCCGGCCGGCAGGCCGTGCGTCCGCCCGAGGACACGGAGTCGGGCGTTGCGCGCCATCAGCTCGGGCAGCTCCGCGTTGACGGACCGCTCGAGGAGGCTCATGAGCATCGAGACCTCGTCGGCCGGACGGCTCCAGTTCTCCGTCGAAAACGCGTAGAGCGTGAGGTAGCGGAGGCCCAGCGCCGAGGCCGCGCGGACGATCGAGCGCGCCGACTTCACGCCCTCGTGATGCCCGGCCACGCGCGGGAGCCCGCGGCGGGTCGCCCAGCGCCCGTTGCCGTCCATGATGATGGCGATGTGCTCGGGCAGCGGCTGGGCGCGGACGGCGTCGAACAGCTCGGCTTCCGCTAGAATGACAGGATCTCCTGCTCCTTCTTCTTGAGCAGCTCGTCGACCTTGGCGATGAAGCGGTCCGTCGTCTTCTGGATCTGATCGTGGCTGCGGCGCTCCTCGTCCTCGGAGACCTTCTTGTCCTTGGCCATTGCCTTGAGCCGGTCGTTCGCCTCGCGGCGGAGGTTGCGGACCGCGACGCGGGATTCCTCGGCGATCTTGTGCACGGTCTTCGCGAGCTGCTTGCGCCGTTCCTCAGTCGGCGACGGCATCGCCAGGCGGACGATCTTGCCGTCGTTGACCGGCGTCAGGCCGAGGTCGGACATCATGATCGCCTTCTCGATCGCCTTGAGCTGGCCGGCTTCCCAGGGCTGGATCACGATCGTCCGGGCGTCGGGTACCGAGATAGACGCCATCTGACTGACCGGCGTCGGCGTGCCGTAGTAGTCGACGCGGATGCCTTCGAGGAGCCCCGCGGACGCCCGGCCCGTGCGCACCGCCGCGAACTCGCGCCCGAGCGCGTCGAGCGCGCTGATCATCTTCGCCTCGACTTCCTTCAGCACCCCCTGCATGTCCGCCGTAGCCATAAACGTCACCCTCCCGACGATACGATGGAGCCCACGACCTCGCCGAGGACGATCCGTTTGATGTTGCCGGCGCGCGCCAGATCGAAAACGATGATCGGCAGTTTGTTTTCCATGCAGAGCGAGATCGCGGCGGCGTCCATGACTTGCAGGCCGCGATTGAGGACCTCGATGTAGGTCATCCGTTCCAGACGCTGCGCGCTGGCGTCGCGCTTGGGATCGGCCGAGTAGATCCCGTCGACCTGCGTGGCCTTCATGATCGCGTCGGCGCCGATCTCGACTGCCCGCAGCGCCCCCGCGGTGTCGGTGGTGAAGAATGGGTTGCCGGTGCCGGCGGCGAAGATCACGACGCGGCCCTTCTCGAGGTGGCGGATGGCGCGGCGGCGGATATAGGGCTCGGCGACCGCACGCATTTCGATGGCCGAGAGCACGCGGGTCTGCAGGCCGGCCTTCTCGAGGGCGTCCTGGAGCGCGAGCGCGTTGATGACCGTCGCCAGCATGCCCATGTAGTCGGCGGTCGCGCGCTCCATCCCGCCGGCGCTCGCGGCGATGCCGCGAAAGATGTTGCCCCCGCCGATGACGATCGCGATCTGCACGCCGAGGGCCGAGACGTCGCGCACCTCAGAGGCCACTCGGTCGAGCACGAGCGGATCGATCCCGTAGCCCTGGCTCCCCGCGAGCGCCTCCCCCGAAAGCTTCAGGACGATGCGGCGGTAGGCCGGGCGGCCGGAGCCGGCAGCCGCCGTCATGCTACCCCCCCTCGCCCACCTGGAAACGAGCGAAGCGCTTGACGACGATCCGCTCGCCGGTCTTGGCGTTCACCCCGTCGACCAGCTCGCGGACCTTCGTCTTGCCGGAGGCGTCCTTGATGAACGGCTGCTCGAGCAGGCACTGCTCGGTGAAGAACTTGTCGAGCTTGCCCTCGATGATCTTGGCGATCACCGGGGCCGGCTTCTTCTGGTCGGCGAGCTGGCCGCGATAGATCTCACGCTCCTTCTCGATGACCTCGGCCGGGACGTCCTCGCGCGCGACGTAGGACGGATTCGAGGCGGCGATCTGCATCCCCAGGTCCTTCACCAGATCCTGGAACGCCTCGGTGCGCGCGACGAAGTCCGACTCGCAGTTCACCTCGATCAACACGCCGAGCTTGGCGCTGTGGTGGACGTACGTCCCGATCACGCCCTCGCGCGCCTCGCGGTGGGCGCGCTTGCCAGCCTGGGCGAGCCCCTTCTTTCTGAGGAACTCGACGGCCGTCTCGAGATCGCCCTTCGCGGCCTGGAGCGCCTCCTTGCAGTCCATCATCCCGGCGCCCGTCCGATCGCGGAGGTCCTTCACCAGCTGCGCGGTCGCGGCCATTCGCTAGTCCTCCGCCTCGGCCACTGCCATCTCCGCGCCTTCGGCCGCCGCGTCCGCCGCCGCCGGCTCGTCCTCGTCCTTGCCGAGCGTCCCGCGGCCCTCGTTGATGGCGTCGGCGATGCGCGAGGTGATCAGGCGTACGGCGCGGATCGCGTCGTCGTTGCCGGGGACCGGATAGTCGATGCCGGTCGGGTCGCAGTTCGTGTCCACGATCGCGACGATCGAGATGCCCAGCCGCTGCGCCTCGGCCACGGCGATCTTCTCCTTGCGCGGGTCGATGATGAACACGGCGGCCGGCAGCTGGTCCATGGTCTTGATGCCGACCAGCGCCTTCTCGAGCTTCTCGCGCTCCCGGTCGAGCTCGAGCGCTTCCTTTTTCGGGACCCGCTCGTACTCGCCGGTCTCCTTCATCTCCTCGAGCTTCTTGAGCCGGGTGATCGACTTGCGGATCGTCGCGAAGTTCGTCAGGGTCCCGCCGAGCCAGCGCTGGTTGACGTAGAACATGCCGCAGCGGCTCGCCTCTTCGAACACGGTTTCCTGGGCCTGCTTCTTGGTCCCGATGAAGAGCACCGTGCCGCCGCCCGCGGCCAGGTCGCGCACGAAGCCGTAGGCCTCGCGGAACTTCTTGAGGGTTTTCTGAAGGTCGATGATGTAAATGCCGTTGCGCTCGCCAAAGATGTACTTCTGCATCTTCGGGTTCCAGCGCTTGGTCTGATGGCCAAAGTGCACTCCAGCCTCGAGCAACTCCTTCATCGTCAACGCGGCCATGGGGTCCTCCTTCGGTTTGCCTCCGCCGCGCTCAGCAGGCTCGCCCCGCCGGGCCTCTGCACTGCCACCGAAAGCGCGCAGCGTGTGTGATGGTGAGCTACGTCGTGTACTTGGCGTTGAGCCGCACGTACTCCTCGCTGAGATCGCACGTCCAGACCCGGTCCTCGCCACGCCCGAGTCCGAGATCGATCGCGATCTCGTATTCCGCCAATCCCATGATCTCCCGAATGCGCTCCAGACGCACGCCTTCCTTCTGCATCCCCCGCTCGACCAGGTGCTCCTCCCCGAAGGCGATCGCCACCTTGGCCGGGTCGATCCGGGCCGGCGACTTGCCGAGGGCCATCATGATCCGGCCCCAGTTGGGGTCCTGGCCGTTGATCGCCGTCTTGACCAGGGGTGAGTTCGCCACGGCCCGCGCGGCGTTGAGCGCGTCCCGCCCGTTGGCGGCGCCGCGGACGGTGACCGTCACGAGCTTGGTCGCCCCTTCCCCGTCGCGGACGAGCATGCGCGCCAGCTTCGTCATCACCGCGTCGAGTCCGGCGGCGAACTGGCGGATCCCCCGCGAGCCGACTTCGAGCGGCGTGTTCTCGGCCAGGCCGTTCGCCAGGACCGCGACGGTGTCGCTGGTCGACTGGTCGGAGTCGATGGTCGTCCGGTTGAACGAGCGGTCGACCGAACGCCGTAGCACCGGCGTCAGGGCGCCGTGCGCCACCGCCGCGTCCGACGCCACGAAGCAGAACATCGTGGCCAGATGAGGCTCGACCATCGCAACACCCTTGGCGATCCCGCCGATCGTGACGGGCCGGCCGCCGACCTCGACGCGGACCGCCGCCTCCTTCGGGTGGGTGTCCGTCGTCATGATCGCTTCGGCGGCCGCCCGGCCTCCCTGCGGAGACAGGGACTTCACCAGATTCGGCATCGCGGCTCGGATCTTGTCCATCGGGAGCGGGATGCCGATGACGCCGGTGGCGGCGACCAGCACGTGGCCGGCCGGGATCCGCAGCAGATCGCCGACGATACGCGTCATCTCCCGCGCGTCGGCGACTCCCCGCTCACCCGTGCAGACGTTGGCGCAGCCGCTCGACGCGACGATGGCCTGGGCCTGCCCGCCGCGCACGTGCTCCGAGGACACCAGAACGGGCGCGCCCTTGACCTGATTCGAGGTGAAGACCGCGGCCGCGCGCGCCGGGGTCGAGGAGTAGATGAGGGCGAGATCCTTCTTGCCACTCGGCTTGATGCCCGCCACGACCCCGCCGGCGAGGATGCCCGGCACCGCGGTGATGCCGCCCTCGAGCCAACGGAGCTCGGCCGCCGCCATGCTCAGGGATACACGGGCGGCGCCTCGAGCCCGATGCGCTCGCCCCAGCCGAACATGATGTTGAGGTTCTGCACGCCGTTCGCCGCGCCACCCTTGCCGAGGTTGTCGATGGCCGACACGCACACTGCGCGATTGGTCCGCGGATCCGCCACGACCGTCACGTCGCAGTAGTTGGATCCGACGACCGCGCGCGTGGTCGGCCGCTCGCCCTCGTCGAGCACGCGGGTGAACGGCTCCCCCGCGTAGAACTCGCGGTAGACGTCGAGCAGCCGGGCCGTCGTCAAGGTCGACGTCAGCGGCACCGAGGCCGTCGAGAAGAGGCCGCGGTTGAGCGGCAAGAGATGCGGCGTGAAGGCCACGCGCAGCGGCGCTCCGGCGAGCGCGCCGAGCTCCTGCTCGATCTCAGGCGTGTGCCGGTGCGAGGCGATGCCGTAGGCCTGCACGTTCTCGTTGGCTTCCGTGTAGAGATACATCGGATCGATCTTTCGTCCCTGCGCCCCGGCCCCGGTGACCCCCGACTTCCCGTCGATGACGACGCCGTCGAGGCGCGCGAGCCCCGCTCGGAAGAGCGGAGCCGTCGCCAGAATTGCGCCGGCCGGATAGCAGCCGGGCGTGGCGACGAGCGCGGCCTGCGCGATCGCCTTGCGGTGGAGCTCGGCCAGCCCATAGACCGCCTCGCCGAGACCGGGCAGGTCGATGTGCGGCGCCTTGTACCACGTGACGTAGTCGTTGGGTTCGCGCAGCCGGTAGTCGGCCGAGAGATCGATCGCGCGCCGTCCGTGGCGACGCAGAACCGGCACCGCCTTCTGCGACTCCATGTGCGGCAGCGCGAGGAACACCACGTCGGCGACGGTCGCGAGCCATTCGGCGTCGAGGTCGTGGAAGCGGAGGTCGCTCAGCCCGCGCAGGTGGGGATAGGCCTTGGTCAGCGCCTCGCCGGCCAGCCGGTCCGAGGTCACGCCCGTCACGGTGACATGCGGATGGACGCAGAGCAGCCGCAAGAGCTCCGCGCCCATGTACCCGCTCGCGCCGGCGACTGCGACCCGGACGGCCATTACCGCTTGGAGTACTGGAACTTCTGCCGCGCGCCTGGCTGGCCGTACTTCTTCCGCTCGCGCATCCGCGGGTCGCGCGTGAGGAGGCCGGCCTTCTTCAGAGGCAGCCGGAACTTGTCGTCGAAACGCGCCAGCGCGCGAGACAATCCGTGCCGGACGGCGCCGGCCTGGCCCGTGGGACCGCCGCCGCCGACCGTCACGAAGACGTCGAACTGGCCGACGGTGCTCGTGACCTCGAGCGGCTGCGCGATGATCATACGCAGCGTTTCGCGCGGGAAGTAGTCTTCGAACGCCCGCCGGTTCACGACGATACGCCCGGCGCCCGGTCTGATCCACACCCGCGCGACGGATGTCTTGCGACGCCCCGTCGCGTAAAACCTGTCGACCACCGCTGCCATCTAACGAACCTCCGCTTTCAGCGTGAGAGTTTCGGGCTGCTGGGCCTGGTGCGGGTGCTTGCCGTCGCGGTAGACCTTCAGCTTCTTGGCCATCGCCTTGCCCAGGCGGTTCTTGGGCAGCATCCCCTGGACCGCCCATTCGATGACGCGCTCGGGATGAGTCTTGAGCATCGTCTCGGCGTTCACCTCCCGCAGTCCCCCGATGTAGCCGGAGTGCCAGCGGTACTGCTTGTCGCGCATCTTGCGTCCGGTGAGGTGAACCTTCGCGGCGTTGACGACGACCACGTGATCGCCGACGTCGAGGTGAGGCACGAACGTCTGCTTGTGCTTCCCGCGGAGGATTGACGCAACGCGGCTCGCGAGACGGCCGAGCACCTGCCCGTCGGCGTCCACGACGAACCACTTGCGCTCGATTTCGCTTTCCTTCGGTACCAAGGTCGGCATCAGCTTCCCCTTGACGGCTCTAAGTAGGCGTCCGAACTGAAAAAACGCAACGCCATACTCTAAGGGAGAAGCAGGGGGCTGTCAACGAATCTTGGTCTTGCCGGGCCAGGGGCAGAGCGTCGGCACGGGGCATGCCGGGCAGAGCGGCTTTCGGGCGAGGCAGCATCGGCGCCCGTGGGCCTGCACGAGGTGCGTCGTGAGCGTCCACTCCTTTTCTGGAAGGACGTCCGCGAGCTGATCGTGGATCTCGTCGGGATCGTCCGAGCGCGCCAGGCCCAAGCGCTGAGAGACACGGAACACGTGAGTGTCGACCGCGATGGCCTGCTCGCCGAACGCGTTGCCGAGGATCACGTTCGCAGTCTTGAGCCCGACGCCCGGGAGCGCGACGAGCGCCGCGCGAGATCGTGGCACTTCGCCGCCGTGCTCGTCGAGGAGCGCCTTCGCCATCGCGATGATCGAGCGGGTCTTCGCGCGATAGAAGCCGGTGGAGCGTACTTCTTCCTCGAGCGTGGCCGCCTCGGCCCGGGCATAGGCTCGCGCCGTCGCATACTTCTTGAACAGGGCCGGGGTGACCATGTTCACGCGCTCGTCCGTGCACTGGGCCGAGAGGATCGTGGCGACCAGGAGCTCGAGTGGATTGCCGAAGTCGAGCGCGATCTTGGCGTCGGGATAGGCCTTCTTCAACGCGCGGATGATCTTTCGCGCCCGGGCCCGCTTGGCGTCGCGCGACTCTCGCATGTGAGGCTCCCTACGGCTTGGCCGAGATTCGAATCGCCTCGGGCGTGATGTCGATCCGTCCCACGGTGACGGGAATCGGCAGACGGCTCGCGATCCGCGGCGTCGGGTCCCACGTGCGCACGACCCAGTCGACGAGCATCGCGGGCACCGGGATGCCCCCGAGCGTCACGTGCTCGGCCACCAGGGTGAACGGCCGCTCGCTCGCGGGCAGCACCCGGACTCGCGCCGCGACGTCGGGGCCCGGCAGACTCACGACGAACGCGAGCGCCCCGGGCTCGAGCCTCACCGAGGCCGCCTTGAACCCTTTCTGCTCTCGGAGAAACGCCCCGAGGTCGTCCTCTCGTATGGTCACCCGCTCGATCGAGGCGCGCCGCGCGTCGAGCGGAGACAGGCGGCCCGTGGCGTGCACGCCGAACGGGTTGACGAGAACGTCCTCGAAGACGAACCGAACGTCGCCGACCCGGAGCAGCGGCGACCCCTGGCGCTTGAGCTCACCCAAGCGCGCGGACGCCGCGCGAATGTCGACGCGGCCGATGTGCCCGCGCAGAAGCGAGTCGTCGTAGGTGAGATCGACCTCCAGCCCCTGGACGTCGGCCGCCACGTCGGCCAGCGCCCGGCGCACGGCCGCCTGGACCTCGCGCGCGAAGGCGGCCGGCGCCGCAGGGACCGCCTCGGTGAGCCGTCTGGCGCGCACCGTGGCCGTCGAGCCGTCCGGAAGCGGGAATTCGCCGATCGCGGGAAAGACGCGCGCGAGCGCTGCGTCGGCGCGCAGGCGCTCGGCGATCCGGCGCGGCTTTTCGGCCGTCCACGACGGCCCGACGTCGCCCGTCTTGAGGATCATGTACTCGATCCCGATCGGCTCACCGTCCCAGGCGCGCGTGAACTGGAGCGGCAGGCCGTCTCGAGTCCCGTAATAGCGAAAGTTGCTCACGGAGAAGAAATTGTCGTTCGGGACGACGCTCACGGTCGCCGGCTCGCCGCGGCTGTCCCGGCTGATGAGTGCCATGATCTCGCGATGCCGCCAGTTCCCGGTCGCCGGCGGCGATTCCAGGACGAACGGAACGCCGAGCCGCGGCAGGGTCCAGCCCGACGGCACCGCCAGCGCGGTCGCGCTCACCTGGAGCGCACACGCGAGCGCCACGACCACTCCGCCGGCGGCGCGTGCCCGCCCCCTCAGGAGGCCGAAGGCCATGCCCGCCAGCACGGCGGCGGCGGGCATGATCGGCAGGGTGTATCGCAAATTTTTGTTCTGGAGAAGCTCGAACAGGAGAAAAGGGGCCAGGAAGGCCGCCAGCACGATCCACTGGCGCCTCAGCGCCGCCACGCCGAGCCCGAAGAGGAGCAGCACCACCGCCAGCACCCCGAGCTCGGGCGCGAGCCACGTGGGGTAGAAGAGCAGCGCCGTCGCCGTGAGGGGATCCGGATGCCCCGACTCGGCCGCTTGCTTGAACGAGCGGGCCGCGATCTGCGGGACGAACCCGAAGAGACGCGGTCCGTACCAGGGCACGCTGATCGCGGCCCCGACCAGGATGGCCAGCGCCGCGTAGACCGCCGCGCGACGGCGCCGGCCACTCGAGGCGGCGACGAGGAGCACCGGCACGATGACGTACGCCGCGAACGGCGGCTTCGTGAGCATGCCCGCCCCGAACACGAGGCCGGCGACGAGCGACCACCCGAGCCTGGTGAATCCCTCGGTGAGCAGGATCACGACGAGCGCGACGGCCACCATCGCGGCCAGCGGCAGATCGAGCTGGAACCGCAGCGCCGAGAACACCACGAACGGTGCGCAGCCGAACACGACCGCGGCCACGACCCCTTCGATGCCGCCGCCCACCCGGCGTCCGAGCAGATAGACGGCGGCCATGCCGAGGCCGAGGAACGCCAGGATCACACTCTGCGCCGCGGCGAGATCCGACGGAGCGAGCCGATACACGAGCGCGGCGGCGCACGGCACCACGGGCGGATAGAAGGACGAGCGCTCAATGATGGTACGGACGTCGCCTCGCGCCAGATCCGCCGCGCAGTGCACGACGCGCTCGAGGTGATTCGCGTGGTCCCACTCCGGCGGCCGGCGATCGATCCAGATCCACACCGCCGCGACCGCCACTAGGGCCAGGTAGACGCCGCCGACGATCGCCCATTCGCGGGTCGACCCGGAGCGCGGCTCGTTCATCGCCGGCCGATCAGGAGGAGCGAGGCGCCGAACGGAAGCGGAAGGCGGGGAACCAGGTGGCGCTCGAAGGCGAACACGCCCTCGAGGAGCCGGTTGAGCGGCGCCGTCGGGCGTCGCAGGTCGTGGCCCCGATCGCCGCGAAGGCGCTTCCAGCCGCGCACGGCGGCCAGCAGCGGAAAGAGCAAGGTGTTGAAGTAGCTCACGCGCAGTACCTCGAAGCCGGCGCGCTCGACGGCGGCGCGGAGCCCGGCCGCCGTGTAGCGACGGCGGTGGCCCAGAACCTCGTCGTGGCCGCTCCAGAGCCATTGATAGGCGGGCACAGTCACGACGAGCAGGCCGCCCTCGCCGACCGCCGCGCGCGCGGCACGAAGAGCGGCGACGTCGTCGTCGACGTGCTCGATCACGTCGAGCAGCAGGACGACCTCGGCCCAGCCCGGGGGCACGCCGAGATCGTCCGGGAGGTGACCGACGCGGACGTCGAGGCCCGCGGCGCGAGCGGCGGCGGTGAGGTCCTCGTGGGCGTCCATGCCGACCGCCTCGCCGAACTCGCCGAGCGCCGCGAGCACGTTGCCGCTGCCGCAGCCGAGCTCGAGCAGGCGCACGCGGCGTGCCGGCAGCGCGCGCCGCAAGCTCGCGCGGATGACGGCCAGCCGGCCGCGAAACCACCAGTGCGACCGGTCCTCTTCGATGTGGACGGCGACGTAGGCGGGGTCCATCACCCGCGGCGCCGCGATCCGGCGAGGAAGCGTCGGAGGCGCTCGAGACCCTCGCGGATGCGCTCGAGCGACGACGCGTACGAGAAGCGCAGATAGCCCTCGGCGTTGGCGCCGAAAGCCGCGCCCGGCGTGACGGCGACGTGGCTCGACTCGAGGATCTCCCGGGCGAGGCTGACCGAGTCCGCCGACAGGTGGCGCGCGTTCGCCAGGACGTAGAAGGCGCCGGTCGGCTCGGCGCCGACGCCGAACCCGAGGGACTTGAGGCCGGCGATCATCGCGCGCCGCCGGTCGTCGAAGATCGCGCGGAAACGGCGGCTGTCGTCGCCCGCCTCGCGCAGGGCGGCGACGCCGGCCCACTGCACGAACTCGTTGGTCGAGATGAAGAAGTTGCCGTAGAGCGTCTGCAGCGCCCGGATGTGCTCGCGGGGCGCGATGACCCATCCGAGTCGCCATCCCGTCATGGCGTAGGCCTTCGAGAATCCGTTGAGCACGAAGGCCCGGTCGGTGAACTCGAGGATCGTGCGATCGCGGCCCTCGTAGCTGAGCCCGTGATAGATCTCGTCCGAGACGATCACGGGGCCGTCGCCGCCGCTGAGCGCGCCGATCGCGGCCATGCGGTCGGCGGAGAGCACCGTGCCGGTGGGATTCGCGGGCGAGTTGATCACGATCGCCTGCGTGCGCGGGCCGATCCGATCCCGGATCGCCTCGGGCCGATACTGGAAGCCGTCCTCCTCGGTCACGCCGACGTAGACCGGCCGGCCCTCGGCGTACTTGATGAAGTTCGGATAGCACGCGTAGTACGGATCGCTCAGGACCACCTCGTCGCCGGGGTTCAGGAGGTGGCCGAACACGAGCAGCATGGCCGGCGAGGTGCCGGCCGTGACGAGGATCTGCTCGGGCGAAATCGTCACGCCGTAGGTCCGCGCGTAGTGCTCCGCGATCGCCTCGCGGAGCGGCAGGATTCCCAGACTGTGCGCGTAGCGCGTCCGACCGTCCTTGATCGCGCGCGCCAGGGCGTCGCGCACGGCCGGCGGCGCCTCGAAGTCGGGCTCGCCGAACTCGAGGTGGACCACGTCGATGCCGGCGCGCTCGAGCTCCTGCGCGCGTTCGGCGACTTCGACGGCGAGAAACGGCTCGATCTCCAGGATCCGCCGCGCGAACGTCACGAACGCCTCCGGCCGACTCGTCGGCGCGCTCGCAACATTTGCCAGAGCATTCCCGGCCCGTGGCGCAGCACGCCGACCTTGCTGCCGGCCTGATCGGCCCAGTTCACGGGAACCTCGACGACGCGACAGCCCGCGGCCCTGGCCAGCAGGAGCAGCTCGACGTCGAAGCCGAACCCCGGCGTGGACAGCGCCTCGAACAGGCGCGTCGCCGCCGGCGCCGTGAACGCCTTGAAGCCGCACTGGGAATCGGCGATGCCGTGCAGGCCCATCCTCGCGACCAGCCAGTTGAAGAGGCGCCCGGCCACCACGCGATGCGCACGCGCCGTCACCGAGACGCCGGAGTCGACGAGGACGCGGGAGCCGATCGCCACGTCGGCGCCCGCCACCAGCAGCGGCTCGAGCCGCTTCAGCTCCTCGATCGGCGTGGCCCCGTCGGCGTCGGCGAAGACGCGGTAGGCCCCCTTCGCGGCCAGCATTCCCGCGCGGACCGCGGCGCCCTTGCCCGCGTTCGGCCGCAGGCGCAGCACGCTGACCGTCGGGAAGCGTCGTGCCTCGACGACCTCGGCGGTGCCGTCGGTCGAGCCGTCGTCGACGACGATGACCTCGTAGGGCTCGTCGCGCCCCTCGAAGTACGCGACGACCTTCTCCAGAAACGCCGGGAGGCGCTGCGCCTCGTCGAACGCCGGGATGACGACCGACCAGCGCGGTGTCACCGAATCCTGGTCGAGTCCAGGCGTCGCCGCCGCCGAGCCGTCGCAGTGTCGTGGGCGGCGCGGGCCACGCCTTCGGCCACGGCCGGCGCCACGCTCTTGTTGAAGACGCTGGGGATGATGTACTCCTCGCAGAGCTCGCTGGGGCTCACGCACGCGGCCAGCGCGCGCGCCGCGGCAATTTTCATCTCGTCATTGACCGCCCGCGCGCGGGCGTCGAGCAGGCCTCGGAAGAAGCCGGGGAAGCACAGCACGTTGTTGATCTGGTTCGGGTAGTCCGAGCGGCCCGTCGCCATCACGCGGACGTGCTTCTCGGCCTCCTCAGGCCGGATCTCCGGGTCGGGATTGGCCATGGCGAAAACGATGGGGTCGCGCGCCATCCGCTTCAGATCGCGCGGCGACAGAATGCCGGGCACCGAGAGCCCGATGAAAACGTCCGCGCGCGCGAGCGCCGCGCTCAGACCGCCCGTGACCCGACGCGGGTTGGTGGCGGCGGCGACCCAGCGCTTCATGAAGTCCATGCCTTCCGTCCGACCGCGGTGGATGATGCCGTGCTCGTCGACCCCGATGATGTCACGGACCCCGCTCGATTGAAGAATCTTGATGGTAGCGGTCCCGGCGGCGCCGACGCCCGTCACGACCACCCGGATTCGCCGCGGGTCCTTGCGCACGATCTTGAGCGCGTTGAGGAGGGCCGCGAGCACCACGACCGCCGTGCCGTGCTGGTCGTCGTGGAAGACCGGGATGTCCAGCTCCTTGCGGAGGCGCTCCTCGACCTCGAAGCAGCGCGGGGCGGCGATGTCTTCAAGGTTGACGCCGCCGAACGCCGGCGCCACCAGCTTTACGGTCTCGACGATCTTGTCCACGTCCCTGGTCCCGAGGCAGAGAGGAAAGGCGTCGACCCCGGCGAACTCCTTGAAGAGCATCGCCTTGCCTTCCATCACCGGCAGCGCCGCCTCGGGGCCGATGTCCCCGAGGCCCAGAACCGCGGTCCCGTCGGTGACGACCGCGACGGTGTTGTGCTTGATCGTCAGCGAGAAAGCCCGCTGCCGGTCGTCCCGGATCGCGAGAGAGACCCGTGCCACCCCCGGCGTGTACACCATCGAGAGGTCGTCACGGGTACGGATCGGGACCTTGTTGCGGACTTCGATCTTGCCGCCCAGGTGCATCAAGAACGTGCGGTCGGAAATGGCACCGACGCGCACGCCGGCCACCCGGCGCAGCCGGCTCACGATCTGCTGGGCGTGGATGCTGTCGCGCGCCTTGACGGTGATATCGCGCTCGGTCCGCTCGCGCGTGGTCTCGACCAGGTCGACGGCGCCGATGTCGCCGCCGGCGTCTCCGATCGCGGACGTGACGCGACCGAGCATGCCCGGCCGGTTCGCGATCTGCAGCCGGACGGTGAAGCTATAGCTCGCGCTCGGGGCAATCACTCCGTCGATTCTACCTCTCCCTCCCGGCTTCGAGCGGTCCACCCCGGAGGACACAAGATGGCCCCGTCTGGAACTCTGGGTCGGGTGTTCTGGTTCTGGACAAATACACGAGGCTGCTGAATAGCGCGGCGGTGAATCCGGTCAGAAGCCTGCCCCGGAGCCGGGGAGCCGGAGCGGGTCGAGTCTTCGAGCCCGGGTAAACCCCGCAGGGGCGCCGCGGGGATGACCCTAGGCCGGGCTCCAGTGGGATGAAAGTCTAGTTTGATGAAACTTTGAAGCGGGTTCGCGCATCTGAATGAACAGGAATCTCTATACGAGAAAGCCGGTGACACGATGACATTTCGCGAGACTTCGGACGCGGTTGAAGGCAGCCCCGTGGCTTCCGGCACCATCACCTCGGCCGGCGAGCGCGAAGCTCACGCGGTGGTCGACGACGACGCGGAGGAGACTCCGCGGGCGGCCGTCGAGGAGACGTACGCTCCCGGTCTCACCAAGGGTGAAGATCCGGTCCGTCTGTACCTGAAGGAGATCGGCAAGGTCCCCCTGCTTAACGCCGCGCAGGAGGTCCAGATCGGACGGCGCATCGAGGTCGGCCAGATCGCCCTGCGCCGCACGCTCGTCGCGATCCCGATGGCCGTCGAAGCCCTCCTCGAGGTCGGGGACAAGCTGCGTCGAGGCGAGATCGCAGCCGACGACGTGATCGTCCTGCCCGAGGGGGGAGAGCTCGAGGCGAAGGCGATCCGTCCGATCGTCCTGGCCTTCGAGCGCGTTCGCCGTCTCCAGCGGAAGATCGCCCGGCTCGAGGAGTCGCTCTCCGCCAGGCGGCGGTCGGCTGCTTATCGCAAGAGCATCGCGACGGCGATCGCCGCCGCGCGCGAGGCGATCCAGGACGTCGTGGCCGACATGACCCTGAAGCCGGCCTTGATCGACGATCTGGTCGCGCAGGTGCGCCGCCGCTGGGAGAAGATCAGCGAGCTGGACCGCAGCGCCCGTCGGGTCCACAACCCGGTAGCCACGCGCGAGCTCCGTCTGCTCGAGAAGCGCACCGGGCTTCCTCGAAAGCAGCTCGGCCCTCTCCTCGAGCAGATCGACCGGAGCGATCGCACGGTTCGGCAGGCCAAGCGCGAGCTGATGGAGGCCAACCTGCGCCTGGTGGTCTCGGTGGCCAAGCGCTACCTGGGCAGCGATCTTTCCCTGCTGGATCTGGTCCAGGAAGGCAACATCGGGCTCATGAAGGCCGTCGACCGGTTCCAGTACCGGCGAGGCTTCAAGTTCTCGACGTACGCCACGTGGTGGATCCGCCAGGCGATCACGCGGGCGATCGCGGACCACTCACGCACGATCCGGATCCCGGTCCACATGGTCGAGACGTTGAACCGGATCTCGCGGGTGAACCGCAATCTCGTGAACGAGATCGGCCGCGAACCGACCCCGGAGGAGCTCGCTCAGCGGACGGGCGTGCCGGCCAAGAAGGTGCGGCTCATCCTCGAGTCGTCCAGGAAGCCTCTCTCGCTCGAGACACCCATCGGCGAGGACTCGGAGCTCGGAGATTTTCTCGAGGACAAGTCGGCCGGCTCGCCGAACGAGTCGCTCCTGAACCAGGACCTGACCACGCAGGTCGAGCGGGCGCTGTCGATGCTGTCGCCGAAGGAGAAGGAGATCCTGAGGCTGCGGTTCGGCATCGGCGAAGAGGGCGAGCACACCCTCGAAGAGGTGGGCAAGCGCTTCGAGGTGACGCGCGAGCGCATCCGGCAGATCGAGGCCAAGGCGCTCCGGAAGCTGCGTCACCCGCTCCGGGGTCGCAATCTCAGAGCGTTTATCGAGAATTAGCCTCATGGGGGCCTCGACGGGCCCCCCAAACCCCCCGCGCGCGGAGGGCGCCCCGGCTTCGCCGGGGCGCCCCTCGACGCCGCACCAACCGTAGCCGGCCCGCAATCGCTGCTCCCTGCTTATCGCTGCTCTCTAACGCAGCTGGTTTGTCGTGACCAGGAGGTAGGTGGCGAGACCGGTGTCCGGGGGCGAGGTGCTGACCATCGTCAGCATGGTCGCGATCTCGCTCCGGTGGTGCGTGGCGTGATTCGCGACGTGCTGGAGCAGCGGCCCGAGCGGGGCCCTGAACTGCTTGCCCTCCGCGCCGGTGTATTGGATGACGCGATCGTAGTCCGCCGCCGACAATCCCTCGATGTAGGCGCGCTGCTCCCGCTCGAGATCGTCCCACGGCGCGCGGATCGACGCGAGCGTCGTCAATTCCGCGCCCGGGACCGACGTGACCGTGCCGCCCGTCCACCGCGTCAGCCAGAGCCGGTCCGCGCCGTAGAGATGGCCGAACATCCTTCGGATCGTCGGATAGCTGAACTGTTTGCCCACCTCGCGGGAGAGCAGATCCTCGCCGAGCGCGGCCGCGACGTCGAAGAGTCGGCGGTTGGCCCAGCGGTGGTAGTCGTAGAGACCGCGGATCAGGTCGACGCTCATCGAGCTCTCCCTACTCCAGCACGGCGACCACGTCGCCTTCCTGGACGGTCTGGCCTTCCTGGACCCTGATCTCCTTCACCGCGCCGGCCCTCGGCGCTTCGACGGGGATCTCCATCTTCATCGACTCGAGCACGATCACCGCGTCGCCGGCCGCCACCCGATCACCTGGCTTGGTGGGGATCTGGAACACGACCCCCGTGATGTGCGCCTTGATCTCCTCAGGCATTGAACGCTCCTTGTTCGAGCATCTGCGTGTGCACCCGGCCCTGGCGGAACTCGCTGCTCGCGACCACCCCGCGCAGGAACGGAATCGTGGTGCGCACGCCCTCGATCACGCAGCGATCGAGCGCGTCGGCCAGGCGCTCGATCGCCTGATCCCGGGTTGCCCCATGGGCGATCAGCTTGAGAAGCAGCGGATCGTAGTGGACGGACACCGTGCTCCCCGGTTCGACTCCGGATTCGATCCGGATCCCCTCTCCCGAGGGCAGCTCGAGCCTCTGAACCGTACCGGGCGACGGCAGGAAGCCCTTCGACGGGTCCTCAGCATACACTCGGCACTCGATCGCCGCTCGGCGCTGGACGATCTCGCTCTGACCCCACGGCAAGGGTTCCCCCGCCGCCGCGCGGAGCTGAGCGACGACGAGATCGAGCCCCGTCACTTCCTCGGTCACGGGATGCTCGACCTGCAGGCGCGCGTTCATCTCGAGGAAATAGAATCCGCCGCCCTCGTCCACGAGGAATTCCATCGTCCCGGCGTTCGTGTAGCCGATGGCCCGGGCACCGGCCACCGCCGCGGCGGTCAAGCCGGTCTTGGTTGCCGGCGCCAGGCCTGGCGCCGGCGACTCCTCGACGAGCTTCTGGTGCCGCCGCTGGATCGAGCATTCGCGCTCGTGCATGTGCACGACGCTTCCCACCCTGTCGCCGAACACCTGGACCTCCACGTGCCTCGGCCGCTCCAGATAGCGCTCGACGTAGAGCTCGCCCATCCCGAACGCGGCCTGCGAGCGCCGGGTCGCCGCGGCGAACGCCGCGGCGAGATCGCCGGGCTTGGCGACGCGGGCCATGCCGATGCCCCCGCCGCCCGCCGCGGCTTTCAGAATGACGGGGTAGCCGATCTCACGCGCGATCGCCTCGGCGGCCGCGACGTCGGCGACCGGGTCGAAGCTGCCGGGCAGCACCGAGACGCCGGCGGCGCTCATCAGCCTGCGGGCCTCGATCTTGTCTCCCATCTTGCGGATCGCTTCCGGCCCGGGCCCGATGAAGACGATCCCGGCGCGCCGCACGGCCTCGGCGAATCGCCAGCTCTCGGAGAGAAAGCCGTAGCCGGGATGGATGGCGTCGGCCCGCGCCTGGCGAGCCGCTTCGAGGATGCGCTCGGCGTTGAGGTAGCTTTCGCGCGCCGGGGCGCCCCCGACCTCGATCGCCCGGTCGGCGTCGCGTACGTGAACAGCCCCACGATCGGCTTCCGAGTACACCGCGACCGTCCTGAGCCCGAGCGCGCGGCAGGCGCGGAACACCCGGCGCGCGATCTCTCCCCGGTTGGCGACGAGGACGGTGCCGAACAACGACGCTCAGGCCGGGCGGACGGCGTCTCGCCCGACGACGTCGAGAGCGGCGATCCGCCAGCCCTCCGGAGACGAGGTCCAGCGGGCGAGCACCGTCGCCGAGCTCGAGGGCCCGTCCAGGCGCGTCTTCACGAGCCGCTGGTGGCCGAGCCGCGCGAAGGCGACGGTCACGTGGTGGGAATAGGAGGTCCCGCGCAGCAGAGCCCACGCGGTCGCTTCGAGCTCGAGACCCGGCGCCAGGAGGCGCGACAGCCCGGCGTCGTCGCCGGCCACGAACGCGTCGGCGAACGAGCGCTGCGCCTTCTCGAGGTCCGGGGGGATCGGCCAGGCGCCCGTCGCCTTCTCCAGTCGGATGAACTCCTGCGCATCGTCGGAGAGCTCGGCCCGCGCGACCACGATCTCGGGCGCCGCGCGCGGCGGCAATCCGGCGCCGGTCACGCCGCCCGCGGCCGCCAGCAGCCCTTCCAGGTGGCGGCGGCGCGCGCTCACGCGCTCTGTCACGCGAGGACCCGCGGCGAGATAACGCAGGATGGTCTCGCCCGCCGCGATGTGGCGCTCCTCGTCGTCGATACACCGTGCCAGGATGCGGCGGGTCGGCGGCTCGTAGACCGGGTTGGCGCGCGCGAGGTGATCGCGATAGGTCGCGAGCAGGTGGGGCTTCAGCACGCCGTACACGCCTACCAGCCGCTCGACCGTCTGATCGGCCGCTTCCGCGTCCTCGATCGAGTCCATGAACGTGGCGACCGCGGGATTCGCGGCCTCCGAGACCTGGGCGCGCGAGCGTAGCTCGGGAAGCCGCTGGCCGAAGGCGTCGCAGTGCTGGGCGAGGTCCCACACGTGCCGGCCCATCAGGAGCTTGGCGGAGAGCTCGGGGGTGAGGGCGATCCAGCCGCCGATCGCCCGCATCGTGCGCTCGACGACGTAGCGGTAGTTGCGGAGCAGACGCGCGGAGTGGTCGGCGCTGAAGGTTCCTTCGAGGGGCTCGGGCACGCCCGTCAGTAGACCTGAGACCGCTGGGTCGTCTTGATCAGACGTTCGATCTCTTCTTCCGTGAACCCGGCCATGCGTCGCACGTCCGTCGCGATCGAGATCGACACGGCCTCGTGGTCGCCCTCGCGACGGACGCCGCCCAGATTGAAGCGCTCGTCGATGCTCTCCTGAAACTCGATCGCCTTGCGGCGGCGCTCGGCGTCGCCCTCGGTGAGCTTGGTCAGCCACTTCGAGCCCATGCGCACGTGGGTGATCTCGTCCGCTAGGACGAAGTCGACGGCGCGCTCCAGGATCGGGTCGCCGATCTTGCGCGCGATGTGCACGAGCTGGTTGAAGACGTCGCACGCGAGGCCCTCGAGCCCGCGGTTGACGCCCGCGACGCGCGCGGCGGCGTCCTCGGCGCAGGCGCAGCGCCAGAGGATCGTCGTCTCCGGATACTCCCCGGCGTAGCCGTCGAGGTGCTCGAGCAGCCTCAGGTAGATCTCGACGTGGCGCGACTCGTCCCAGACCTGGCGCGCCATGTCCATCGTGAAATCCCAGGGCGCGTCGGGGAAGTCGCACACGCTCCGGCCGGCCCCTTCCATCGCCTGGAGCTCGCCGACCATGATCCCGTGGACCCGCTCCTTGATCGACTCGCCGCTCGAGAGATCGGGAAACGGCGGCAGCCCCTGGGCCACCTTTAACTCGGCGACCTCGCGCGCGCGCATCCGCACGAATCGCTCCTCACGCGCGAGCTTGTCGTAGGCGATCGGACGATCCATCAGGGTCCTCCACGCGAAATGAACGGCTGTTCATCGCAGTGTAAACGAGCGGGCCGCACGTGGCAATCCCACCGGACGTCGGGCATCCCGGGAGGCGAAACACCCGTCCGGATTGACGAATGGCGCCGCGCTGGCTATAACCGGAGCATTTCGCTTCGCGAATCCGGGAGGTGCGCTCCGCGCACCCCGGGGAGGACGCGCTGGACACGATCTTACAACTCGTGCTCAACGGCCTGGCCGTGGGCTGCATCTACGGGCTCGTGGCGCTCGGCTTCGTGCTGATCTACAAGGCGACGGAACTGGTGAACTTCGCCCAGGGCGATCTCCTGATGCTCGGCGCATTCACCTGCTACATGTTCGTCGTCTGGTACGGGGTCGGCTACTGGGTGGCGCTGGCGCTGGCGGTCGCACTGGTGGCGCTCTTCGGTGCCGTGCTCGACGCGACAATCTTGAGAAGAGTCATCGGCCAGCCGCAGTTCTCGGTCGTGATGCTGACGATCGGGCTCGGCGCGATCTTCCGGAGCTTCGCGTCGATCGCCTGGGGCTCGGAGATCTACACCCTCCCGACGCCCTTCAGCGCCCGCGCCACTCGCGTGGCCGGCGTGGCGGTGAGCCACGAGTACGTATCGATCATCGTCGGGACGGTCGCGCTCTGCGCCGTGCTCTACGCCTTCTTCACGTTCACGCGCGTCGGTCTGGCGATGCAGGCCGCGTCGCAGAACCAGCTCGCCGCCTACTACATGGGCATTCCCGTCAAGCTGATGTTCTCGCTGATCTGGGCAATCTCGGCCGGTGTCGCCGCGATCGCCGGCGTCCTGCTGGCGCCGGTGTCGCTGATCGACATCAACCTCGGGTTCATCGGGCTCAAGGCGTTCGCGGCGGCGGTGCTCGGCGGCTTCGGCTCGATCCCGGGCGCGCTGGTGGGCGGAGTCACGATCGGGCTGATCGAGCTCTTCTCGGGCGCCTACCTGCCCCAGGGATTCAAGGACGTCGCGGCCTACGTCGTCCTGCTCGTCGTGCTCGCGGTGCGGCCCCAGGGCATGTTCGGGGCGATCGTGCGGAAGAAGGTCTGAGCATGCGCTTCGTCTTCAAGACCTCCTACGCCCAGGACCTGGAAATCTTCCGCGACGACGTCCAGCGCAACTGGTACGTGGCGCTCCTGGTCGGCCTGCTCGTGCTGCCGCTGCTGATCCCGGCGTATCTCGTCGACGTGAGCCTCGTCTTCATCTACGGCCTCTGCGGCATCTCCCTCATGGTGCTCGCGGGCTACACCGGCCTCGTCAGCCTGGGCCACGCGGCGTTCCTCGGCATCGGCGCCTACACCCACGTCTACGCGATCCACGATCTCGGGCTGCCGTGGGTCGTCGGGGTGGCGCTGGCCTGCGCGGTGACGGCGGCGGTCGGCGTGCTCGTGGGCCTGCCCGCGCTGCGCATGACCGGCGTCTATCTCTCGATCGCCACCCTGGCATTCGCGCTGATCATCCAGGAAGTGCTGACGCGCTGGGAGCGAGTCACCGGCGGGCTCAAGGGCAAGCCGGTCGACAAGCCGGTCGTGTTCGGCATCTACCTCGGCGGCGACGCCGCGTTCTATTTCGTCTGCCTCGCCTTCCTGATCGGGGCGCTCTGGCTGACCGGCAATCTGCTGAGAGCTCCGACGGGCCGGGCGTGGGTGGCGATCCGGGACAGCGAGATCGCGGCGCAGTCGATGGGCGTGAACCTCGCCGTCTACAAGACCAGCGCCTTCGCCTACTCCGCCGCGCTCATGGGCGTCGCGGGCGCCTTGTTCGCGCACAAGATCGGCTTCCTGGCACCGGACATCTTCACCGTGCTGCTCTCGATCCAGTTCCTCCTGATGGTGGTCGTCGGCGGCCTCGGCAGCCTCCACGGCGCGCTCTTCGGCGCCGTCTTTGTGGCGCTGCTGCCGGTGGCGATTTCGCAGGCCCGTGACGCGGTCCCGGCGTGGCTGAGTGCCTTGGCCTCGCCGCTCGGGAAGGACGCGGGCGCCGCCACGTTTCTGGCGGTGGATCGATTCGTCAAGAAGCCCGGCCTCGAGCCCGGGCTCTTCGGCCTGATCCTCGTGCTCTTCATCCTGTTCGAGCCGCTCGGCATCTACGGCCGCTGGCGCAAGATCCAGCTCTACTTCTCGACCTTCCCGCTCTACAAGCGCGCGACCTTTCGCCGCCAGAAGAGTTACATGCGCTCGGAGCGGTTGCGGTGAGCCTCTTGGCCGCCGACGGCCTGGTCATGGACTTCGGCGGGCTGCGGGCCGTCGACGGGGTGAGCTTCGAGATCGAGCCGGCCGAGGTCTTCACGATCATCGGCCCCAACGGCGCCGGCAAGACGACGATCTTCAACCTGGTGTCGCGGATCTACGAGCCCACGGCCGGCCGCCTGATCTTCGACGGCGAGGACATCACGCGGGTGCCGCCCCACGAGATCGCCCGCCGGGGGATCGCGCGGACGTTCCAGAACATCGAGCTGTTCGAGCACGCCACAGTGCTCCAGAACCTGCTGCTCGGCCGTCACGCGCACAAACGCTCGCGCTTCGTGGAGGAGCTCCTGTTCCTGCCCAGGGTGCGCGAGCTCGAGCTGGAGCACCGCGAGGCGGTCGAGCGCGTGATCGATTTCCTGGACCTGCAGCCGCACCGCGACAGTCTCGTCGTCAACCTGGCCTACGGCGTCCGCAAGGTCGTCGAGATGGCGCGGGCCCTCTGCACGCGACCGCGTCTCTTGCTCCTGGACGAGCCGTCGTCCGGCCTGAGTGTCGAGGAAACCGAGGACATGGCGTTCTGGATCCAGGACATCCGAACGATCCTGGGCGTCACCGTGCTGATGGTCGAGCACGACATGAGCCTGGTCAGCTCGGTGTCCGATCGGGTGCTGGCGGTGAACTACGGGCGCCCGATCGCGCTCGGCACCGCGCGTGAGGTGCAGGAGCATCCCGACGTGATCAAGGCGTATCTCGGCGGCTGACCCGTGGCCGACCCCCTGCTCACCGTCACGAACCTCGAGACCTACTACGGTCCGATCATGGCCATCCGGGGCATCAGCTTCGTGGTGCCGGAGCGCTCCGTGGTCACGATCCTCGGCGCCAACGGCGCGGGCAAGAGCACGATCCTCAAGACCGTCTCGGGCGTGATGGATCCCCAGAAGGGCACGGTGACCTTCGCGGGCCGGGAGATCCAAGGCATGGACCCCGACCGGGTCACGCGGCTCGGCATCAGCCACGTGCCGGAGGGGCGCGAGGTGTTCCCGTTCCTCTCCGTCCGTGAGAACTTGATGATGGGCGCATTCACCCGGCGGGACGCCGCCGGTGTCGGCGAGGACCTGGAGCTGGTCTATTCGTACTTCCCGGTGCTCAGATCCCGGGCCGAGCAGCGGGCGGGATCGCTCTCGGGGGGCGAGCAGCAGATGCTCGCGATCAGCCGCGCCCTGATGGCGCGGCCGCGCATGATGCTGCTGGACGAGCCCTCGCTCGGTCTCTCGCCCCGGCTCGTCAAGGAGATCTTCGAGATCATCGCGCGCATCAACCGGGAGCGCGGGGTGACGGTCCTCCTGGTGGAGCAGAACGCCAACATGGCGCTCCACATCGCCGACTACGGCTACGTGCTCGAGGTCGGCCGCATCGTGATGGAGGACACCTGCGCGCGGCTGCTCGAGAAAGAGGACATCAAGGAATTCTACCTCGGCATGAAGGAGTCGGGCGTCCGCGGCACGCGACGCTGGAAGAGGAAGAAGACATGGCGGTGACGACCGGCCTCTCGACCACCGTCTTCGGCCAGGACACGCTGCCGAAGCTCTTCCGTCACGTCGTCTGCGAGCGCGGCCACCGCGTGGCGATGCGCGAGAAGGACCTGGGCATCTGGCGCGCCGTCACCTGGCACGAGTACGGCGAGCGGGCGAAGCACGTCGGGCTCGGCCTGGTCGCGCTCGGCCTGCGCCACCGCGACGTGGTCTCGATCATGGCCGACAACTGCCCGGAGTGGCTCTACACCGACATGGGCACCCTCGCGGTCGGCGGCGTCACCAACGGCATCTACACGACCGACGCGCCCCGCCAGGTCGAATACATCGTGAACGACAGCGGCACCCGCTTCTTCTTTGCCGCCGACGAGGAGCAGCTCGACAAGATCCTCGAGGTCCGCGCCCGCTGTCCCGAGCTCGTGAAGATCGTCGTCTTCGACACCGAGGGGCTCCACGCCTTCAAGGACGAGCAGGTGATCTCGTTCGACGAGCTCCTCGAGCTCGGCCTCGGCTACGGGGCGGAGCATCCCGGCGCGTTCGACCGCATGGTCGAGCTCGCGCGGCCCGACGACCTGGCGATCCTGGTCTACACGTCGGGCACGACCGGGCCGCCCAAAGGGGCGATGCTGAGCCATCGCAACATCCTGTTCCAGATTGACTACTCCGACTACGTCACGGCGCTGCACGAGGGCGATCAGCAGCTCTCGTTCCTGCCGCTCTGCCACATCGCGGAGCGCACGGTCAGCGTGTTCAACCCGCTGCGCACCGGCGCCACCATCAACTTCGCCGAGAGCATCGACACGGTGCCCGAGAACCTTCGTGAGGTCGCGCCCGCGCTCTTCTTCGCGGTGCCGCGCATCTGGGAGAAGTTCTACTCGGCGGTCGCGCTTCGGATGCGGGACGCCACCCGCGTGGGCCGGCTCGCCTATCACTGGGCGCTCTCCGTCGGCGCGCGCGTGGCCGAGCAGCGGATCGCCGGCCGACGGCCGGGGCTCGTGCTCCGCTTGCTCTTTCGCGTCGCCGACTTCCTGGTGCTCGACAACGTCAAACGCTCGATGGGGCTGCACCGCGCTCGGGGCACGGCCACCGGGGCGGCGCCGATCGCGCCCGAGCTGATCAAGTGGTACATGGCCCTCGGCATCGACATGCGCGAGGTCTACGGCCAGACCGAGAACTGCGGCCTCGCCACCGCGATGCCGGCCGACCGCATCAAGCTCGGCACCGTGGGAATCGCCCGGCCCGGCACCGAGGTCCGCCTGTCGCCCGAGGGCGAGATCTTGCTGAAGGGGCCGCACGTGTTCATGGGCTACTACAAGAACCCGGCCAAGACCGGGGAGACGATCGTCGACGGCTGGCTCCACACCGGCGACGTCGGCGTGATGGACGACGAAGGGTTCGTGCGCATCACCGATCGAATGAAGGACATCATCATCACGGCGGGCGGCAAGAACATCACGCCGTCGGAGATCGAGAACCAGCTGAAGTTCTCGCCCTACATCTCCGACGCCGTCGTCATCGGCGACAAGCGCAAGTTCCTCTCGTGCCTGGTGATGATCGACCACGAGACCGTCGCGCAGTTCGCGCAGGAGCGGAACGTGCCGTTCACGAACTTCGCCTCGTTGTGCCGGACCGAGGAGGTCCAGCGGCTGATCGGCGGCGAGATCGACCGGGTCAACCGGCAGCTGGCGCGCGTCGAGACCATCAAGCAGTTCCGGCTGATCGAGCAGATCCTCACCGCGGAGGACGAGGAGCTCACGCCGACCATGAAGCTCAAGCGCGCGTTCGTCAACCGAAAGTACAAGGACGTGATCGAGGCCATGTACGCCGAGGCGTAGCGCCGCCCGGCGGCGGCGCGGCCCGGACGTGGCGTCACTACGAAAGGAGCGAGCGATGAGGATGCGACTGGTCGCGGCGGGGGTGCTGGTCGGCGCGGTCGCGCTGGCCGGTGAGGCGGTCGCCCAGAAGGAGACCCGCGGCGTCAGCAAGACCGAGATCGTGCTGGGGATGCACACCGACCTCTCGGGCCCGGCCGCCACGTACGGTGTGTCGTCGACGAATGCCGTGAAGATGCGGTTCGATGAGCTCAACGACAAGGGCGGTGTCCACGGCCGCAAGATCAAGCTGATCGTCGAGGACACCCAGTACCAGGTGCCCCGGGCGGTGCAGGCCGGCGCCAAGCTGATCCACCGCGACCACATCTTCGCGATGGTCGCCGGACTCGGCACGCCGATGAACAACGCGCTGTTCCGGGACATGTTCGACGCCAACGTGCCGAGCCTGTTCCCACTGTCGGCCGCCCGCTCGATGTTCGAGCCCTTCCACAAGCTCAAGTTCTACGGCGCGGCTACGTACGTGGACCAGGTCCGCGCCGGCATCAACTACTTCGTGACTAAGAAGGGCAAGAAGGCGCTCTGCGTCATGTACCAGGACACCGACTTCGGCAAGGAAGTCCTGGACGGCGTCCAGATGCAGGCGGACAAGATGAAGATCAAGATCGTCGAGACCACGACCCACAAGCCGACCGACCAGGACTTCACGGCGCAGATCACCAAGCTCAAGGCCGCCAACTGCGACCTGGTCGTCTTCGGGACAATCGTGCGCGACACCATCGTGCCGTACGCGACGGCGCGAAAGATCGGCTGGGACGTCGACTTCTTCGGCTCGACGGCCAGCTACGACCTCTTCGTCGCGGCGGCGCAGGGCGGCGTCACCGAGGGGCTCTACGCCACGGGGCTCACCGACATGCCGTACCGCGACACGCTCAGCCCGACCGCGCAGGCGTGGTTCGATCGCTACAAGGAGCGCTACAAGGTCGACCCGAACATCGGCGCCGTGTACGGCTGGGTCGCCGCCGATCTGACCGTCGTCGGACTCGAGAAGGCCGGCGCCGACCTGACGACCGACAGCCTCGTGCGGGGGCTGGAGTCGATCAAGAGCTACAAGGACATCTTCAACGGGCCCGAGGCGAGCTTCGGCCCCGACAAGCATCAAGGGGCGAGCTCGGCGTTTCTCGCGCAGGTCAAGGGCGGCCGCTGGGTGCGCCTGACCGAGCCGCTCGGCTTCTAGGTCCGAGCCGCCGCGGGAGGAGTCGCCGGGTCGACCCGGCGGCGCCTCCCCGTCCCGTCAGTCGTCGTGATGCCGTCGGCCGAGCAGAGTCGCCGGCACGACGGCCCCCTGGCCGAAGCGCGCCGTGAGCTTGTCCACCACGCGAGCCAGCCGCTCGCGCCGCAGCGCCGCCGGATCGAGAAGATCCAGCTGGCCCGCGCCGGCCGGCCCGAGGCGCGCCGCCGAGAGTCCGATGAGGCGGACCGGCCGCGTCACCGGGTCGCGCTCGAGCAGCGCCAGCGCGCGGCGGTAGAGCTCGAGGCCGTCCTGCGTCGGCTCGCCGGTGACGCTCCGGGTGTGCGTCTCGAACGGCGCCAGCCGGAGCTTCACGGTGACGCGGCCGGCCGCATATCCCCCTTCTCTCAGCTCGGCCGCGACCCGCTCTGCGTGAGCCCGCAAGGTCGTCCTGAGTTTCTGCGGATCGGTGCAGTCGGCCCCGAACGTCTCCTCGGCGCCGATCGACTTGGGCACGCCGAACGGCTCCACGGCGCGGTCGTCGCGACCGAAGGCCAGGTCGTAGAGCGCGTCGCCGTGCTTGCCGAACCGCTTGGCGAGGATTGCGCGCGGCGCGCGCTGGAGCTGGCCGATCGTCGTGAAGCCGAGCTCGCGCAGCTCGTTCGCCATGACCTTGCCCACGCCCCAGAGGCGCTCGATGGGCAGGGCGCCGAGGAAGCGCGCCTCGTCGCCGGCCGCCACGACCACGAGCCCGTCGGGCTTCTCGAGATCGGAGGCGACCTTCGCGACGAACTTGCTGGCGGCGAGCCCCGCCGAAGCGGTCAGGCTGGTCTCGGCAAAGATTCTTCGCTTGATCCGGCGGACTGCGTCGAGCGGGCTTCCGAAGAGCGACTCGGTCCCGGTGAGATCGACGAAGGCCTCGTCGACGGAGACGGGCTCCACGAGAGGCGAGAAGTCGGCCAGGATGCCCATGATCTGGACCGAGACGCGCTGGTACTTCTCCATGTCCACCGGCAGGAAGGCGCCTTCAGGGCAGAGCCGCGCCGCCCGCCCGATTGGCATCGCCGAGCGCACGCCGAACCGGCGCGCCTCGTACGACGCGGCCGAGACGACGCCGCGCCCGGTCGGGCTCGCGCCCACGATCACGGGCCGGCCGCGCAGCTCCGGGCGGTCGCGCTGCTCGATCGCCGCGTAAAACGCGTCCATGTCGACGTGCGTGATCGCACGCGGCGTCATCGATGTGCCGTCGGGGCCGCGGGTGGGGGTCCCTTTCGCGACCACGCTAGCGGACACTCCGCGGCGACCAATCCGGCAACGCGCAGGCCAGGTCAACCCTGACAACACGGGTCACGAAAGGAACCCCCACCCGCGACCCCGACGGCACTCGGTTGGCGTCGGCTCGATCCACCCGTCGTAAGTCTGGCCTCGTCACAGGCGACACGACCCGGCCGCGCCGCCGGCCTAGGTGCGCGCGAGGCCGATTTCGGGGGCGACTTCGGTCAGCGCGGAGATGACGAAGGCGATGTGGGCGTCGAGGTCGACGCCGAGCTCGGCGGCGCCGCGGTAGACGTCGTCGCGGTTGACGGTGCGCGCGAACGCCTTGTCCTTGAGCTTCTTCTTGACCGAGGGCGGCTCGAGTCCGCTGATCACGCGACCGGGACGGACCAGCGCTACCGCGTGCACGAAGCCCGAGAGCTCGTCGCACGCGTAGAGTGCGCGGTCGAGAAGCGACACGCGGGGGACCCCCGAGTAGTCGGCGTGGGCGAGGATCGCGTGGACGATCCGTTCGGGAACGGCGCGCGCCAGCAAGATCTCGGCGCCCTTGACGGGGTGATGCGGCGCGCGCGGGTGCATCTCGTAGTCGAAGTCGTGGAGCATGCCGGCGACGCCCCACGTGTCCGGGTCCTCGCCGTAGCGGCCGGCGTAGGCGCGCATCGACGCTTCGACGGCGCGCGCGTGCTTGCGGAGGCTGTCGCTCTTGGTGAACTCGGTGAGGACCGACCAGGCCTGGTCGCGCGAGATCACAGGCGTCGCGTCTGCTGACCCCGCCACTTGTCGATCGACTTCTTGGAGAACATCCAGGCGCCGTCGAGCTGCAGCGCCGGAATGCGCCGCTCGGTGGCGAGCGACGCGAGCGCGCGCTCGTCCATGCCGAGATACGTCGACGCTTCCTTGAGGCTCAGCATGTCCTTCGGGGTCACGTGCGCTCCTCCTCGATTTTCTTTCGCATCGTCTCGAGCTCGCCCTCGAGGATGCGGATCCGCTCGACGAGCTGCTCGATCGCCTTGCTGACCGGGTCCGGCAGATCGGTCTGGTCGAGATCGATCCCGCCGGCGACCCGCTGGCCGTCGCGATATGTTACTCGGCCTGGAACGCCGACGACAACGGAGTTCGTGGGCACCTCGCGGACGACCACCGAGCCGGCGCCGATGCGGCTGCCGTCGCCGATCTTGAAGCCCCCGATGATCTTCGCGCCGGCGCCGACGACGACGTTGTTGCCGAGGGTCGGGTGGCGCTTCTCGCGCTTGAGGCTGGTACCGCCGAGGGTCACGCCCTGCAGCAGCGTGACGTTCTCACCGACCTCGGCGGTCTCGCCGATGACGACGCCCATGCCGTGATCGATGAAGAGCCCGGGCCCGAGCTTGGCCGCCGGATGGATCTCGATGCCGGTGAGGAATCGGCTCACGTGGGAGACGAATCGCGCCGGAACGGTCCAGCCGCGACGCCAGATCGCGTGCGCCAGGCGATGAAACGCCAGGGCGTGCACACCCGGGTAGCACAGCAGCACCTCGAGCGTCGAGCGCGCGGCCGGGTCCCGCTCCCGCACGGCCTGCACGTCGCGCCGGATCGCGGCGAACACCGATCAGCCCCGCTCCAACCGCGATCGGCACCTCACGCGGCACCCACCGGCATGGCCTGACGAAGCTTGCGCACGAGAGGCTCGACGCACTCGATCACATAGTCGATGTCCTCCGCGCTCGTCGAGCGGCCGAGCGAGCACCGGACAGCGCCCATCGCCCAGTCGAGTGCAACGCCCATCGCGACCAGGACGTGCGAGGGCTCGACGTTACCGGAAGTACAGGCCGAGCCCGCCGACACGCCGACGCCCTTGAGGTCCAGACCGAGCACGATCGACTCGGACTCCACGTGGCGGAAGAGCAGGCTCGCCGTACCCGGAAGCCGGCGGACCGGGTGACCGGACAGCCGCACGTCGGGCACCCGTTCGCGAATGCCGTTCCAGAGCCGATCGCGCAGCGCGGTCAGCCGCTCGGCCTCGGCGGCCATGTCGCGGGCCCGCACTTCGACCGCCTTGCCGAGGCCGACAATGCCCGCCACGTTCTCGGTGCCCGCCCGGCGGCGCCGCTCGTGCTCGCCCCCGTGCTGGACCGCGACCATCTTGGTGCCCTTCCGGATGTACACGCCGGCGGCGCCCTTGGGACCGTAGATCTTGTGGGCCGAGAACGAGAGCACGTCGATGCCGAGCGCGTCGACGTCGAGCGGCAGCTTGCCGAAGGTCTGGACCGCGTCGACGTGGAAGGGCACTCCGTGCTCGCGCGCGACGCGGCCGATCGCCTCGATCGGCTGGAGTGTCCCGACCTCGCTGTTGGCGTGCATGATGCTGATCGCCAGGGTGTCTGGGCGAATCGCGCGCCGGACCTCGTCGGGGTCGACCATCCCGTGCTCGTCGACGCCCACGCAGGTCAGACCGAAGCCCTGCGTCTCAAGCGCGCGGCAGGCGCGCAGGACCGCGTGGTGCTCGACCTGCGTCGTGATGAGATGGCCCTTGCCCCGGGCCATCGCGAGGCCCTTCACCGCGAAGTTGTCGGACTCGGTCCCGCCGGAGGTGAAGACGATCTCCTGGCTGGAGACCTTCAGGAACTTCGCGACGCGCTCGCGCGCCAGGTCGAGGCCTTCGCGCGCTGCGCGGCCGAATCCGTGGATGCTCGAGGGATTGCCGTAGACCTCCGAGAAGTACGGCAGCATCTCGGCGAGCACCTCGGGATGGACGGGCGTCGACGCGTTGTGATCCAGATAGACTCGACGGCTCATCGGCTTGCTCTCCATTTTTTACAATGCTACGCTCGATTCGCGATGGATCTCGCGAAGAAGAAGCTCGGCGTGCTGCTCTCCACCGGACGCGAGCACCCCAATCTCGAGACGGCCGTGGGCCTCTCGAGCGCGGCGCTCGACCGCGGTGCGGATCTCTACCTGTACCTGATCGACGACGGCGTCACCGCGCTCGACGACGCGCGCGTCCGCGCCCTGTCCGAGCGGGGCGCGAAGCTGTTCGTGTGCGCGTACGGCTGCCAGAAGCGGCGCATCCCGCTGCGGGACGCGGACACCGTGACGTACTGCGGCCTCGTCGTCCTGACGGACCTGATCAACGCCACCGACCGGTTCATCGCGCTCAACTGAGTCCGTGTCCGCCACTCCACCGGTCATCGTCCTCATCTCGACGGACCCGCGCGCGTCCCACCGCGCGAACGAGGCGATGCGGATCGGCCTCGGCGTCGTCGCGGGCGAGAACGAGGTCACCTTCGTCTTGCTGGGCGCCGGCGTCCACCTGCTCGACGAGGATACCGACGAGCTCGTCGACGGCGACGACATCGCGAAGTTCCGCGCGAACCTCAAGGCGCTCGGTGTGCCGTTCCACGTCGACAAGGACGCGCTGCCGCGCGATCCCACCTGGAACGCCGACGGGCATCCCGTCATTCCGGTCACGCGCGAGGAGATCGCCGGCCTCGTCCAGCGTGGCCGCCGGTTCCTGGTGTTCTGATGGCCGCGGTCCTCCACCTGCTCAAGGGCTCGGATACCGGGCTCGCACGTGCCGTGCTCGATCGCAGCCTGCGCGACGGCGACCGCGTCACGGTCGTGGTCCTGCCGGGCGGCGTCGCCTCGGGCTTGCCGGCGGGCGTCTCGGTCCGCCGCCTCGACGGCGATCTCTCGTACGGCCAGCTCGTCGAGCTGATCTTCGCGGCCGACCAGGTCGTGAGCTGGTAGGCGCGCGCCGCCGGCCGCCGGGATCATCGGTTCCGGTACTCGTCGAGCCAGGCCATCTGGATCGCCTCGAGGATCTTCTCGTTGGACGCCTTGGGGTCGTCGGTGAAGCCCGGTAGATCGGTCACCCAGCGGTGCAGGTCGGTGAAGCGCACGCTCAACGGGTCGAGATCGGGATGACCCTCGCTCAGCGCAATCGCGATGTCCTCGGTGTCCCGCCACGTGATCACTTGGGGATCTCCACCACGACATGGCCACGCACGACCGCCTGACAGCCCAGACGCGAGTGGATGGTGAGGCCCTCCGCCGTGTCGAGGCGGTCTTCCTCGTCGGGCTGCATCTCCGAGAGGTTCTCCTCGCCTTCCTTCACGATGACGTGACAGGTCGTGCAGGCGCAGCTCCCCCCGCAGTTGTGCTCGAGGTCGATGTGGTTCGCCAGCGCGATGTCCAGCAGCGAGCCCGGCTTACCGTGGTCAGCCAGCGGGTACTTCTCGTCGTCGACCTCGACGGTGACGTTGAGCGGCAGAAAGGTCACCTTGTGAACCGCCATTACTTCTCCATGATCTCGTCGGCGCGCCGACTCGCCAGGGCGCCCTTGAGCGCCGCGTCCATCATCAGCTCGGCGAGGTGCTCGGTCGTCTGGTTCGTGGCGGTCGTCGCCTCGCGAATCCGATCACGGTCGGTGGTGTTGCGCGCGTCCTTGAGCGCGGTCAGCGCCGCCACGATCGCCGCGTGCTCGTCGTCGCCGACCAGCCGGCGGCCCTGGGCGAGCGCGCGCTCGACGTGGGTGATGACCGTGTCGGCTTCGTTGCGCGTCTCGATGAGGAGGCGTGCCTCCACGTCGGCCTCGGCGTTGGTGAACGAGTCCTCGACCATCCGCTCGACGTCGGCCTCCGACAGCCCGTAGGTCGGCTTCACCTCGATCGCGGCGGCCTTGCCGCTCCGGAGCTCCGTCGCCGTCACGCTCAGGATGCCGTTGGCGTCGATCAAGAACACCACCTCGATCTTCGGCATCCCCGCCGGCATCGGATCGATCCCGGAGAGCTCGAAGCGGGCGAGCGAGCGGCAGTCCTTCGCGAGCTCGCGCTCGCCCTGGACCACGTGCATGTCGACTACGTGCTGGCCGTCGACCGAGGTCGTGAACATCTCGCGCGCGCTGGTCGGGATGGTCGTGTTCCTCGGGATGAGCACGCTGACGATCCCGCCGAGCGTCTCGATCCCCAGGGACAGCGGCGTCACGTCGAGCAAGAGCATGTCGGTGATGCCGCCGGCGAGGATCTGCGCCTGGACCGCGGCGCCCAGCGCGACGACCTCGTCCGGATTCAGCTGGCTGTGAGGGGTCTTACCGAAGAGCTCTTGCACGCGTCGACGCACGAGCGGCACCCGCGTCGATCCTCCGACCAGGACCACCTCGTCGATGTCCGCGGCGGCGAGGCCGGCATCGGCGAGCGCCATCCGGCACGGCGCCAGGGTCGACTCGACCAGCCGTCCGATGAGCGCCTCGACCTCGGCACGGGTGATCGCGCGGTGATACGTGAAGCCGTCGAACGGGATCGTCAGCGCCGTCCGCTCGTCGGCCGACAGGCGGATCTTGGCAGCCTCGGCGGCGAGCCGCAGCTCCTGCATCGCCTCGAGATCGCGCCCGAGGTCGGCGCCGTGCTTGGTGCGGATGTCCGCGAGCAGCGCCAGGACGATCGCGCGGTCGAAGTCGTCACCGCCGAGGTGCGTATTGCCGTTCGTCGCGAGGACCTCGAGGATCCCGTCCTTCACGCGGAGGATGGAGATGTCGAACGTCCCGCCGCCGAGGTCGTAGACGGCGATGAGCCCTTCCTTGATGCGCTGCAGACCGTAGGCCAGCGAGGCCGCCGTCGGCTCGTTGACGATTCGCACGACGTCGAGGCCGGCGATGCGGCCGGCGTCCTTGGTGGCCTGGCGCTGGCTGTCGTTGAAGTACGCGGGCACCGTGACCACGGCCTTCTCGATCGGCTCGCCGAAGTGCGCCTCCGCGCGCTCCTTGAGCGACTTGAGCACGATCGCCGACACCTCCGGCGGCGTGACGTCTCGGTCCCCGATCTGGATCTTTACGATCCCGTCGGCCGGTTGCACCTTGAACGGCAGGTAGCCGAGCTCGTCCTTGACGTCGTCGTAGCCGCGCCCCATCAGCCGCTTGACGGAATAGACCGTCGACTCCGGCCGGCGAACGAGCCGCCGCTTCGCCGCGGCGCCGACCAGCACGCCCTCGGGCGTGAACGAGACGATGGACGGCAGGAGCACCTGCCCGTCCCGATCGGGGATGACCCGGGGCAGGCCGGTCTTGTCGTCCACGTACGCGACCAGGCTGTTGGTCGTGCCGAGATCAATGCCGACGATGCGAGACATGACCCTCCTCTGACTCTCCGAGCGCTTCGTCGATGTCGTCGATGACCGTTCTGAGGTATGCGCGGACCGCGAGCGCCTCCTTGAAGGCCGTCAGCGCTCCGGCGCGGTCGGCCGGTCCCGCCGCGTCCCATGCCTGGCTGAGGGGACCGCGCAGGCGGGCCTCTTCCTGCTCGTAGCGCGCGCGGAGGCGGTCGCGCTGGGCGGACAGCGTCCGCTTCGCGCCGGCGTCGAGCCCGACTGACTGACCAGCCGACTTGGCCTCCTGCAGCGCTTCCTGGATCTCGAACATCTCCTCGAGCAGCTCGGGCGGCGCCTTCGGCTTCACCGTCGCGCCCTCGCGCGTGTCGCGGCCCTCCTCGAGACGGACCAGGTATTCGATCCGCGCCAGCGGATCGCGCAGCGCCCGGTATGCGGCGTTGAGGCGCGCGGAGGCTTCGAGGATCTCCGCCTGACGCTCGGGCGGTGCCGCCTGGTGGAAGTCGGGATGCCCCCGGCGCGAGAGCTCGTAGAACTTTCGCTGGAGTTCGGCCGTGTCGATGCCGAGCCGCCGTGGCAACCCGAAGACCTCGAAGTGATCCATCGGCTCCTTTCTAGGCGGCTCGGCCGGCGGGGCCCCAGCCTCGCGACGGCCTGCACCGCGCACTGCCTCTAAAAGCGAAACGGGCCCTCCGCGGGGCCCGTTCCCTGTGGTCCGCGCCCCGGCTACGCCGAGAACGACGTGCCGCATCCACAGCTCGACTTCGCATTGGGGTTGACGAAGGTGAAGCCTCCCGTCAGCCCCTGCTGGACGTAGTCGAGCGTCGTGCCGTTCAGGTAGAGATAGCTCTTCTTGTCGACCACGACCTTGATCCCGTCGAGCTCGAATTCCTTGTCGTGGGGGCCGCGCTCGCTGTCGAACTCGAGGGAGTACGACATCCCCGAGCATCCTCCGCCCTTCACGCCCATCCGCAGAAACACGGTCTCCGGCAGGTTCTGCGCCCGCTTGAGCTCCTTCACCTGCTTCGCCGCCGCTTCCGACAGTGCGACCGCCATAGACGTTCTTCCTCCCGCTACCTATTTGGACGACGCGGGAGCGACCGCCGATGCGTTCTTGTCCCGGTAGTCGGCCAGCGCCGCCTTGATCGCGTCCTCGGCCAGCACCGAGCAGTGGATCTTCACCGGCGGCAGCTTCAGCTCGTTGACGATGTCGGTGTTCTTGATCTTGGCCGCCTCGTCGACCGTCTTGCCCTTCAGCCACTCCGTGGCCAGGCTCGACGACGCGATCGCACTACCGCACCCGAACGTCTTGAACTTCGCGTCCTCGATGACGCCGGTGTCGAGGTTGACCTTGATCTGGAGCTTCATCACGTCGCCGCACTCCGGCGCGCCGACGAGCCCCGTCCCCACGCCCGGGGTGTCCTTCGTGAAGGATCCGACGTTGCGCGGGTTGTTGTAGTGGTCGACAACCTTGTCACTATAGGCCATGGTCGAAACCCCCCTTAGTCGGCCTTCCACCGAATGGACTTCAAGTCCACGCCTTCCTTGGCCAGCTCGTAGAGCGGAGACATCTCGCGCAGCCGCTTGACGACGTCGATCGTCCTGGCGCCGACGTGCTCGACTTCCTCTTCGGTGGTGAACCGGTGCAGGCTGAAGCGGATCGACGAGTGGGCCAGCTCGGCGCTCGCGCCCAGGGCGCCGATCACGTAGGACGGTTCGAGCGTCGACGACGTGCAGGCCGAGCCCGAGGACAGGGCGCTCTCCTTGTTGAGCCCCATCAGCACCGACTCGCCCTCGACGTACGCGAACGAGATGTTCAGGTTGTGCGGCAGCCTCCGCTCCGGGTGCCCGTTCAGGTACGCCTCGTCGACGTTCGAGAGGATCATGTCTTGCAAGCGGTCGCGGAGCTTCGCGAGCCGCGCGCTCTCCTCGGCCATCACCTCGCCACAGAGCTCGGCCGCTCGGCCGAAGCCCACGATGAGCGGCACCGGAAGCGTCCCCGACCGCATCCCGCGCTCGTGACCGCCGCCGTCGATCAGCGGCGCGATCCGCACCCGCGGCGCCTTGCGCCTGACGTAGAGCGCGCCCACACCCTTGGGGCCGTAGATCAGGTGCGCGGTGCACGACAGGAGATCGATGCCCGCCGACTCCACGTTCACCGGAATCTTGCCGACGGCCTGCGTGCCGTCAGCGTGGAAGATGATCCCCTTCTCCTTGGCCAGCTTGCCGATCGCCGCCACGTCCTGGATCGTGCCGATCTCGTTGTTCGCGAGCATGACCGAGATCAGGATCGTCTTGTCGGTCAGCGCCTGCCGGATCGCGTCGACCTCGACCAGGCCGTCGGGCCGCACCGGCACGTACGTCACCTCGAAGCCCTGCCGCTCCAGGCGCTTGCAGACGTCGAGGCTCGCCCGCTGCTCGATGGCAGTGGTGACGATGTGGTTGCCCTTCTCCCGGTACATCTCCGCGACGCCCTTGATCGCGAGGTTGATCGACTCGGTTCCCCCGGAGGTGAAGATCACTTCCTTGGGGTCACGGGCGCCGATGAGCTTCGCGAGCTGCTCGCGGGCGCGGTCGACGGCGTTCTCGGCCTCCCAGCCGAAGGAATGGTTCCGGCTCGCCGGGTGGCCGAACTTCTCCGTGAAGTACGGGATCATCGCCTCGACGACGCGCGGGTCCACGGGCGTGGTCGACTGCGCGTCCATGAAGATCGGGAACTTCAGCATCTGGCTCTCTCCGTCTCGCGCGGGTGCGTGCCCTGCTTCACTTGATCGACAGGACCTCGGGCGCATTCTGGTTGCTCAGCTCGGCCAGGCTCATGGTGTCGAGCAGCCGGCTGATCGCCGTCTGCAGCTTCTGCACGGGCCGCTTGAGATTGCAGCGCGTCTCCTGCGGACACCCGGCCTTGTCGAGGCAGCTCACGATGCTGATCGGCCCCTCGAGTGCCCGCACCACCTCACCGACCGAGATGTCGCCGGGGCGCCGGGTCAGGACGTATCCGCCCTTGGGGCCGTTCTGGCTGACGATGAGCCTCCGCTTCGCGAGCCGCTGGAGGATCTTGGCGAGCAGCTCGGGCGGGATCCCGAACTCCTCCGCGATCCGCTTGGCGCTGACGGCCCCGAGGTCGTCGTGCGTGGCGATGTAGTGGATCGCCATCAGCCCGTAGTCGGCGCGCTTGGTAAAGCGGAGCATTCCTGTCTGGCCCTCGTGTCCTAGCGATCCCTGGTAATGGCCAAGGTTCCTATTGCCGACTCTTTTTATCGGCGACTCTTTCAGTCGCATTCTACACCGGCATGGCCGGGGGTCAACTGGAAAGCCGCATAATGATAGGGAATCCCTCGCACCTAGCTAGCCGAGGGCGCCGGGCACTGAGGGCTCCAGAGCCCAGGAAGGCCCGCTGGGGCGCTGCCCTCGGTAAAAAGCTAGGTGTTGAAACTACTTACGGCCGAGGACTAGCCCTGGTTGGTCCAGGCCTGGCGTAGCTCGGCGGCCGAGACCTCGGGCCGGGTCTCGTTGACGAAGATGCCCCCGATTCGGTTGGCGTGCTCGGGCTCGGGGACGATCTCGATGTGCCAGTGATAGTCGTCCCGGATCGTGGCCCAGTCTCCTTGCAGGATCCGCGACCTCAAATTCGGCGCGGTGTGCAGCACCATCTCGTACCCGGGGTCACCGAATCCGCGAACGAGCGTGCGGAAGTAGTCGGAGAGCAGCCGAGCCAGGTCCCCGAGATTCTCGGGCTTGATCGCGTCCTCGAAGGAGCAACCGTGCTGCCGCGGGAGGATCCACGTCTCGAGCGGCACGCGCGGCGCGTAGGGCACGACCGCGGCGAACGCCGAGGTCAGCCGTACCACGCGCTCCTCGGCGCCGATCTCCTGGCGGAGGATGTCGCAGTAGAGGCAGCGCCGCTTGTACTGGTAGTACTCGCGCGCCTCCCGCAGCTCGCGTCGCGTCTCGTCGAAGACGATCGGGATCGCCGTGACCCGCGAGTACGGATGATGGCCGGGCACGCCGGGCTTCTTGTGCCGACGAGAGACGAGGATGTCGCGGATCTGGCCGTCGCGCTTGAGATCGAGCAGCCGGTCGCGGTACATCCACAGCACCGCTTCCAGCGCGGCGGGTTCCATCGACGCGAGCGTGTCGTCGTGCCGCGGCGACTCGATCACGAGCTCGCTCGCGCCGCGCGGATTGATCATGTCGAACATCCCGACGCCCTCCCGGACCAGCTCCCACTCGATCCGGAAATATGCGTCGGGCTCCGGGACGACGCGGACGGTCCATCCCGGACTGTTGGCGGCCGAGCCCTCCGGCCGATAGGCGGCGATCTCCGGCCCGGTCAGGTGCTCGGCGCCCGGACAGTACGGGCAATCTGTCTGCCGCGCGGGCTTGGCCTTCGGGCGGATGAGGACCCAGTGTCCTCGCGTCGGGTCCTTCCTCAGCTCATCCACGGGATCCCCCAGACTCGTCTGACCACGCGGTTATCATAGCGGTCGGTGAGGCACCCCTCCGCATACATTCGGGAGCGCGGCACCGACCGGCTCGAGGCGTGGCGAACGACGACGTAGGCGGCGGCGGCGGCGCGGCCGGCTAGTCCTTGACCTGATTCTTGAGCTTCCTCAAATGCTGGCGAGCGACGTCGACCCAGTCCTTCTCCGTCGCGAGCGGGGCGGCGAGCTCGATGTAGCGCTCCCACTGAGCGATCGCCGCTTTGGGGTCGACCTTCTCATAGACGAGCGCGAGATTGTACATGGCGCCCGTGTGCTTGCCGTCGATCTCGATCACGCGCCGATACTCCTCGGTGGCCTCCCGGTAGAGCCCCTTCTCCTCGTAGACCTCGCCGAGGCCCATCCGCGCGTCGACCGAGTGGGGATCGAGGTCGATCGCCTTCTTGTATGCGTTGACCGCCTCGTAGTAGAGCCCCTTCTCGCCGTAATAGATCTTGCCGAGGCTCATGTGCACGCGCGGATTGACGGGGTTGTAGACGAGGGCCTTCTGATACGCGGCGATCGCGCCGTCGACGTCACTCTTCGCGGCCTTCGCGTCGCCGAGCCCGACGAAGGCGTCCGCGTAGAAGGGCCGCAGCTCGATCGCCTTGCTGTAGGCCTCGACCGCCTGATCGAAGAGGCGCCGCGGCTGCGAGAGGTAGAGATCACCGAGCGCCTTGTAGGGCTCTGGATAGGTCGGGTCGAGCTGCGTCGCCGCACGGAACTGCGCGGCGGCCTTCCAGCGGTTGCCGAGCGACGAGTGCACGACGCCGAGCGTGTAGGCGGCCACCACGAAGCTCGGATCGACCTCGACCGCTCGGGACAGCAGGTCGACCGCGGCTTCGTTGCCCTCCTGGTCGGCGCGAAGCGCCGAGATCTGGCCCCGCGCGAAGAGCTCGAAGGCCCGGGGCACGCGAGTCGGACGAGCCGCCTTTTCGATCCGACCGGCGTCGGCCTCGGTCGTGGCCACGCGTAACGTGCGCGCGTACGTGACTGGCAGCACGGCGAGCCGACCGAATAGCTCGCCCGACGGCGCGACCACCGGCTCGAGGCTCGCGACCTCAGGGCCGCTCTGCTTGATCTCCATCAGTTGCGGCACGACGGCGACGTCGGTGCCGCGACGCTCGAGGCGGCCGAAGAGGGCGGCATCGGCGCGGACGCTGCGCGCCGCCTGAGCGAGTACCGGCTCGCTCCACGCCTCCGCCCGGCCGACCGCGCGCAGCCGCACGCGGTCGATCTGGACGATCGATGCGTTCTGGGCCAGGCCGAGGGCCAGGATCTGGGCGACCCCCTCACCCATCCACTGCTCTTCACGCTCGAGGGCGGTCGCGTCGAAGGGCGCGATCACGACGACACGGAGCTTCGAGTCGGCGGCGCTCGCCCAACCCGTCGTGGTCAGGACGAGCAGACCGACGACGGCGCCGACCATCCACGACCGCCACTCCGGGCGACACATCACGGAACCTCCTTCTTTCGGAGACCCCGACGAACCAGCACCATCAGCCGCTCGAAGGCCCCGGGACCGATGCGCCGAAGCGCGATGTCCGGGACGAGCAGCAGCGCGACCAGGCCGACGAGCCACGGCCAGATGTCCACGGCGATGCGTGACTGACGCCGCGCCGTCAGGAACGCGTCGTGGGGCTTCGCGAGGGCTCCCCCGCCCGTCAGCTCGGCGAGCTCGCGCAGGAGGCTCTCGTCGACGCCCAGATCGCGGAGCTCCTGAGCATACGGTACCACCAGACCCGCCAGCTGCGAGCCGATCACGCGATCGTTCCGGCGCTGCGCCATTCCGACCAGATAAACGCCCTCTTGCGCGGCAGGGAACTGACCGCGATACCGCCCGGGCCCGACCTGCTCGAGGTCGATCACCGACCGCTCCCGGTTGGGCGCGACCACGGCGACCTGGGAGTCGAGGAAGTTGATGAACTCGCCCTTCGGGTCCACCGCGTCGACGACGATCTCGCCGGTGTTCTCCCGCCGCTCGACGATGGCCACCGTGTCGCTCCGCGTCCCGCTCCGCAAGGTCCAGCGGATCAGCTGCGACCAGAACTTGTTGAACTCACGCCACCGCAGCCAGAGCACGGCCCACTTCGCCTTGGCGTCCGACGTGAAGGCGACCGAGCGGCCGAGCCCGTATCGCCATGTGGCGAGCACCGGGTCTTCCTGGTGGCTCATCAGGACCAGGTCAGCGGTGGACTTCAGGGTGCTCGCGACGTAGCCCCCGAGGGGCGGCACGCTCTTCCAGTCGATCTCCTGGATCGCCTCGTGGCCCGGTGAGGTCAGCTGCGGCTTGAACGGCTGCTCGACGAGGGAGGCCTTGGAGGCCAGTTGCGTCTCGAGCGTGAAGATGCGCGGAATGGTCTGCGAGTCTTCGGTGTAGTAGAACCGCCCTTTGCCCCACTTGGCGACGTCGACCATCAGCTGGACGTCGGCGTCCTTGCCGATGGCGACCGTCGACACCGTGATCTTGTCCTTCGACATGCGCCGCAGCAGGCCCTGGAAGTCGCCGCGCGTCATCTGCCCGTCGGAGAGGAAGATGACGTGCTTGAGCAGCGCCGGCCGCTCGAACAGCACCTGGTACGACTCCTTCAGCGCCGGATAGCCGTCCGTGCCGCCGCCCGCCTTGATCGTCGCGATCGCGTGATGGATCGCCGCCTTGTCCTTCGCCGGGCGCACGGGCGCGTCCCAGATGAACTCGGTGTCCCAGCTCATCACCCCGACCTCGTTGCGCTCGTCGAGCAGGTCGACCACGAGATGGGACGCTTCTTTGGCGAGGTCGAGCTTGGTCACCTTCTCGTCGGTCGACATCGCCATCGAGCCGGAGCGGTCGATCGAGAGCACGACCGCGAGGCTCGGGATCTCGACCTTCTGCTTGACCTCCATCGTGACCGGCAGCGCTTCCTCGATCGGGGTGCGGTAGTACCCGCCGAGCCCGAAGCTCTCCTCGCCGCCGATCATGACGAGCCCGCCGCCGTAGTCGCGGACGTAGTCGCGGATGTAGCCCATCTGCGGCCGCGTCAGCTTGAGCGAGGAGACATTCGAGAGCACGACGCCGTCGTACTTCTGCAGCCCGGCCAGATCGGTCGGGATCCCAGCCGGCTCCACGACGGTCACGTCGATGTTCTGCGAGCGGAGCGCGCCGGCCAGGGATTGCGCGTGGCTCCTGTCGCGGTCGGCGAGCAGCACCTGCGGCCGGCCGCGCACCACGACGGCGCCCACGGCCCGGTTGTTCTCCTCGATCGTGTCGCCGTCGACCTCGATCGCCGCCTGATAGACGTGGATGCCGCTCGCGTCGAGCGACTGCCGGTAGCTGAACACGTTCTTGCCGGCGCTCAGGCGCACCACCTGCGAGCCGAGGAACTCGTTGTTCCGGAAGAGCGAGAGCCGGCCCTCGGTGTCCTTGTGGCTCCACACGATGACCTTCGTCTGGAACGGCTCGCCGAACTTCACCTCGTGCGGGAGCACGAGCGCCTCGGCGACCACCTCCTGCGTGAAGGTCAGCGGCGCGGCGACATAGTAGATGTCGGCCGCGGCGTCCTTGGCGGCCTGCGCTCCGGCCAGGGCGTTGCCGGCGTTCTGGCGCCCGTCGGTCAGCATGACAATCCGGTTGGCCTGGCCGGGCGGCAGCATCGCCAGCGCCAGCTGGATCGCCTGGAAAATGTTCGTGCCGTGCCCATCGACCAGGGCCTTCGGGCGCTCGATGCTCGGCCGGGCGGCGAGCGGCTGATCGACGACCGCCTGCTCGCCGAACGCGATCACGCTGTTGCGGTCGCCGCTCTTCATCGACTTGGCGGCTTCGGCGACGAACCGGTACGCGCGCTCGCGCGAGGCGAGGCTCACGCTGTCCGACAGGTCGAGCAGGAACACCACGTTCATCCGATCGACCCATCGGGGCAAGGTCGGCCGCAGCAGGGTGAAACAGAGCACGATGACGAGCGCGCTCCGGAGCGCCAGGGCCCACCGGTCCCCGGGGCTCGACGGCAGGCGCAGCCGGCCCGCGCTCTGACGCCGCCAGTAGAGCAACCCCTCGCCCGCGAGCAGGATCACCGCCAGCAGCACGAAGAGCGGCCAGAGCTCACGCTGGACCGGCACCGGCGGCGCCGAGGGGCCGTGGCCGGTCGGCGTCGGCAGCGGATGCGGCGTCAGGTTCGACTCCTCGGCGCTCATCAAGTTGACGGCCACGCGGGTCTCACCGCGCGCCGTGGCCAGGGTGTAGATGCCGGCCTCGTCGGTCTCCGTGAAGCTGATCGCGCCCCGCGTGACGCGGCCCTGGACGGTCCGGCCGCTGGGCGTGGTCACCGTGACGGTGCTGACCCCGTGAGGCGCGGGCAGCAGGATGGGCTGGCCGGTCGCGAACTGGAAGCTCGACTGGTCGAGCCCCGCCGGGTGCAACCAGCGGAGCGTGTTCGAGAGGACCAGCGGGAACGCGATCCGCAGCGGGAAGTCCGTCTTGAACAGGTCGAATCCCACGAAGAGCGCCTTCCGGTCGGGCTCCTCGAGGGCGTAGACGATCGGGCCGCCGACCGCCTCGACGACCGGCCGTCCCGCCGCCAGCGGCCGGATGCGCATCGCGTCCTCGATCGTCACCTTCGCGAACTCGACGTGACGCATGACCGGGTGGGTGCGGTCCCAGTCCATGATCGTCGGGCGCTCGATCCGGCCGAGAACCTCCAGGGGCACGTCCGGCGGCACGGCGTTGACGAACACGAACCGTCCAGGACCCGCGCGCGGCGGCGTCACCGAGTCGAGCACGACGACGTCGGCCTCGGCCATCCCGCCCTGATACTGGTCCGGCGTGCGGATCTCGAGGGAAACCTGCGGATCGGTGCGCAGAACCTTCTCGAGGAAGAGGTTGCCGGGACTCACCAGGAGGACGGCGATCTTGCGCGGCGGCGGCAGGACCGCGTACGCGACGTTGTCGACCTCGAGGTCGTCGTTGACGCGGATCCGCGCCGTCACCGTACCGCTGCCGCCGTGGCTGAACGGCATCACCACCGAGCGGCGGACGTTCGGCTCGAGCGTCACTTCCTTCTCGGCGATCGACTTGCCGTCGAGCTCGAGCCGGAACGCGAAGGTCTGCGACTCGCCGGAGTAGTTCACGAGTGAGACGAACGCCTGGTAGTCGAAAGCGCCGTAGTAATTTTTCCGGATCGAGAGACTGGTGATCGCGACGTTGCTGCCCTGGCGGCCGACGCCGATCCACCGCACGCGCGCGTCGGCGGTGTCCTCGCCCTCGGGCAAGGTGAACGCGCCGTCGGTGAAGACGTGGATCTCGGCACGTGGATCGGCGGCGACGAGGGCCCGCGCCGTCCGCACCGCCTCGACGAGCCGGGTGGGTAGATCGCGGGCCTGCGCCGATCGGATGGCCGCGAGGGCTCGCTCACGGTCGCGCGCCAGCGCCGCCGTCACCCTGGGCTGCACGCCGGCCTCGATCACCATGACTTCCGCGCCCTCGCCGAGCCCGCGCACGAGCGCGGCCGCGCCGGCGCGAGCCACCTCGAAGCGCGAGGGCGACACGTCCTGCGCCTTCATCGACGCGGAGGTGTCGAGCACGACGACCACCTTGCGCGCACCCTGCCCCATGACGGTCGCGACCGGACGCGCCAGCGCCAGGGCCAGCGCGAGGAGGGCCAGGAGCTGGAGCAGGAGCAGCGGATCGCGGTGCAGGCGCTGGAAGAACGTCGACGCCTCCCGATCGCGCAGCGACGCGCTCCACAGGAGCAGGCTCGACACCGTCCGCTCGCGGCGGCGGACCTTGAGGAAGTAGAGCAGGACCAACGGCACGGAGAGCGCGAAGAGCGACAGCGCGAGCGGGGAGAGGAAGCTCACGCGACCACCCGCCCCCGCAGCTGCGCGAGGACGAACGGCTCCACCGGCGAGTCGGAGGTCATCCGGTGGTAGCCGATCTCCTTGGTCCGGCAGAACGTCTCGACGCGGTCGAGATATTGGCGCAAACGCTCGCGATACCCGCGCACGGCGTCGCCGTCCATCGAGAGCTCACGCGTCTGGCCGGTCTCGCTGTCGATGAGACGCAGGTCGCCGGCGAGCTCGGGATTCATCTCCTCCGGCGCCAGCACGTGGACCAGGTGCACGTCGAAGCGCCGCTCGAGGAGCGCCCGCACGCCGGCCTCGTATCCGGCCGGGTCGAGGAGGTCGGAGATCACGACCGCGAGGCCGCTCTGCCGCGACCGCGTGGCGTAGTTCGCCAGCGCCTCGTTGAGACTCGTGCCGCCCGCGGGCCGGACCGCGGCGAGGAAATCGACGAGGCCGGTGACCTGATTGCGGCCGCGGGTCGGCGGCCAGCCCTCGGCGATCCGCTCGCGCAGCACGCCCACGCCGACCCGTTCCAGGTTCACGAGCCCGACGAAGCCGAGCGCGGCGGCGATCCGCACCGCGCACTCGAGCTTGCTGGGCGTTCCGAAGTTCATCGACGCGGAGGCGTCGACGATCAGGTGCAGGCAGAGGTCCTCTTCGTCGACGAACAGCTTGACGTGCAGGCGGTTCAGCCGTCCGTAGATGTTCCAGTCGACATAGCGGAGGTCGTCGCCCACGCCGTAGGCGCGATAGTCGCAGAACTCGACGCTGTGCCCGCGCCGGAGACTGCGGCGCTCGCCCTTGACCCGCCCGCGGAAGATCCGCCGCGAGAGCAGCGACAGGCGCTCGAGCTGCGCCAGGAACTCGGACGTGAAGAACGCTGGGCGCGTGGCCGGCATGGCGTCGCGTCTGTTAGCGCTCGTCGAGCGACTGGAAGTAGTTGCGGATCTGATCGTGAAAGTCGCGGGGCACCTGCTCCCGCGTGATCGCGTCCTCCATCTGTTTGCGGTATTGCCCGATGACCCCGAGGTATTGCAGGCGCGAGGCCATGCTTCCGCCGCGCCCGGTCAAGTTGGTGTCGTAGCCTTCCTTGCGACCCTGCCGCGACTCGCCCTCGACGCCCACGTCGAAGGGATTGGCGCGCAAACGCTGACTGGCCTCGCCCTTCGGGTTGCCGCTCCGGCCCTTGCCCGGCATCAGCCCTTCGCCCTCGCCGAAGTCCTGGTCCTCCGGGCCCATCCCGTCGCCGCGCGCGCGGTCCTTGCCTCGCCCGCCGCGCTCGGATTCGCGACCGCCACGCAAGCCCTTGCCCGAGCGCTGCGCCTCGTCCATCGCCCGCATTTTGTCGAGTGCCTTCTGCATCGCCTCGAGGGCGCGATCGCTCTGACCGCCCTCGAGCGCCTCCATGCCTTCCATCGCGTCACCGCTCCAGTTCCCGCCGCCCTTGCGGCCGAGCCGCTCCATCTCCTCGAGGAGCTCGCGCAGCTTCTGGGGCGAGATCTGGTCGGGCCGGAGGCCGCCCGTCAGCGCCTTCGACTTGCGGTAGACCATCTTGTACTGGCTGTTCGTGAAGTCCGACTGGAGGTCCGGCATGCGGTCCGTCTGCTCGAGCATCCGCAGCCGCTCGTCGCCCTTCTTCATGAAGCTGTTGAAGTCCGGGCGCGCGTTCGCGAGCGAGGTGTCTTTGAAGATCGCCGACAGATCGCCCGTCGTCGTGGCGCCGCTGCCGCCGGCCCGCTGCGCGAAGTCACGCTCCTCGAAGGACGGGCGCTTGAGCGGGTCCTTGGCGAGCTGACGTGTCGTCTCCTCGAGCATCGAGGAGGTCGTCCGCTCCTCGCGCTCCTCCTCGGTCGACGACAGGAAGTCGGGAAGGCGCCCCGAGGGCATCGGGATGGGCGGGGCGAGCATGAGCACCAGGCACGCGACCACCGGAAGGACCAGGAGTGGACCTTCGCGCGGGATCACCCGCTTGACCACCCGCTTGAGCTCGAGGCGCTCGACGCGGGCGACGGTGTCCTTGACCAGCGCGTCCACGAGCCGCGTGCGGTCCGGCCGGTCGGCCCATTCGAGGGTCGTCGCGACGCGGTCGTCGAGGCCGAAGGCCCGATCGGCGACTCGCGCGACGTCGCCGCGCCCGATCCTCCGCGCCGCGCCGCCGACGACGCCGGCCAGCGCGCCGAGCACCATGAGCCCCGCGGCGATCCACGCGGCCTTTCCGCCGAGCCCGTGCTTGGCCAGCAGTACCGCGACACCGGCGACGGCGCCCCAGAAGGCGCCGCGCAGCCCGTAATATTCCGCCCGGCGGCGGCGGATCTCCCGCCGGACGCGCCGCAGGAGGCCTTCGATCCGTGGCGAATCGGTCATGAGCTCCTCCCGCGGCTAGCGGAGAAAGGGTTCGCGGCTCTGGGCGACGCCCGCCTCGGTATCGGCGACGACGCGGGAGATCAACGTGTCGGAGTCGACTCCCTCGGCCTCGCCTTCGAAGTTCAAGATCACGCGGTGGCGCAGCGCCGGCACCGCCAACGCCTTGATGTCGTCGAGGCTCACGTTGTAGCGCCCCTCGGCAAGCGCCTTCACCTTCGCGCCGAGGACGAGGGCCTGGGCGCCCCGCGGGCTCGCGCCGTAGCGCACGAAGCGGCGCGCGACGTCGGGCGCCTGCTCCCATTGCGGGTGCGTCGCCATGACGATCGCGGACGCGAAATCCCGGACGTGTGAGGCGATCGGGACCTCGCGGATCAGCTCGCGGAACGAGAGCACGTCCGGTCCGCCGAGGACTCGATTCACGGTGGCCGTGCGCGACTGCGTCGTCCGGTCGATGATGGAGTTCAGCTCCTCGATCTGCGGATAGCGCACCCTCAGCTTGAAGAGGAAGCGATCGAGCTGGGCTTCGGGCAGCGGGTAGGTCCCTTCCATCTCGATCGGGTTCTGCGTCGCGAGCACGAAGAACGGCGCCGGGAGCGGGCGCGTGGACCCGCCGACGGTGACGGCGCTCTCCTGCATGCCTTCGAGCAGGGCCGATTGCGTCTTCGGCGTCGCGCGGTTGATCTCGTCGGCCAGCAGGATGTGCGCGAAGATCGGACCCTGCTGGAACTGGAAGTGCTTCCGGCCGTCGGGGTCCTCGACGATGATGTTCGTCCCGATGATGTCCGCCGGCATCAGGTCGGGCGTGAACTGGATGCGCGAGAAGGAGAGATCGAGCCCTTCGGAAAGCGTCTTGATCAAGAGCGTCTTGCCGAGGCCGGGCACGCCTTCGAGCAGGACGTGACCGCCGGCGAACATTCCGGTAAGCACGTGCGTGATGACTTCTCGATGGCCGACGATCACCTTCTCGACTTCGGCTCGCAGACCCTCGAAGGCGGTGACGAACGCCTGAACCCGGGAATCCTGACTCATCAAGAAGCTCTCCTCTCGCGAATCCTACGTGTCATTCTATAGAGAGCCGTCAAGCGATGGCGTAGCCGCCCTCTCCACGACGCTTACGTCTCATACTACTCGATGATTGCAGCAAGTTGCCTGCCAATTGCGTCGTCCGCCGTCGTCGCCGAATCGGGCCGAAATCCGCGGACTCCGACGGGCCCGTGCCTCGCGAATCGGCGTCCGACGCGTCGCTGCTCAATCGCCGGGCGCTCGCCGCGTGACGCCGACGTCACGACGCCGACGACCGTGCCGGCACCAGCTCGTCATACACATCGCAGTAGCCGTCGATCTCGCGCGCGGGTGAAAAACGCGCCGCGACGAGCGCGGAGCCGGCCCGGCCCAGCCGCTCGCGAAGCGCCGGATCGCGCGCGAGCAGCGCGGCGCGGCGCTCGAACTCGACCTCGTCGAGGAACAGAAATCCCGTTGCGCCGTCGTCAACGAGCGACCGGTTGCCGTCGATGTCGGAGGCCAGGACGGCGCGCCCGAGCGAAAGCGCCTCCAGCACGGAGTTCGCCATGCCCCCTTCCGAGACGGAGCAGTTCAGCACGACGTCGGCCCGCGACAGCAGCGAAGCCATCTGGGCGTGCGGCACCTCGCCGAGGTGACGCGCCCAGGGAAGCGCCGAGAGCTCTCGCGCCAGCGCGTCGCCCACGGAGGGCTCCAGCACCGGGCCGACATAGAGGAGGCGAATTTCCGGAATCGTCTTCACGAGCCGACCGAGCGGTGCCAGCGGAAAGGCGGGGTTCTTCACCGCTCGCAGGCCGGCGGGAAACACGAAGAGGACGGTCCGCGGGGGAAGCGGCCAGGACTTCCTCAGGTCGAAGAAGCCGGTCCCCGGCAGGCGCACGGATTGGGGGACGACGGCCAGTCTTCGGCCGATGCCGGGCAGCGCGGCGCCCACCCGCACGCCGACGGACCAGTGGAAGACCGTGATGCGCTCCGCCCGTTCGAGCACCCGGCGGACCACCGGCGCGCGCTCGTGGTCGAGGAGATCGTGGTTGGCGTCCGTCCCCGTGAGCGTGATTACGAGCGGAGCTTCGACGCGCTGCGACAGGCTCAGGGCCAGCGGACCCACCCGATACGCGTGGAAGGCGTGGATCAGCGACGGCCGATACGCCGCGACCTCCGACTCGATCGTCCCGGCGGTCGCCATCGAGAGGTCCCACAGCCGCACCTCCACGCCGCGCTCGGCGAGGCCCCGGGCGATCCTCGACACGGTCACGGCGTTGCCCCTCACGGCCGGCGGAGCGAACGGGGTCAGCATCGCGAGGCGGAAGGGCATCGGCGGGAGCATACCGGCGACGCCGCACTGCGTAAAGACTAGCCGGCCAATCGGGGCTCGAATCCCTCGCACGAGGTCTAGCGTCTACATATAATGTGTACGGCGATGCCTGACTGCGGTGCCCCGAGCCCCTCATCGATTGAGTGTCGGCAGATTGCCGACCTCCTGGGTGACTATCTCGACGGAAGCCTTCCGAAAGCGACGCGAGAGCTCCTCGAGTGGCACATCGAGGGCTGCGGGCCCTGCGTGGCGTTCGTCAACACGTACCGCGGAACCGTGAACGCGGCGACCAAGCTGAAAGAGGTCGAGATCCCCTCGGAGCTGAAGCAGCGACTGCTGTCCGTCCTGCGAAACCAGCGCGCCACCCACCGGCCCAGCGCGTAGCTCCCACGGCCCGGTCGAGGCGTTCCTAGCGGAAAAGACTCTGCGTCACCTCGAAGGCGGTATCGCTCCCCCAGTCGATCTCGCCGATCACGCTGTACCGCACGCGCCCGTCCGGGGCGATCAGGAAGCTCGACGGCAGCACGCGGACTCGCCACGCCCAGGGCGCGTTCTGATTCGGATCGAGGAGGATAGGAAACCCCAGCGCTTCGCGCTTGACGAAGTTGGCGACCCGCGCCCTCGCTTCTCCGTAATTCACCAGAAGGACGACGAACGGCCGTCCAGATAGCTTCGCCTGAAGCTTTTGCATCGAGGCCATCTCGTCCCGGCAGGGCTCGCACCAGGTCGCCCAGAAATTCAGCAGCACGAGGCGGCCCCGGTAGTCGTCGAGTGTGTGCGGGCTCCCCGCGAGGTCGTTGAGGACCAGCGGAGGTGTGGGCGCGTCCTTCCACGGAACGAAGCGAGTGGCGTCGGCGCCGACGGATCCCGCCAGCACGATCGAGACGCAGAAGATGGAGCCGAGGCTCAGAGCCGAGGCGCGCGCGGCGAGACGGCGGCGGAGGACGCCGCCGGACGCCGCCCCGATCGTCACGGTGCCCGCCGGGAGCCGCGTGTCACGCTTTGATTTCGCGCGTGGTGATCGTGTACTTGAAATTGTCGGGGTCGAGGCTGTCGCGTCGGCCCTGCGCGGTCTCCGATTGCGGATACATGAAGAAGCCGAGCTTGCCGCCCTGGGTGGCGTTCGGGAGCGCCACGTCGTGAGCCGTGTTGAAGGCGACCCAGTTGCCTTCCCATCCGCCGAAGAGCTTGGGGCGCACGGCCTCGACCAGCGGATGATCCACCTTCAGCCATTCGCTCGTCTCCTCGCGGGCCACCTTCGTGACATCGGCGGGGTCCATGGCCACCCAGCCGTAGTCCTTCAAGAAGACCTCGGCGCGGCAGTGCTGGGCGCGGCTGATGTTGGCGCTTCCCGCGCCGAGTGACTTGTAGCCGAAGGCCGACGGCGCGACCCGGATGCCGTACACGTCACGGGCGGGCACGCCGATGGAGCGCACGAGCCCGACGAACAGCCCGTTGATGTCGCCGCACTTGCCGCCGAAATTCTTCGTCTCGAGCATCGTCTTGATGTCGCCGACGCCGCAGCCGCGCACCTTGGGCTCGCGGTAGGTGTTGGCGAGGATCCAGTCGTAGACCGCCCTCACCTTCTCGAGGTCGGTCGTCTTGCCTTTGGTGACCTCGAGCGCCGTGTCGCGGACGATCCCGTCGGTCGGCATGAGCTCGGTCGATTTCGTCCACGTCTTGAGGATCGCCGGATCCTCGTCGGCCGCGACCTTCTTCGACCAGTTGACCGCGCGGTCCTGAGTCTGGAAGCGGCTCGTCAGCTCCACCACCGGTGCGGTCTCGCCCGGCGCGAACTCAGCGTAGAGCATATTGGCGCCGTAGGCGTTGTCGGTCGCGACCTTCATCACCTTCGCGCTCCCCGTCCACTGATCGCCGAGAGGCTTCTGGAACTCGGACTTGACCGACGGAATCGGAAGCCAGGCCCGGCCCACGCCGGCAGGCTCCAGGATCTCGACTCGCGTCGTGATCTCGAACGTCCGCCAGGTGCCGGGCCGCGGCGCGAATTCCTTCTGCTGAGCGTGGGCCGGAGCGACGAAGCCGGTAACCCGTGATGTGGCGGCGGCCGCCGAGAGCGAGGCGGCGGTTCGCAGGAATGTCCGTCGGTTCATACGGGCGATCTCCTTGAGCTCGGAGCTGATCGTTCGATGACGTTCGACAATATCGGGATTCGCCGAGAAGACAAATCGGTAGCGCCGATTGGTACCGGGGGGAGTTATGGACTGGCTCCGATAGGGGCGGGCGCGCTACGGCTCGATGCGGATCACGGGCTCGGGCAGGACCTGGCCGATCTCCCAGCACTCCTCGCCGCGCCGCTTGAAGGCGTCGATGACGGACCCGGCGCGGTCGGCGGCGACCGAGAAGAGGAGGCCGCCAGAAGTTTCCGACTCGGTGAGCAAGGAGGCAAGATAGCCCGGCACCGACGGAGCAATGGTCAGCGCGCTCCCGAACGCCGTCTCGACGTAGCGCCGGTTGCGCTTCATCCCACCGCTGAACTGGCCCGCCTCGGCGAGCTCGCGCGTGCCCGGAAGCACCGGAAGGCGCGACGCACCGATCGCCAGGCCGGCGCCAGAGGCCTTCACCATCTCTCCGGCGTGGCCGAGGAAACCGAATCCGGTGATGTCGGTCGCGCCCTTCGCCCCGCTCTCGCGCGCGACCGCGGCGGCCACGCGATTGAGCCGGAGCATGCTGGCGACCGCGGCCCCGAGGCGCTCGGCGCCCGCGACGCCGTTCTTCGCCGCCGTCGTGATGACGCCGGTTCCGAGAGGCTTGGAGAGGAACACGCGGTCGCCGGGTCGCAGGCCGCCCTTCAGCAAGATTCGGTCGGGATGGACGCGGCCCGTCACGCAGAGCCCGTACTTCGGCTCGGCGTCGACGACGGTGTGCCCTCCCGCGATCACGCCGCCCGCCTCGGCGACTTTGTCGCGGCCGCCGCGGAACACCTCCGAGATGATCTCTTTCGCCATCTCGCGCGGGAAGCCCGCGACCGCGAGCGCGAACATCACCTCGCCACCCATCGCGTAGACGTCGGACATCGCGTTCACCGCCGCGACGGCGCCCCACGTCCACGGGTCGTCGACGACCGGCGGAAAGAAGTCCACGGTCTCGACGATCGCGAGGTCGGGCGCCAGGCGATAGACCGCCGCGTCGTCCGCCGCACCGAGGCCGACGAGCAGGTCCGCGGGCGGCGGCGTCGCGCCCGGCCTCAGTACCGCCAGCACCTCCTGGAGATCTCCAGGAGCCATTTTGGACGCTCAGCCGGCGCAGGACGCGTACGAGGTGAGGCGGACCTCCGTGTGCGTGTGCTCGACCATGGCCGTTAGGACGCGCGCGAGGGGAGCTGGGATTCCACGAAGTCGACGAACGCCTGCGCCAGCGGCGAGCGGCTGCGATCGCGATGGGTCACCAGGTAGAAGAACCGGGAGACCCGCAGATCCTTGAGCTTCACGCACGAGAGCAGTGCCGCCTTGCATTCATCGTCGACGGCGCGCTTCGAGATGATCGAGATCCCGACCCCGGAGCGGACCGCTTGCTTGATCGCCTGCGTCGAGCCCATCTCGCCGACGACCCGCAGCGCCGTCAGATCGACGTTTGCCTCGCCCAGCGCGTGCTCGAGCGCTTCGCGAGAGCCCGACCCCTGCTCCCGGACGATCAGGGGCTCGCGCTTCAAGTCGGCGAGCGTGACGCTCTTGCGTCCTGCCCAGGGGTGCTCGGCCGGAAGGACGACGACCAGCTCGTCGGGCATCAGCTCGCGCGAGACGAGAGTCCGAAGTCCTGGGCGCGCGCCGACCACGCCGACTTCGGCGCGACCCTCGTCGACCCACGCGCTCACCTGACGGCTGTCGCCAATGAGCAGCGAGATCGAGATGTCCGGGTACTTGGCCTTGAACTGACCGATCAGAGAGGGCAGCAGATACTCGCCGGGGATCGTCGAGCCGCCGACGACGAGCTGCCCACTCAGCCGTCCCTGGAACTGGTCGAGCGCCTGCCGCGCCTCGCGCGAGAGGGCGAGCATGCGGCGGGCGTAGCCGAGCATCAGCTCGCCCGCGCGCGTCGGGGTCGCGCCGCGCCCGAGACGGTCGAGGAGCTGCACACCGAGTTCGTCCTCGAGGGCGCGGATGTGCTCCGAGATCGTGGGCTGGGTCAGGAAGAGCGCCTCGGCGGCGCGTGAAAAGCTCCCGAGCTCGGCCACCTTCGCGAAGATCTCGAGCCGGCGAAGGTCCATCGGGGCGAGACGGAAGCCGCGGGGTTACTCAGTGGCAGGCGCAGCCGCCGCCGCAGCACCCACCGCCGCCCGACATCCCGGACGACGTGTCTGAGGAGAGCGCGCCGACGGTCTTGAGGCCGAACACCGACAGCTTCCGCATCACCTGCTCGCTGGCGCAGGTCGGACACGCAACGGCGGCCGCCGCGGCGGGGATGTACTTCTCGAACTCCGCCTCGCACTGCTTGCAGCGGTATTCGTAGATCGGCATCCTTACTCGCCGCCTCGCTGCACGTAGCTCTTCACGAACTCCTCGGCGTTCTCCTCGAGGATGTCGTCGATCTCGTCGAGCAGCTTGTCGATGTCTTCCTTGATCTTCTTGCCCTTCTTGGCCAGCTCAGGGCTCGGAGCCGCGCCGTCTCCACCTTCCGCGGGCTTGGTCGGCCTGACTTCCTTCTTCTTCTGCTCTGCCATCTCGCCCTCCATGGGGCAACGGGCCGTGTCGCACGGGAGCCGAAACCACTACTGCACGCATTTTAGCACGCCCCCTCTCAGGGGCGTTTGAAGTGCTTGCTGAGGGTCAGGGTCTGCCGCTGGTAGGACGAGCCGATCCCTGCGCCATATACCCTCTCGGGGCGCGAGCGCAGCCGCTCGAACAGGACCTTGAACGACGTCTGGCCGTCATAGACCATGAACGGCACCTCGCGCGCCCGGACCTCCATGACGACCTTGGTGCCCAGAATCGTCCCGTCGCCCCAGCCGAATCCGGGATCGAAGAAGCCCGCATAGTGCGTGCGGATCTCCCCCGCCCCGGCGTCGTAGACGACCATCTCGGCCGCGAACTCCGGGGGTACCCGGATCCGCTCCTTGGAAAGGAGAATGTAGAACCGGTTGGCTTCGAGGATGTACGCGTCGCGCGAGGGGCGCTTGATGGGCTCCCAGAACTCCGCGGGATCGTAGAAGCCGATCCGGCTGAGATCGACCGCCGGCGGATTGGGGTGGGCGCGGTAGCCGATGATCCCGTCGGTCAGCCGACCCGACAGGTCGACCCCCATGCAGAGGCCGTCGCTGACCACGACCCGTGCCGGCGGAATCGGCCGTGCGTCGTCGTCGTAGAGGAGCGGCCGCTCGCGATACAGCTGCTCGAGCTCCTCGTCGGACATCGAGGTCTGCCCGGAGAGCAGCCGCAGCTGATTCAGCGAGGCGCCGGTCTGCACCCGGACGGGAAACGACTGGGGCGAGACTTCCAGGTAGAGCGCGCCGCGGTAGCCCGCGCGGATCTCGTCGAAGCGCGGCGTCGCGTCGGTGATCACGCGCGTGAAGATGTCGAGCCGCCCCGTGGTCGATTTCGGATTCGAGCGCCCGCGCACGTCGGGCGGCAGATCGAGCGACTCGAGCAGAGGCACCAGATACACGGAGCCGCGCTGGAGCGTGGCGCCGGAGCCGGCCAGCGACAGCTGATCGATGACGAGGTCGCTCTCGGCGAGACCGCGCTCGCCGAGGCGGCTCTGCACGCTCTCCCGGAACGGCAGGAAGCTCGCGCGTAGTTGATAGGCGTCGGGTCCCAGGCGCAGGTCCAGGCTGGCCGGCTGGAACTGCTGGTCGTCGATCGCGGTCGGGGAGACGATCCAGCCGTCACGCACGGCGAGGCGCAGCTCGTGATCCGAGAGGACGCCGTCACTCATTGTCGATCCAGTTAGCATCGCGTGCCCGAGAGGTCAAGGCGCCCGGCCGCCCGGCCAGCCAAAAGCACGCGGAGCCGAGAGCGCAGAACACGGTGGATGTGAGGAACACCACGCGGTACGACCCATGACGTCGTGTACGACGCCGCCGAACCACGGACCGATCGCGCCGCCCAGGCCGTTGCCGACGCTCAGGGCACCGTAGATCACGCCGAGGCGACGGCCGCCGAACAGGTCGGACGCCATCGCGGTGATGATCGGCCCGCGCGCGCCGAAGCCCAGCCCGAAAAGGAACGCGTAGGCGACGAGCCAGCCGACGCGCGGATCCGTCTCGAGCGCCAGCAGCGCGAGAGCGCCGGCGGCCGTGCAGCCGTAGAAGACCGTTGCCGCGAGCGGACCGCCGAAGCGGTCGGCCGCCAGTCCGAAGCTCACACGCCCCACGATCGACATGAGCCCCGTGATCCCGAACACGGAGGCCGCCAGCAGCGGCGCGAAGCCGCGGTCGATCGCGAAGGCGACCTGATGGGTCGTGATGGGGAAGACGGCCAGCGGCGTGCACAGGTTGGCGAGCCAGAGGGCCCAGAACGCGGGCGCGCCGAGCGCGCGTCGCAACGTGCCGTCCTGGGCCGCATCGCCGAGAAGGCGATGCCCACCGCGCGTCCTCGACGCGCCGAAAACCAGCGCGAGAGGATCACGCGCCGGGGCCCGAACCGGTCGACCAGGATTCCCGCGATCGGCGCCAGGAGGCCCTGCAAGACCGTCGACAGGGACTGAGCCCCCGCCGTGAGCCCGCGTGACCAATGAAAGTCTGCGACGAGGGGCACCAGGAACACCGGGAACGAAAAATAGAGGCCGTTGCCGACGGCCAACGCGACCCATACGACGAGAACGATCGTAGCGGGGCGCGAGCTGGAAATGGAGGACGGCCTAGGGGACCGTGGCGGAGGCGCCCGCGGAGTCGACGTCGAGGATGCGGGCTTTGCCACGGACGTGGGCCTTGGCGAGCGCCTCCTCCATCGCCCGGCCGACGGCTCCGCCGTCACCGGCCACGACCGCGAGCAGCGACGGGCCGGCGCCGCTCAGCACGCAGCCGAGCGCGCCGGCGACGCGGGCGGCGGCCGCGACCTCGGGCATCCACGGGTAGAGCTTCAAGCGGTAGGGCTGGTGCAACCGATCCTCGAGGGCGACCGCGAGCGCCCCCGGGAGCGCGGCCTGGAGGCCCGCCAGCAAGAGCGCGACGCGCTGCACGTTGAACACCGCGTCCTCGCGCGGTACCGAGCGCGGCAAGAGCGTGCGGGCCTCGGCGGTGGCGCTCGTGACCTCGGGCACCAGCACGACCCAGGCGAAATTCTTCGGTACCGGCAAGGTGACGGCCGTCACACCGTCCGCACTTCCGCACGAGACGGTCAGGCCGCCGAAGATCGCCGCTGCAACGTTGTCCGGATGGCCCTCGGCGCGCGCCGCGAGAGCCAGCAGCGCGTCGCTCGACAGCGGCGATCCCAGGAGCGCATTGCCCGCCACCAGGCCGCCCACCCAGGCCGCGGCGCTCGAGCCGAGACCGCGCGCGGTGGGAATACGGTTCACGCACTCGAGGGCGCAGCCCTTGAACGATCGACCGGCGGCCTCGTAGGCGAGCTTGACTCCGCGCGCCACCAGGTTGGAGGCGTCCCGCGCCAGGCGATCGGCGCCCTCGCCCTCGATCGACACGCTCACGCCGTCGCGCTCCTCGGCGACGACCTCGTTGTGGAGGGCCAGAGCCAGCCCGAGCGCGTCGAAGCCCGGGCCGAGGTTCGCTGACGTCGCTGGGACGCGGACGTGAACGCGCACGCGGCTACAGCCGCTTGAGGAGCCAGTCCGGGGTGAGCGAGACCGCCCAGGAGTTCAGCACGACGTAGTAGTTCGTGAAGACGAGGACCCCGACGACGACGAGGACAACGCCGGCCGCGCGCTCGACCACCGGGATGAAGCGGCGGTAGCGCTTGAAGAACGCGAGGAACGACCCGAGCGCGGCCGCGGAGATCAGGAACGGCAGCCCGAGCCCTGCCGAGTAGGCGACCAGGAGGCCGATGCCGCGCTGGACCGTCTCGGCCGTTCCGGCGAGCGAGAGAATGGCGCCCAGGATCGGCCCCACGCACGGCGTCCAGCCGATGGCGAACGTGATGCCCACCGCGAGAGAGCCGAGATAGCCCGCCGGCTTCTCGCGAAGCTGCCATTGCTGCGAGCGTCCGAAGAATCCGATTTTCAAGACTCCCACGATGTAGAGCCCGAAGACCACGATCAGCACGCCGCCGATGCGGCGGATCCAGTCGCGGTAGTCGAGCAGGAACTGCCCGGCGGCGCTGAACGACGCCCCGAGGGCGACGAAGACGAGCGAGAAGCCGAGCACGAAGGCGAGGGCGTGGATCAGCACGCGGCGCCGGGCCGCGGGTGAGAGATCGGCGGTGAGGTCGGCGACGGACATGCCCGTGATGAATGAGACGTACGAGGGAAACAGGGGGAGCACGCACGGCGACAGGAAGGAGAACAGCCCGGCCGTGAACGCGACCGCGACGCCCAGCGACTCTCCCGTCATTGCGCCAGCATCCCCTCGACCAGCGCGTGGGCGGCGCGATGGTCCCAGGCGCGCGGACCGAGCGCCAGCGCCGTCAGGTAGCCGTTGCGATCGATGAGGAAGCTCGCCGGCAACGCGCGCACGCCGTAGGCGTTGGCCAGATCCATCTTGGCGTCGAGCGCGACGGGGAACGTGAGCTTGAGCCGCTCGAGGAACGGCTTGACGAGCGAGGCGTCCGTGTCGACCGAGACGGCCAGCAGCACGAAGCCGCGCTCCCGGTGCTTGAGGTAGAGCCGCTCCATCGCCGGCATCTCCTCGCGGCACGGCGCACACCAGGTGGCCCAGAAGTTCACCAGCACCGGCTTCCCGCGCTGGCCCCTGAGCTTGAGCGTTTCTCCCCCGAGGAGCGACACGGTGAAGTCGGAGGCCTGCTTGGGCCTGGGAGGCCGGATCAGATCGAGCTCCCGCACCGCGTCGTCGACCCCGCTGGCGTGCGCCACGCTGGCGGTCAGCACGGCGGTATCGCCCGGCCCGTCCGTCGACGCCGAAGCCGGATCACGGGGGCCATCGGTCAGCACGGTGAGCAGCGCGACGGCGACGAGCGCGGCGCCGGCCACCGCCATCCCCGTCAGCATCAGCGTCGCGCGCATGCCGTCACTCGAACGCCCCCGGCTGTCATGGAGAAGACCGGAAAAGTATACCTCGACGGGTCGAGCCCGATTTGCTCGGACTGGGTCACTTGCTTATAGTAGGCGGACCTGGCTGGCCCGCGCGAGTCCTCACCGACGAGCAGACCGGCTGCGGAGACGCGCACCGCTGACGGGCCGCCCGACGGCCACCGGCTGGAGGACGACCTCATGGACGAACGAGATATCCACGGTCTCATCGCGGACGTTCGGGCCTCTCGCCTGTCGCGCCGCAATTTCACCCGGATCATGGTCGGGCTCGGCCTCACCGCGCCGCTTGCCGCCCAGATGCTGGGCGCCGCCGCGGTTGCGGCACAGCCGAGGGCGGACGGGTTCACCCCGACGCGTCGCGGCGGCGGCGGGCAGCTCAAGGTACTCTGGTGGCAGGCCCCGACGCTCCTGAACCCGCACTTCGCCGTCGGCACCAAGGACCAGGACGGCTCGCGGGTGTTCTACGAGCCGCTCGCCGCGTTCGACCCGGAGGCCAATCTCTTTCCGATCCTCGCCCAGGAGATTCCGACGCTCGAGAACGGCGGCGTGGCGCGGGACGGGAAATCGGTCACCTGGAAGCTCAAGCGCGGTGTCAGCTGGCACGACGGAAAGCCGTTCACGGCCGACGATCTCGTCTTCAACTGGGAGTATGCAGCCGACCCGGCGACCGCGGCGGTGACGATCACCACCTACCGTGACATCGAGCGGGTCGAGAAGCTCGACAATTACACGGTCAAGCTCGCGTTCAAGAACCCGACCCCATTCTGGTTCGACGCCTTCTGCGGGGCGCGCGGCATGATCATTCCTAAGCATCTGTTCCAGGCCTTCAAGGGCGACCGGTCGCGGGAGGCGCCGACCAACCTGAAGCCGGTCGGGACGGGACCCTACCGCTTCGTGGATTTCAGGCCCGGCGACCTCGTTCGGGGCGAGATTAATCCCGCCTATCACGTCTCGAATCGTCCCTTCTTCGACCAGTTCGAGATGAAGGGCGGCGGCGATGCCGCGTCGGCGGCGCGCGCGGTGCTCCAGACGGGGGAGTACGACTTCGCCTGGAACCTCCAGGTCGCGGATGAGGTCCTCAAGCGATCCGAGCAGGGCGGCAAGGGCCACGTCGACATCGCAACCGGCGGTGGCATCGAGCACATCCAGCTCAACAACACCGATCCGTGGAAGGAGGTCGACGGGGAGCGGTCGTCGATCAAGACCACTCACCCGTTCTTGACCGACCCGGCAGTCCGCAGCGCCCTGAACGTTCTGGTCGACCGCGGCGCCATCCACGAGGAGCTCTACGGCCGCCTGGGCCAGGCGACGCCGAACTTCCTCAACGGCCCCACGCGGTTTCGCTCGCCGAACATGCGCTGGGAGTTCAGCATCGACAAGGCCAACCAGATTCTCGAAGCTGCAGGCTGGAAGCGCGGTGCCGACGGCGTGCGCGCCAAGGACGGCAAGCGGCTCAAGGTCGTCTTCCAGACGTCCATCAACCCGGAGCGCCAGAAGACCCAGGCGATCGTCAAGCAGGCCTGCGCGAAGGCCGGCATCGACGTCGAGCTGAAGTCCGTCGTGGCGTCCGTGTTCTTCTCGTCCGACGTCGCCAATCCCGACACCTACACCAAGTTCTATACGGACCTGCAGATGTACAACGTCGGTCCGGGGGCCCCCGACCCGCAGACGTTCATGTCGAACTTCACTTCGATGGAGATCTGCTCGAAGGAGAACAAGTGGGCCCGGCGCAACACCACGCGCTGGCGCAGCGAGGAGTACGATCGTTTGTGGAAGGCCGCCGAGAGCGAGATGGATCCGGTGAAGCGCGCCGCCCTATTCATCCGGATGAACGACATGGTCACCCAGAACGTCGTGGTGATCCCGATCGTGTGGCGCAACTCCGTCTCGGGAGTCTCGAACCGCCTCAAGGGCACCGACCTCTCCGGCTGGGACTCGTATCTGTGGCGCCTCGCGTACTGGTACCGGCAGTCTTGACACTCCGCCGCGCGAAACGGTAAGAAAGCCAACCACCCGGCCGGTGGGTCCGGGCGAGAGGGAGATTCGATGGAAGAGCGTGAATTGCGGGCACTGGTCGATCGGGTGAAGGCGGGAACCTTGAGCCGCCGTCGCTTCGTTCGCATGATGGTCGGGCTCGGCCTGACGGCCCCGATGGCGGCCCAGATGCTGGCGTCGGCCGGCGTCGTAGAGGCCCAGGCCAAGTGGACGTTCAACCCGACCAAGCGCGGCGGTGGCGGTCTGGTCAAGACGCTCTGGTGGCAGGCGCCCACCTTGCTGAACCCCCACTTCGCCAACGGCACCAAGGACCAGGACGCCTGCCGCATCTTCTACGAGCCCCTCGCCTCCTACGATCCCGACGGCAACGTCATTCCGGTCCTAGCCGCCGAGACGCCGAGCCTCCAGAACGGCGGCGTCGCGAAGGACGGGATGTCCGTGACCTGGAAGCTGAAGAAGAACGTCGTCTGGCACGACGGCAAACCGTTCACCGCTGACGACGTGGTTTTCAACTGGGAATACGTCATGGATCCGGCGACCGCCGCCGTCACCATCGGGCCGTACCGGGACGTCGTCAGGATCGACAAGCTCGACAGCCACACCGTGAAGATCGTCTTCAAGTCGCCGGCGCCCTTCTGGGCGGCGCCCTTCTGCGGCGCCGCGACTGGCGTGATCATCCCCAAGCACCTGTTCCAGGCTTACAAAGGCGACAAATCGCGCGAGGCGCCGAACAACCTGAAGCCCGTCGGCACCGGCCCCTACAAATTCGTCGATTTCAAGCCGGGCGACATCGTTCGCGGCGAGATCAACCCGAACTATCACGTGCCCAACCGGCCGTTCTTCGATCAGGTCGAGATGAAGGGCGGCGGCGACGCGGTGGGCGCCGCGCGCGCCGTCATTCAGACCGGCGAGTACGACTTCGCCTGGAACCTGCAGGTCGAGGACGAGATCTTGAAGCGCCTCGAGCAGGGCGGCAAGGGCCACGCCGACATCGTTCCGGGCGGCAACATCGAGCATATCCAGGTCAACACGACCGATCCGTGGACCGAGGTCGACGGCGAGCGCGCCTCGGCCAAGACCAAGCATCCGATCCTGAGCGACCCGGCTGTCCGCCAGGCGCTGAACCTCCTGGTCGACCGCGGCTCGATTCAGGAAGAGATCTACGGGCGCACAGGCATCGCGACCGCCAACTTCCTCAACGCGCCGTCGCGCTTCGTGTCGAAGAACACGAAGTGGGAGTTCAACGTCGAGAAGGCCAATCAGATCCTCGAGGCGGCCGGCTGCAAGCGCGGCAGCGACGGCGTGCGCGCGAAGGATGGCAAGAAGCTGAAGTTTCTCTACCAGACCTCCATCAACCCTTTGCGGCAGAAAACCCAGCAGATCGTGAAGCAAGCGTGTGCCAAGGCGGGCATCGACCTCGAGCTGAAATCCGTCACGGCAAACGTCTTCTTCGCGTCGGATCCGGCCAACCCGGACACGTACTCGCACTTCTACGCCGACCTGCAGATGTACACGACGACCATGACGCAGCCCGATCCGCAGCGCTTCATGGATCAGTTCACTTCCTGGGAGGTCTCGGGCAAGGACAACAAGTTCGCGCTGACGAACAAGACGCGCTGGCGCAACGAGGAATACGACCGGTTGTGGAAAGCCGCCGAGAGCGAGATGGACCCGGTCAAGCGTGCGGCGCTCTTCGTCAAGATGAACGATCTGGTGATCCAGAATGTCGTGGTGATCCCCGTCGTGTTGCGCCCCGGGGTGTCCGGCGTGTCCAACCGGATGCGCGACGTGGTCCAGAGCGGGTGGGACAGCAACTTCTGGGCGCTCGCCTACTGGTCGAAGACATAGCCGCGCCGGGCGGGGCCGGGCGGGTCGCCCGGCCCCGCCCGACGGCCTGGACCGCATGTCCAAGTATTTTTTGCGGCGCACGCTGATCCTGATCCCGGTGCTCTTCGGGATCAGCGCCATCCTGTTCACGATCCTCGTGATGGCGCCGGGCGATCCCTTCGAGGAGCTGGCCACCAACCCCAACGTGCCGCCCGAGGTGCGCATGAACCTCCGGGCGAAGTTCGGCCTCGACGATCCCCTGCCCGTCCGCTACGCCCGCTGGGTGGCGTCGATGGTCCGCGGCGACTGGGGATTCTCGTTCGTGAGCCGCGTCAACGTCGACACCTTGATCCTGCAACGCTTGCCCACGACGCTCATCGTCCTCGGCTCGGCCCAGCTCCTGGCGATCCTCGTCGCGGTCCCGATCGGCACGTACTCCGCCTTGCGCCCCTACTCGATCTTCGATCAGATCGCGACCACCCTGGCGTTCATCGGCTTCTCCCTGCCCACGTTCTTCACCGGCCTCCTGTTCATCCTGCTGCTGAGCATCCATCTGGACTGGCTGCCGTTCATCTACCGCTCCGACATCAGCGCGACCGGCTGGCGCTGGTACTGGGAGCACGTCCGGCAGGCGATCATGCCGGTGGCGGTGCTGGGGCTCGCCCAGGCGGCTTCGATGACACGCTTCATGCGCGCGGCCGTGCTCGACGTCATTCGACTGGATTACGTCAACACCGCGCGCGCCAAGGGCCTCTCGGAGGGCGTCACGCTCGTCAAGCACGTCGTCCGGAACGCGCTGATCCCCGTCGTCACGCTCGTGGCGATCCAGATCCCGACCATCTTCGGGGGCGCGATCGTCACCGAACAGATCTTCCGCGTTCCCGGGATCGGCTCGCTGCTGATCACGTCGATCCTCGCCAACGACACACCGGTCGTGATGGCGGTGACCTTCATCTTCTCGGTCCTGGTGCTGCTCTCGAGCCTGGCCGCGGACATGCTCTACGCGTGGCTCGACCCGCGGATCTCGTACCGCTGATGGCCCGGGTGGTCTCGGGGAGCGTCGCCGGGAAGCTCGCGGTCGCCGCGGGGCCGCCGCGCACCTCGTTGTGGCAGGAGACCGGCCGGCGCTTCCGCCGCCATCGTCTCGCGATGGTCGGTGCCGTGATCCTCCTGGCCCTCGTGCTGTCGGTGCTCCTGGGGCCGCTCCTGTGGCGCGTGCCGATCAACGACATCGACTTCAAGGCCAAGCTCAAGGGGCCCTCGTGGAGCCATCCCCTCGGCACCGACGATCTGGGCCAGGATCTCCTGGCGCGCATGCTCTACGGAGGCCGCATCTCGCTCGCGGTGGGCGTGGCCGCCATGCTGATCGCGATCTCCATCGGCACTGCGATCGGCGCGATCTCCGGATTCGCCGGTGGCGTGGTCGATCACACGTTGATGCGGATCACCGACATGTTTCTGGCGCTGCCGGGCTTGCCGCTGCTCCTGCTGATCGTCTATCTCTTCCGCGACACGCTCCGGAAGGCGTTCGGGCCGGAGGTGGGGATCTTCATGCTGATCGTCGCGGTGATCGGAGGGTTGCGCTGGATGCAGGTCGCCCGGCTGGTGCGGGCGCAATTCCTGTCGCTGCGCGAGAAGGAGTTCGTCGAGTCGGCGCGGAGCCTCGGCGCCCGGCCGTTCCGTCAGGTCGTTCGCCACATCCTGCCCAACGCGATGGGGCCGGTCATCGTGGCGGGCACGATCGACGTGGCCGCGGCGATCATCGCCGAGTCGACCCTGTCCTTCCTCGGCCTCGGCTTTCCGCCGGACATCCCGACGTGGGGACGGATCCTCTTCGACGCCAAGGACAACCTGGACTTCGCCCCGCACTGGGCGATCTTCCCGGGAACCGCGATCTTCCTGACCGTGCTCTCGATCAACTACATCGGCGACGGTCTGCGCGACGCGTTCGATCCGCGCAAGGTCCTCGGGCAGTAGCTAGGTCTCGCTCTTCCGCTCGCTCAGCGCCTGCTTCACGGCCGCCTCGAGACGGTCGATCTGCAGGGGCTTGCGCAGCAGCTGGAATCCCAGCCGCCGGCCGTGACCGTCGAGGTCGGCGCCCGACGCGGTCAGCATGATCACGCCGACGTCCGCGTCGCTGTTCCGGACGTTCTCGACCAGCTCGAGCCCGGAGCCGCCGGGCATGACGTAGTCGGTCAGCACGAGGTCGTAGCTCTTCTGCTTGAAGAGCCTCAGGCCTTCGGTCCCGCTGGCCGCCACATCGGCGTGACATCCCCACACCGCGACGAGGTCGGAGAGGAAACCGCGGACGTAGCGCTCGTCGTCGACGATCAGGACGCGCGGCGAGTAGAGCACGGTGGAGTACGGTAGGGTGGCGAGCGCAGCGAGATCAACCCTGAACATCGCCGCGAAAAATGCGGCGTTCCTTCGCGCGAGCGCGGGAGAGCCGCGTCAGCACACGGCATCGCGGAGTGCGCGCGTGGGCGAGCGCGACTTTCCTGTGTTCAGAAGCTTTCGCGTCTGTCGCGCCGCGTGGCGCCGTGCGATTTTCGTTTTGTGGATTGCTGGGGATAAGTGGATAAGCGCCGGACGAGCGGCGGAATCGCGACGGGTGAGAGCAACGGTGCGTCGTCGTCGCCACCAAAAAATGGCGCGACCTGGGCGTCGCGCCATTGTCGGGTTGAGGAAGCTCCGCCGCTTAATCGACTCCAGCCTCCGACCGGAGCCGCTCGGAGACGCCGCTCCGATTTCTGGAGCAACCGCAGGAAGAGTGCGAGGCACATCAGGGCGAGCGAGAAGAACACGATGCCGCTATGGTCGTGGAGATGGCCGTGGAGGAACCTCGGGTCGACGTAGATCGACAGCAGCGACAGACTCACGATCCGAATCCCGTTCTTGATGATGAGCAGCGGGAGCGTGGCCAGGACCAACGCACACTTCGCCCACGTCGACCGCAGCATGAGGTGCCCGATCAGGAGACTCGTGATCATCAGGGCCAAGCTCGAGCGGATTCCGCTGCATTCCTCGGCGATCTCGATGGTCACGCCGGGCAACGCGAAGATTGACCCGGTCCGAAGCACGGGAACCCCGACGAGCGCGAACAGCACGTACGAGACCTCCGCCGAACCCAGCTGGAGCGCGGTGATCGCCCGATTCAGGAGGAAATCGGGAATGGGCACCATCAGGACGAGAAACACGAGCGGAAACAGAGCCGACCGGCCCGCTCGACGACCGTAGCAGAGGACGAATCCACCGACGACGACGAGCACGACGCCGGACATCGTGATGGAGAGCTGATCATTCAGGCTGATCGCGCCGGTTGGCCGTTGCCCGAGTCGGAACACGACAAGGCCCGTGCCGGCGAGCCCGAATCCGGCCAGCCAGCCGGCCTGGAGGTGGGCGAAGATCCGTTTCTTCTCGACGAGGATGAGGGTGGCACTGATGAAGGGGATCAGGACGATGTGAGAATAGTGTGGCTGCTCGAACGAGAAGGCGAGCAGGGTTGCCAGCGGTGTCCAGAAGGCGGCGAGCGCACCGGCGACGAGCAGCGCAAAGCACACGCTCCGCGCGGTGAGACCAAGGGAAGGCGCGCCCGTGAAAATTACGTGTCCCCCCGCGATGGAAATAAATGGTCTTCGGCCCTCGTCGTCCAGAAGCGGTCGGGGCGGCGCGCGACGCGATCGGTCAGAAGCCGCTCGGCGCGCTCCGTGTCCCCCGCCCTGAAACAGGCCTCGAGCAGGGTGTCGTGGAAGACGTCACGCTGGGCGCGGCTGCCGCCGAGCTCCACGATCCGCGGCGTCAGCGGCTCGATCCGCTCGATCGAGCGGCGGTAATCTCGGGCGGCGAACGCCTGGATGCCCTCGACCAGCGGTATCAGCACGTCGCGGACCAGTCCCGTCCGATCGCGCGCGCTGCGCTCGCGCAGCATCCCGAGCTGGCGCTCGGCGGTCGTCCAGTCACCGCTCGCCGCGAGCGCCATCGCGAGATGCGCCGCGTGGAAGAGGAGCGCCTGCCGATCCAGCCGCTCGCCGGCGATCCGCGCGAACGGCGTCCACCGGTCACCGACGTCGCGGCCGAGGAGCTCGAGCCGCCACAGGAGCGAGATCGAGTCGTGGAGGTCGCCCGGAATCGACGACGGCGTGCCCTCGAACACCGTCCGCCCGAGCTCGGACGCCGCGTCGTACTCGCCTCGCCCCATGTGCATCAGCGCGAGATGCCACAAGAGATGGTTTCTGAACCACCCGAGATGCGTGCACGGCTCGACGGCCGGCGGCAGGCGCGTGATGCCCGTGTCGAACGCCGCCATCTCGTAGAGCGCGTGGGCGAGCGCGTGGATCGCCCAGGCGTCGCGTGGGTTCTTCTGGTTGGCTACCAGCGCCATGCGGACGGCCTCGTCGCAGCGGCCGGCCTGCTCGAGCGCGAACGCGTGCAGGCCGAGCATGAAGCCGTTGCCCGGATGGTGGCGGGTCAACGCGTCGGCCAGCGCCAGCATCTCCGGGAACTTGCCCTGCCAGAACAACACGAAGTAGAGGCGCTGAAAGACCAGGAGGTCCCGCGGATAATCCGCCAGATGCTCGCGCATCGCGCCGGCGGCGTCGTGGCCCTTGCCCTCGACGACAAGGGCGAGGCCCTCGACGTGGCGGCGCTCGCGATCGGTCTGCGATACGGCCGCGGCGCGCGCAGTCTTCGCGGCGTCTTGCGCCTCGGCGAAGCGCTCCTCGAGGAACAGGCAGACGGCAGCGCCGGCGTGAGCGAGTGCGAGTCCCGGATCGAGGGCGGTCGCGGCGTGGAAGCGCTCGAGGGCCCGGGCGTCCCAGGACAGGAGGCCCTCGACCGCGTGGTCGTATGCTTCGACGGTGGCCGCCGCCCCGGTGCTTACCGGCAAGCCGTAGCCGTCGTGGCGCATGCCCGGCATGCTAGCAGAACGGCGCGGCGCGGGACGCGGCTTCGCCCTCGACGAGGGCGGCGAGGAACTCGACCGCCCGGCGCTCGGCCCACGATTCGACGCGCCACGGCCAGCGGCCCTCGAGGAAGGCCGCGTGCCCGCCGCGCCGGACGAACTGCGCCTGCACCGCGGGCGGCAGGTCGGCCAGATCGGGCAGCGCCCCGGCCGGGACGATCGGATCGTCGAGCGCGTTGACGAGCAAGGTTGGCCGCTGAATGCGGCTGAGGTACGGGGCGCTCGACGCGCGCGTCCAGTAGTCGCGCTCGTCCTTGAAACCGTTGAGCGGCGCGGTCACGGCGCGGTCGTACTCGGCGAAGGTCCGCGCGCGCAGTGCGAGCGGCACGTCGACGATCTCGCGCAGTCCCGGGTCGCGCGCGGCCTTCAGGCGCACCTTGGCCCGCATCGTTGCCAGGAAGTTCTTGGTGTACACCAGGCGGCAGAAGCCGCGATCGAGGGTCTCGGCGCAGGACGCGAGATCGAACGGCACCGAGATCGCCACGGCACCGGCGACCGGGCCGGGGACGTCGGCTTGCCGCTCGCCGAGCCACTTGAGCAACACGTTCCCGCCCAGTGAGACGCCGACCGCGCCGAGGCGCAGGCCGGGCTCTCGCGCGGCGAGCATCCCGACGACCTCGTCGAGGTCGGCCGTGTGGCCGGAATGATAGAAGGAGCGGAGGCGGTTCAGCTCACCGCTGCAGGATCTGAAGTTCAGAGTGACGGCCCGCCAGCCGCGGGCGAGCGCCTGGCGCGCGAGCCCCACCACGTAGTGCGAGCGCGACGAGCCTTCGAGCCCGTGCAGCACCAGCAGGAGCGGCGCATCCGGCCGGGCGGAGTCGGCCCAGTCGAGGTCGACGAAATCGCCGTCCGGCGTGGCGACGCGCTCCCGCCGCCACCGGATCCGGTGACGGCGGAAGAGCGGGCCCCAGATCGTCTGCACGTGCGGGTTCCGGCCCCACCAGGGCGGCCGGAACGCCGCGGCTAGTCCTGGCCGCGCAGCAGGAGCTTCGCGACCTCGGGTGCGATCGCCCGCGCGCGCTCGTCGAGCTCCGCCTCGGTGAGGTTCGCGATCGGGTGCGGCATCATCAGGAACTTGTAGGTCGGTACGCCCCATTGCTCGGCCATGGCGCGAGCGGTGCGCTCGAAGACGTCCGTGACGATCGAGGCCGCCGGCACCGCGTTCTTCTCCAGCACGATTCCGTCGAGCACACTGCCCGACGAGCAGGACCCTCAGTCTCCGATGCCGGCGACGATGACGTCGCAGGTCTTCCGCACCTCCTGGATGATCTCCTCGTGCGCGGGGACCGACGCGTTGTGCTTGCGGAACATGCGCGTCTCGCTGGCGCCGTACTCCGACTTCAAGATCTCGCCGATCCGGAGCAGGAGCTTGTCGGAGTTGTACTTCGTGTTCTCGATGAGCCCGATGCGCTTGCCCTGCAAGGTGCCGGGCCGGTCCACATACGCGATCGGCTGCTTCGCCGCCTCGACGGTGGGATCCAGAAGCTCGATCATCGCTTGACCTCCTTGGTCGTGGCGAGGGAGGAACGGGCACCGCCCCATCCCGGGATGAACGACGAGAACGACCCGGCGCGTCCGCCCGCCGCGACGATCAGGATGTCGTCGGGCTCGGCGACGATGGGCCTGAGCTTCGTGTCATCGCCGGGCTGGATCGCTCCGGGGATGCGATGGGTGCGCTTGAGGTGCGCGAGCGTGTTCTGCGTGTTCTCGAACAGGAACTGGCGGACCTCCTTCTTGCCCCAGCCGCTCCCGGCGATCGTCCGCATGTGCTCGCCGGCCAGGGTGACGACGTACTGCGGCTGGCGGCCGGCGCCGCCGGAGTGCTTCATCGAGTCGGCGAGCGTCGTCAGCACCCCTTCGGCGTCAGGCGAGAGCTGGTTGTAGAACTGATGCGGCGACTCGGCCGCCATCACCGTGACCGCGCTCTGGTCGGGCCGGAAGCCGCGCTCGACGTGCAGCGGTGTCCACGGGCTCTCCGCCTCATTCTCGGCGATCACGTACGAGAGCTTGCCCGGGTGCCCGAGCGTCCCGCGGTCGAGCAGGCCCGGCAGCGAGCCGCAGACGTTGCGCATCACCAGGCGCAGCGCGCGCCCGATGGAGAGATTCGCGCGCCAGCCCGGGCCGAAGAGGTTGTCGCCCGAGTTGATGTCGAGCTCGCGGGTGATCGGGCCGTTGACGATCATCAGGACCGCGGCGCCACCGGTCGACGTGCCCGGGCCGTGATAGCCGAAGGCCGGGTCGCCGATACCCTGGACCGCGGCGACGACCACCGGTATGTACTCGGGCCGGCAGCCCGCCATGACCGCGTTGATCGCGACTTTCTCGGCGGTGACCGACACCGACCGATTCGTGATGTACGCGATCTCCTGCTTGGGATCGAGGTGCCCCGCCGCGAGCATCATGGTCACTCGATCCTCGGTCGGTGGGACCACCGGCAAGCCGTCGGTCCACCCTTGCTGGAAGCAGAACTCGCCCGCGTCGACGTCGTCGACCCGATACCGCTTGGACGTGAGCGCCACCGCCATCGCCGCCTCCCTCTCCTATCCGCCTGCCTTCATGGCCCAGCAGTATAGCGCCCAGACCGGCTATCGCCGAGCGCGTGTCCCGGCCAGGGCGAAGACCGAGGCGGCCGCCACCGCGAGCGCCGCCACCAGCAGTGACTCGGCGAACGCCCCGAGGAAGCCGACCGCCGCGCTCCGGGCGGCGACGATCTGGCCCGTCACCGCGACGCCCGCGACGACACCGAGCGTGCGGGTCAGGAACGAGAACCCGCCCGCGGCCCCCTGGCGGCTCGACGGAAACGCCGCCATGATCGCCGCCATGTTGGGGACCTCGAAGAAGCCGAGCCCGAAGCCGGCGACGAAGAGTGCCAGCGCGATCGCGCCGAGCGGCGTGGTGGCGTCGACGAAGCCGAGCGCCGCGAGGCCGGCGGCCTCGAGCCCGAGCCCCACGACGGCGGGCATCGAGGCGCCGACGCGGTCGGCGAGGCGGCCGCCCAGGGGCGCCGCGACCGTCGTGCCGAGCGGCGTCAGCATGAAGAAAATCCCGCCGACGAAGGCACCGAGCCCGCGTGTCTCGACTAGATAGAACGGCGCCAGGAGCCAGATCGCGAAGATCGCGCCCCTGGCGACGAAGGACAGGGCGCCCGCGCGCAGCACAGGCCCTGGTGCGACGCCGCCGAAGACCACCGGCTGACGCTCGGACTGCCCGGGCTCGGCGCGCGTGGCGGCCGCCCAGACGAGGACGGCGAGCGCCGCCGGCACGCGCACGTGATAGACGGCGCGCCAGCCGAAGGATTCAACCAGCGCGCCGGCCGGAAGCGTGCCCAGCAAGCCCAGCCCCATCGCCGCGCTCAGGAAGCCGAGCCGGCGGCCGCGAGCTTCCGGCGGCGCCCCGAAGGTCGCCAGCGCGGGCGCCGTCCCGTAGATCAGCCCTCCCGCGAAGCCCTGGACGACGCGCGCGACGAGGAGCCAGTCGAAGCTCGGGGCGGCGCCGCCCATGACGAAGGCGGCCGCGCTCAGCGCCAGGCCGGCGCGGAACACCGCGACGTGCCCGATCCGGTCGGCGGCGGCCCCGCCGACGAACGACGTGACCGCGTAGGTCAGCACGTAGCAGATGATCACCCAGCGCACGCGCTCGGGCGGCACCGAGAAGGCCTTCGCGATCGCCGGAAACGCGATGTTCATCATGGAGTCGAGCGACACGACGAGCGCGCCCGCGGCGGCGACCCACCGAGACATTCCGCGTATGATGACACGACATGCCCGATCCGATCGGCTGGGCGGTCCTCGTCGTGGGCGCGCTCGCGGGCTCACTCGTCGGCGGCGTCGCCGGGTTCGGGACCGGGATCATCATGCTTCCGCTCGTCGCGTGGGTGCTCGGCCTGCGCTCGGCGGTGCCCGTGCTGACGGTGACGATGGCGCTCGGCAACCTCGCGCGGATCTGGTGAAGCCGCGGCGAGGTGGACCGTGCGGTCGTCCTCGCGACGGATTTCTTTCGCATGCGCCTGCGCTACTTCCCGGTGCTCGGCGCGGTGGTCGGGCTCGTCTCCGGGCTCGTGGTCACCACCGGACCGCTGAACACCCCGTTCTTCCTCGCCGACGGTCTTCGCCGCAGCGCGTACGTTGGTACCGAGGCGGTCTGCGCGATGGTCATGCACCTGTCGCGCGGCGCCGCGCTCGCGCGCTACGCACGGCTGACCTGGGAGACCTTCGTAGTGGGCGCGGCGCTCGGCGCGACGATGTTCGCGGGCTCGTGGGCCGGGCGGAGGCTCCTCGACCGCATGAGCGATCGCGTGTTTCTCGGCATCATCGAGGTCCTGCTGGTCCTCCTGGGCTTGCACTCGCTTCTCTTTCCGCGGTAAAACCGGACCTCGTGGACATCGAGATCGGCGCCACCGCGGAGGTCGTTTACACGGTCGACGACAGCAAGACGGCCCACGCGATGGGCAATCGCGGCGTCCACGTCTTCGCCACGCCGTTCGTCATCGGCATGCTGGAGGACGCCGCCGGCGCGGTGATGCGGCCGCACCTGCCGTCCGGAGCCGGATCCGTCGGCACCATGGTCGAGATGAAGCACCTGGCCCCGACCCCCGTCGGCTTGAAGGTGCGCGCGAAGGCGACCCTGCTCGAGTCGGACGGCAAGCGCTTCCTGTTCGCGGTCGAGGCGTGGGACGACCGGGAGAAGATCGCCGAGGGGCGACACGAGCGGTTCTTCGTGCCGGACATGGAGAAGTTCCTCGCGCGCGCGATGAAGAAGAGCGCCGGCTGATGCCGATCCAGATCAACAAGTCGCTGATCGGCCGGGAGTACCCTCCCTACGCCGTCACGGTCGAGCGCGGGAAGATCAAGGAGTTCGCGCGCGCGCTCGGCGACGCGAACTCGCTCTACCTCGACGACCGGGTGGGCGCGGCCTCCGGGTGGGGCGACATCATCGCGCCGCCGACGTTCTCGGTGACCTTCCGCGACGAGACCGCCGACACCGCCGCCTTCCTGCGCGAGCTCGGCACGGACATCTCGCGCGTCCTCCACGGCGAGCAAGAGTTCGAGCTGTTCCGCCCGCTGCAGCCCGGGCGCACCTATCTCTGCCGCGCCAAGGTCGTCGACATCTACGAGAAGACCGGGCGGAGTGGCCCGATGGCGTTCGTGGTCCGCGAGACCAGCATCGCCGACGGCTCGAACGAGATCGTGGCCACCATGCGCGGCGTGACGGTGGTGCGGCTGTGAAGTATGGGAAGGTCTACTTCGACGACGTCAAGGTGGGCGACGAGCTGCCGCCGCTCGTGAAGGGCCCGATCCAGCAGATCCAGCTCACGCGCTACGCCGGGGCGTCCGGCGACTTCAATCCCATCCATCAGGACGACGAGTTCGCGCGCGCGGCCGGGATGGGCGCCGTCTTCGCCCATGGCATGCTCTCGATGGGGTTCGTCGGTCAGGCGGTGACGGACTGGTCGGGCGCCGGCACGGTCAGAAAGCTCGGCGTGAGATTCGCGGCGCTCGTCAGGCTGAAGGACGTCGTGACCTGCCGCGGGCGCGTGGTCGGCAAGTCGTCCAAGGACGACGTGCACCTCGTCGAGCTCGAGGTGTGGGCCGAGAACCAGCGCGCCGAGAAAGTCGTCACCGGCCGGGCCACGGTCGCTCTGCCCGTGCGTTCATAGAAATGGGGGGCCACGACATGGCCCCCCAACCCCCCCAACGCTCGGAAGCGCCCCGGCGGAGCCGTGGCGCTCCTCGACAACGCTTGGCGAACTAGCCGCCCGGCATCAATCCCTTCGCGGCGACCCACTCGCGCAGGGCTTCGCGCGTCGACTGGAACGCGAGGGCGTCCCACGGAATCTGCTCGGGCCTGACCCATTCGAGCGCGTCGTTCTCGTCGCACGTGGTCAGGGTGCCGCCGATCACGCGCGCCTTGTAGACGATGATCACCGGAGCCGCCGGGTACGTGTAGACGTTCAGGAGTCCGGTCAGGTCCACCTTCAGGCCCGTCTCCTCGAACGTCTCCCGCATCGCGCCGTCCGTGACGGTCTCGCCGAAGTCGACGAACCCGCCCGGAAACGTCCAGAGACCGCTGCCCGGATTGATCGAGCGCCGGGTCAGCAAGATGGCGCCGTCCTGCTCGGGAATGGTCGCGGCGACGACCTTCGGGTTCAGATAGAAGACGAAGCGGCAGCGGGAGCACACTTTCTGTTCGCGATGGTCGGGCGGCACCGCCTCGACCGCGAGCCGGGCGCCGCAGAGCGGGCAGAAGCTCATCGTCGCGGGGGTCAGGACCGGATTGTCGCCCACTCCCACGAGTCTAAACCAGCTATTCTGGATGCGACAATGGCCGACGATCGCCGGGGCCCCCTCGTCATCGGCGCGCTCACCGCGTTCACCGGCGCGGTGGTCTTCCTCGCCGCCGGCGACGTGATCCCCGTGCCCGACAAGACGTTCGGCGCCCCGCGCTGGATCGTCGCGGTATTCGCGCTCAGCTTCTTCTTCGGCGGCGCCTACGCCGCCGCGCTTGCGCTTCCGGCCCCGCAGATGCGGCGGCTGCTCGGGGGCGCCGCCGGGCTGGCCCTTGTCACGGGCGGTGCCCTCTTCATGACGTGGGCCGCGCTCACCGGTCGCGGCAGGCGGGCGTCCGCGCCGGCCCGTCCCGACGCGCTGGTGTTCGGACCCGACGTCGGCGGGTTCATCGTGGGCGCGTTTTTCTGGCTCTTCGCGGTCCCGATCGACGCCATCGCCCTCGTCGCCTGGTTCATCGCGCTGAGATCGCTCACCAGACGGACGCCGCCTTGACACTCCGCGCGGCCGGGTGCTACAACGCGACCGTCGCGCCGGAACGTCTTTCCCGACCAGGAGGTCTTCGCATGCCGCGCCTTGTCTTCACGCTCGCCGTCGCTGTCCTCGCGGTGGTCCTCGGTGGAGAGCTCGCCCCCGTCGGCGGCCAGGCCACCTCGGGCGAGTACAAGATCGGGGTCCTGGAGCCGATCACCGGGCCGCTCGCCTTCGAGGGCAAGCGCCACGTGCAAGGTCTCGAGATCGTCCGTGATCTGATCAACCAGCGCGGCGGTGTCATGGGCAAGAAGCTCGTGCTCTCCATGGCCGACGCGACCGATCCCACTGCGGCGGCGACCGAGGCGAACCGGCTGATCACGCGCGAAGGCGTCAAGATCATCACCGGCACATTCTCCTCGCGGCTCTGCGGCGCGGCGAGCGAGGTGGCGGCGCGCCACGACGTGATCTACTGGGAGTCCTCATGCGTCGATCCCCGGTTCAACAAGCGCGGCCTCAAGAACGTCTACCGCACCGAGATCGACGCCACCGGCTTCGGCTGGTACAACATCGAGTTCATCGCCAAGCACCTGGCGCCACGGCTGAATCTGAAGCCCAATCAGATCAAGGTCGCTTTCCTGTCCGAAGACTCGTCCTACGGCCAGGGCGTGACCGAGTCGGCCCGCCAGCGGGCGAAGAGCGAGTTCGGGATGCAGGAAGTGATGCTCGAGTACTACAACTGGCAGACGCTGAACGACATGACGCCGACCATCTTGAAGATGAAGCAGCTCAACCCGGACGTCGTCCACCACATCGGGTTCGGTAACGACGCCGTGCTCTTCTGGCGCCAGTCCAAGGAGCAGAGCTTCCTGTTCAAGGCGCTCGTCCACGCGGGCGCGACGGGCTACGGCGGCACCGACTTTGGCAAGGCCCTCGGCAACGACGCCAACGGCGTCTTCGCGCTGCTCGAGCCCGGCCCCGGCTTCCGTCTCGAGGCGCTCCGGCCCGAGGGCCGGGAGATCGAGAAGGCCTTCCGCGACGCCGTGCAAAAGGAGACCGGCACCTATCCGTTCGGCGCCCACCAGCTCGCCGGCAGCGGCCTCTGGCTGCTCAAGCTCGTCCTCGACCGCGCGCAGTCGGACGACCCGGAGAAGTTCCGGGCAGCCGTCATGTCGCTCGATCTGCCGGTCGGCTCGATGATCAACGGCTGGGGCGTGAAGTTCTCCGAGATCGGTCAGAACGCCAACGACCGCGTGCAGCACTACATGCTGCAGTGGCAGAACGGGCAGCTGGTGACGGTGTGGCCGGAGGAGTTCACGACGCTCCGGGCGAAGTGGATCCCGCTCGGCGCCTGGGACCAGCGCAAATAGGCGTCCTCACCCAACTGGTCGTCGCGACAGTCCTGCTGGGGGGCATCTACGCCCTCATCTCGGTGGGGCTCACCCTGATCTTCGGCATCATGCGCGTGGTGAACTTCGCCCACGGCGAGTTCCTGATGCTCGGCATGTACCTCGCCTTCTGGGCGTTCGTCGCCTTCACCGCCGATCCCTACTTCGTCGTCGTCGTCGCGATCCCGCTGTTCTTCGTCGTCGGCCTGGTGGTCTATGGCCTGGTCATGCGCGGGGTGATCCACGCCTCGCACAACGTTCAGATCTTCACCACGGTGGGGCTGTCGACCGTGCTCCAGAACGTCGCGCTGGTCGCGTGGTCGGGCGACTTCCGGTACGTCCGTCCATGGCACCTCTCGACGGTCCTCCGCGCGGGCTCGACCATCTTCAACCTGACCCAGGTCGTGGCCTCGCTGATCGCCGTCGCCCTCACTCTGACCCTGGTGGCGTTCATGAAGTGGACCCACGCCGGCCGCGTGATGCGCGCGACCGCGCAGGACCGCGACGCGGCCACCTTGATGGGGATCGACACCGACCGCGTCTATCGGCTGACCTTCGCGATCGGCATCGCGGCGGTCGGGGCCGCCGGCGTCCTGGTCGCGCCGCTCTACTCGGTGTACCCGACCGCCGGGCTCCAGTTCGTGTTGCTCTCCTACGTGGTGGTCGTGCTCGGCGGTCTCGGCGACATGCTCGGCGCGATGATCGGGAGCCTCATCGTCGCGGCCGTCGAGGTCGCCGGCTCGTACCTGTTCGGCGCGGCCTGGAAAGAGATCTTCTACTTCATCCTGTTCATCCTCGTGCTCGTCTTCCGTCCGGCCGGTCTCTTCGGTCAGCGCGGCGCCGAAACGCTGGGCGTCTGAGGATGATCGCGCTCGTCCGTGCTCGCCGCGGCGCCGCCGTCGTGTTCGGGCTCGCCGCCCTCACCCCGATCCTCGTGCGCGACGCGTATTTCCTGGACAGCCTGGTGCTGATCCTCCTGTGGGGCGCGCTCTCGGCCGCCTGGAACGTCGCGGGCGGCTACGCCGGCCAGGTCTCGATCGGCCACGCCTCGTTCTTCGGCATCGGCGCGTACTCGGCGGCGCTGACGGTGACCCGCTTCGGCGGCGGGCCCTGGTTCGGGATGCTCGTCGGCATCGTCATCTCGATCGGCGCGGGCTTCATCATCGGCTTCCTGTCCAACCGCCTCAAGGGCCCGTATTTCGCGCTGTCGACGATCGCGTTCTCGCAGGTCCTGCTGATCGGGGTCAGCCGCTGGCGCGGCTTCACCTCCGGCGCCGAGGGCATCCCCGTTCCCTTCCGGCCGGGCTTCGCGACCCTGGGCCTGGGCCACGTGGGCTGGGTCTACATGGCGCTGGCGGTGGCGCTCGTCTGCTACGCGGTCGAGGTCTATCTGGAGCGCTCGCGCGTCGGCTATCAGCTGGCGGGCGTTCGCGAGGACGAGGACGCCGCCGAGGCGCTCGGGATTCCCACGCGCCGGCTCAAGGTCGGCGCGGTGACGCTCAGCGCCGCCCTGACGTCCGTCTGCGGCTCGCTCTGGGCCCAGTACGTCGGGTTCGTGGATCCAACGTACGTGTTCTCGGTCGACCTCTCCGTCCGCTTCGCGCTCAACACGATCATCGGCGGCATGGGCACGGCGCTCGGGCCCTTCCTCGGCTCGATCCTCATCACGTCGCTCGAGACGTACCTGCGCGCGACCTTCGCGGGCGTGAAGGCCGGCTTCACCGGCATCTATCTGATCATCTACGGGACCGCGTTGATCCTCGTCGTCCGGTTCGTGCCCGACGGGCTCGCCGGTATCGCGGCGCGGGTCCGCGTGCGCCGGGCTCACGCGTGAGCGACGCGGCCCCGATCCTGGCGCTCGACCGCGTCACAAAGCGCTTCGGCGGGCTCACCGCCGTGTCGGGCGTGAGCTTCAGGGTGGAGGCGCGCGAGATCCTCGGGATCATCGGCCCCAACGGCGCCGGCAAGACGACCCTCTTCAACGTGATCTCCGGGTACTACCGGCCCGAGTCCGGACGCATTCACTTCGCGGGCCACGACGTGACCGGGCAGCCGCCGCACGCGATCTGCCGGCTCGGCCTAACTCGGACGTTCCAGCTCGTCAAGCCGTTCGGCAACCTCTCGGTCATCGATAACGTCATGATCGGCGCGCTGACGCGGCTGCCGACCGTGAGCGCGGCGCGCCTGGACGCCGAGCGCGTGGTCGAGACCTGCGGCCTCGCCGCCCACGCCGCGGGCCACGCGCGGACCCTGCCGATCGGGTTGCGCAAGCGTCTGGAGGTGGCGCGCGCGCTGGCGACCCGTCCGCGCCTGCTCCTGCTCGACGAGGTGATGGCCGGTCTGAACCCGACCGAGCTCGCCGGGATGATCGAGCTGATCCGACGATTGCACGCCGACGGCCTCACCCTGATCGTGATCGAGCACATCATGGCGGCGATGATGCGCCTGGCCCAGCGGATCGTCGTGCTCCACCACGGCGAGACGATCGCCGAGGGCGCCCCGGCCGCGATCACGCAGGACCGTCGCGTCGTCGACGCCTATCTCGGCGAGGAGTTCGTGCTTGCTCAGGCTTGAGGGGATCGACGCGTTCTACGGCGATCTCCAGGCGCTGGCCAAGGTCTCGCTGGAGGTGCGCGACGGCGAGATCGTCGCGCTGGTCGGAGCCAACGCCGCCGGCAAGTCGACCACGCTCCGTGTGATCTCCGGGCTCGTGAGCCCGCGCCGCGGCCGGGTCCTGCTCGACGACGCCGACCTCGGGGGAGTCCCGGCGTACCAGCGGGTCGATCGCGGGATCGTGCAGGTGCCCGAGGGCCGGCGTCTTTTTCCGTTCATGACGGTGGCCGAGAACCTCCTGCTCGGCGCTCACGCCGAGCGCGCCCGCGGCGACCGCGATCGCACGCTCGCCCACGTGTACGAGCTCTTTCCCGTCCTCGGCGAGCGCCGGACCCAGCTCGCCGGATCGCTGTCGGGCGGCGAGCAGCAGATGTGCGCGATCGGCCGGGCCCTCATGGCGCGTCCGCGTATCCTGATGCTGGACGAGCCGACGCTCGGCCTGGCGCCGGTGCTGGTGGCCCGGATCTTCGAGACGGTGCGGACGATCAACAGCCAGGGCGTGACCGTGCTGCTGGTCGAGCAGAATGTCCGGCAGGCGCTCACCCTGGCCCACCGCGCGTGTGTTCTGGAGAGCGGCCGGCTCGTGCTGGAGGGGCAGGCGCGCGAGCTCCTGGGCGACGACCGACTCAAGCGCGCCTATCTCGGGCTGTAGCCGGCGCGCCCGACACGGAGAGAAGAGATGAACGTCGACAGACAGCGCCTCGAGCAGTCGATCGAGGAGCTCGGACGGATCGGCCAGACGCCGCGCGGCGGGCTCACTCGCCTGGCGCTCACCGACGAGGACAAGCGCGGCCGCGACTGGATGGTCGCGCGCATGCGCGAGGCCGGGCTCTCGGTCACGGTCGACCAGATGGGCAACATCTTCGGTCAACGGCCGGGCACCGCGCCGCTTGCCCCGGTGATGATGGGCTCTCACGTCGATTCCGTCCCGACGGGCGGCCGCTACGACGGTCAGCTCGGCGTGCTGTGCGGCCTCGAGGTGATCCGGACGCTCAACGACGAGAAGCTCTCGACGCGGCATCCCGTGACCCTCGCGATCTTCACCAACGAGGAGGGCGCGCGCTTTCAGCCGGCGATGATCGCCAGCGGCGTCATGGCCGGCAAGATCGCCCTCGAGGACGCCTACAACGCCAGGGACAAGGACGGGATCCGCCTGGTCGACGAGCTCGAGCGGATCGGCTACCTCGGCCCCGAGCCGTGCGTCCCCCGCCCCTTCCGCGCGTACCTCGAGCTCCACATCGAGCAGGGGCCGTTTCTCGAGGAAGAGGGGCTTTCGGTCGGCGTCGTCGAGGGCATCGTCGCGATCGCCTGGTCGCGCCTGACCATCCACGGCGTGCAGGACCACGCCGGGCCCACGCCGATGCGGATCCGTCACGACGCGCTCGTGGCGGCCGCCGAGGTGGTCTCCGGCGTTCGGCGGATCGCGCGCGAGATCGGCGGCGAGCTGGTGACCACGATCGGCAACCTGGTCGTCACCCCGAACATCGTCAACGCGATCCCCGGCCGCGTGACCCTGTCGATCGACATGCGCGACCCGAGCGATGCGACGCTCGATCGCGCCCTGGCGCGCCTCGAGCCGATCGTGCGCGAAGCCTGCGAGCGCGAGGGCGTGCGCTACGAGCTCGAGAACTACTGGCGCGTGCCGTACACCCCGTTCGACCGCGGCGTCGTCGACACGGTCGAGCGCGCCGCGCGGGCAGCCGGCGCGCGCTATCGCCGGATCCTCTCGGGCGCCGGCCACGACGCCCAGTACATGGCGGCGATCGGGCCGACGGGGATGGTCTTCGTGCCGTCGCACGACGGGCGCAGCCACTGCGAGGAGGAGTTCACGCCGATCGACGACATCGAGTACGGCGCGCGCACCCTCCTCGTGGCGGCCCTCGACCTCGCCGGCCGCGCCTAGCAGGCTGAAAAAGGCCCATCTGCGTCGTTGGGCCTTTCCGCCGCCTGCTCGAGCGCGGGTCTTTATTCCGGCGGTGGGAGCGCGTCGCCGACGACGTACGGGAAGAGCCGCGGCGGGCGATGGTGCAGGCAGAGGCGCGCGACCACCGGCAGGTGGTCGGAGGCGACGCGGGCCAGACGACTTCGGTGCACGCTGAACTCCTCGCCCTCGAGATCGGCGTCCCAGTAGATTCGGTCGAGCGCGAACAGCGGGAACATCGCGGGGTGAGTCCGCCGCCGACGCATCGGCGAGGCGAACTCGCGTCGGAGCCCGCGCGTGACCGGCCCGCGGTGCCACTCGTTGAAGTCGCCCAGGAGCACCCTCGGACCGGCCAGGCGCCCGGAAGCGCGGATGAAGGCGCCGAGCAGCCAGAGCTGCTGGCGGCGCTCGCGCAGCGCCAGCCCGAAGTGGCAGTTGAACACGTGCAGCGGCGTGCCGTCGACGTCGAGGTCGACGCGCACGCAGCCTCGCGGCTCGCGCATGCCAAAGCTCAGGTCGCACCGCCCGGAGCCGAGCACTGGCAGCCGGCTCAGGACCACGTTGCCGTAGATCCCGGTGCCGTGCGCGCGCGTCGAGCCCATGACGAGCTCCGACATCTCGAGCCGGGTCGCCAGATACGCGGCCTGATCGGCGTCGGGAACGCCGTCCTCACGGATCACCTCCTGAAGGCCGACGACGTCGGGGTCGACCTCGCTGATGACGTCGGCGATCCGGTCGAGGTCACGGCGGCGGTCCAATCCCACTCCGCGATGGATGTTGTAGCTCACGACGGTGAGGTGTCTCACGTCGCGTCCGCCTGATAGCGCGCGAAGTGGGGATAGAGCTGGACCGGGTGCGTGATCGGCGTTGGGACTTGCACGCCCGACGGATGGATCAGGAACGTGTGCAGCTCGTCAACGGACGGTCCGGCGTGCGCCCCGACCTCGGCCACGAACGAGACGTTGCCTTGCGGCGCGTCGATCCCGTAGATCACGAGGTCGCCGGCCGACGGCATCGTCATCAAGTCGCGGATTCCCTCGACGATCCGCTCGAGGTCCGGCCGCTGGGCAAAGGGCCCGGCCGCGAGCGCGTCGAGCCCGTACGGCGCGCCCCGCCAGTAGCAGAGCGGGCCCGATGCCGAGCGCACCAGGACGATGCCGATGCCCGGCGAGGCCGAGATTCGCTTGGCCAGCTCGGGGTAACGCTGCTCGATCTGATCCAGGGTCAGGGGCTCCGGCTTCTCGAGAAAGTAGACGAACGCGTTCGGCCCGGCCGCGATGACCCGGATGCCGTCGTGCTCGCGGGCTCCGCGCATGCCGCCGAGCACCCACGGGAAATCCTGCTCGAGGTAGTTCACGAACCGCTGGAAGAGCCCGGGCGCGCGCTGCGCCCGGAGCGCCGCGAGGCCGCTGGCGAGCCCGCCGGGCCTGCGCTCCGGCGCCGACGCCGCACGATTGACGTCGGAACCGAAGAAGTCCTCGAAGAGCGACTGCTCGATCGGCCGGCCGCCCGTCACCCTGAGGTAGGGCACGCTCGCGGCCTGCCCGTGATCGGAGAGCACGTAGAGATCGTAGCCGTGCTCGGGCACTCGCCGCAGGACGCGCCACAGCCGATGGATCGAGGCGTCGACGCGGCGCAGCGCCCGGAACGCGCGCGGGTGGCGCGGGCCCCAGGCGTGACCGGCGACGTCGTAGTCGAGGTAGTTGACGTAGATCGTCGGGACGCCGGCGTAGATGTCGTGCGCGACCGCCAGGGTGAACAGCTCGCGGAGCCACACCGAGATCGCGAGCTTGATCACGAGCCACTTCCAGCTGCCCGACGCGGGGGACAGCGGATCGGCGATCATCCGGAGCAGCGCGCGGGCGACCTCGACGGTGGACGCGACGCTGCCCTTCACGAGCACCCAGCCGATCACGACGAGCTTGGAGGCGGCGCGGACCAGCCCCGCCCCCGTCGGGCGCTTGATCATCGCGAAGGTCAGGAGATTACTTTCGGCGCCGCCGGTGAAGACGCATCCGTAGGTCCCGCCGCCGCTGACGATGCCGCGGCGGCCCGCGGCCTGGGTGTGCTCGACGTGCGCCGCGTCGCCGCCGCGCGGGAAGTAGACGTCGGTCCGGCGGCGCTTGTCGTGGTAGTGGAAGCCGGGAATGTCCGGGCGCACGCCGTACATGGCGGCCAGCTGGAACGCGGGTGTCGAGGTCGGCAGCCCCACGCACATCGGCGCCATGAGATAGCCCCGGCGGCGGAGCAGCCGCGCCAGGAACGGCGCGCGTCCCCGCGCCATCGCCTCCTCGAGGACCGCGCGCGACAGTCCGTCGATCTGCACGATCAGCAGCCGGCGCCGACCGGGCGCCGGCGGCGGCCCGAGCCGGAGCCGGCGCACGAGGCGATCGAAGGTGCGCTGCATACCGAGGACGAGGTCGTCGAGCGGCATGGACCCATATTGTAGTATCTGTTCGCCCATGGACCACCCTGTGGTCGGCGCGGTACGCGAATTCGTTGACGCCGAGGTCCGCCCTGTCGCCGCCGCGCTCGAGCACGACGACGCCTACCCGCACGAGCTCGTCGCCCGCATGCGCGAGCTCGGCCTCTTCGGCGCGCTGGTCCCGGCCGCCTACGGCGGCCTCGGACTCGACGTGACGACGTACGCGCGAGTGATCGAGGAGCTGTGCCGCGGCTGGATGTCGCTCGCCGGGGTCATCAACAGTCACACGATGGCCGCGCTGATCGTCCTGAACCACGGCACCGAGGCGCAGCGGCAGCGCTTCCTGCCCCGCTTCGCGCGCGGCCAGGCGCGGGGTGGCCTCGCGCTCACCGAGCCCCACGCCGGCACGGACGTCCAGGCGATCCGCACGGTCGCGACCCGCCGTGGGGACGACTACCTGATCACGGGCACGAAGCTCTTCATCACCAACGCGCGCGAGGGCAACACCCTCGCCCTGCTGGCGCTCACCGACCCCAGGGCCGAGCCCCGGCATCGGGGGATGTCCTGCTTCATCGTCGAGAAGGGTCACCCGGGCTTCCGCGTGGTGAAATCGATCGCCAAGCTCGGCTACAAGGGCGTCGACACGGCCGAGCTGGTCTTCGAGGACTGTGTCGTGCCGGCGGCCAATCTGGTCGGCGGGGTCGAGGGGCGCGGCTTCAAGCACGTGATGAGCGGGCTCGAGGCGGGCCGGATCAACATCGCCGCGCGCGCCGTCGGCGTCGCGCAGGCCGCCTACGACGACACACTGGCCCGCGTGGGCGGGTCCGGGGCCGAGCCGGCCCCCGCGCTCGCCGACATGGCGACGAAGCTCCGGGCTGCGCGGCTCATCACGTCGTGGGCCGCGGCGATGAAGGATCGCGGCGCGCGGTGCGATCTCGAGGCGGGGATGGCGAAGCTCTTCGCCTCCGAGTCCGCCCAGGAAGTCGCCGTCGAGGCGCTCCGGCTCCACGGCAGCGCCGGCACGCTCGCCGCGCTGAGCGTCGAGCGCTACTATCGCGACACGCCGCTGATGATCATCGGCGAGGGCACGAACGAGATCCAGCGGACCATCATCGCGAAGAGCCTCCTCGAGCGATACGGCGAGCGCTTCGGCGCCCTGACCTCGCGCGACGGCGAGTCCGCCGACGTGCGGCAGATGGTGCTGGCAGTTCGACAGTTCGTCGACAAGCACGTCGTCTCTGCCGCCCAGGATCTCGACATCGCCCATGCCCACCCGGCCGGGCTGGTGACGGGCCTCGCCGAGCTCGGCATCCTGGGCGTGCTCGTCGACCCGCGCTACGGAGGTCTGGGGCTCGACTCGCGGACGGCGACGATGATCGTCGAGGAGATCGCGCGGGGCTCGGCGACCCTCGCGGCGATCGTGGTGAGCCACCTGACGGCCGCTCAGGCGATCGGACGCGCCGGAACCGCCGAGCAGCGCGAGCGACTCCTGCCGCCGATGACACGCGGCGAGAGCCTGGGGGCCGTGGCCTTCGCGAGCGGAGCTCGCGCGACCCGCGCCGGCGAGACGTGGACCCTCGCCGGCGAGACGCCGCCCGTCGATCACGCCGCCCACGCCGCCCTCGTGCTGGTCGAAGCGGCCTCGCCCGACGGTGCGGTGTGGCTGGCCGTCGACCTCGCGCTGCCCGGTGCGCGCGTCGATCCGCCGGTGGCCACGCTCGGCCTCAGGGGTCTCGACGCGTGCCGGATTCGCTTCGAGCGCTGCTCCATCCCATCTCGGAATCTCCTCGCCGGCGGGAGCGGCCGCGAGACGCTGGCGCTCGCGCGGCTCGGCGTCGCGGCGACCAGTGTCGGCCTGGCCCAGGCCGCCTTCGAAGCGGCGCTCCGGTACGCGCAGCAGCGCACGACCTTCGGCAAGCCGATCGCCCAGCACCAGGCGATTCAGCTGGCGCTCGCCGGCATGGCGACGAAGATCACGGCGGCGCGCCTGCTCGCCTACGATGCCGCCGGCGCCGGGCTCGACGACACGAGGCTCCTGAGCGCGAAGGTGTACGCCTCCGAGGTCGCGTACGAGGTCGCGCTCGACTCGATGCGTGTCCACGGCGGCTACGGCTACACGAGCGAGTTCCCCGTCGAGCGCTACTACCGGGACGCCGCGCACCTGGCGTCGAGCCCGACCACCAACGCCGCCGATCGCATCGAGCTCGCCCGCCGTCTCAGCTCGCGCGGGGCCGCGGGCGCCGACCGCGCGCTCGAGCGATGACCCGACCGCCGCTCGCCGGCCTCCGCGTCCTCACCGTCTCGCAGTTCGGCGCGGGCCCGTTCGGAACCCAGGCGCGCCGAGCGCATCGCCGCGCTCCGCGCGGCCGGCGTCCTCGGCGCCGCCGGCTCCGAGGCGACGGCGTGATACTGCCTGTGCGAGTGGAGGCCGGGGAGTAGTCTAAGGGATGGTCGAGAAGGTCACACCCGAGTCGGACGTCGAGCAGCTCGACCAGGAAGCTGTCGCTCCGCCGTGGATGACGATCCTCCACAACTGCGACTGCCACACGTTCGAGCAGGTCGTCAAGCAGCTCCAGAAGGCGATCGGCTGCAGCGAGGCCAAAGGCTGGGAGCTGGCCTGGCAGGTGCACAACACCGGGCGGGCGGTGGTGAAGGTCGGCGCCGAGGTCGAGTGCGTGCGCGTCGGCAACATCCTGGCGTCGATCGGGCTCGTCGTCACGGTCGTGCAGTCGTGAGCCCGGGCGCCCCTTTCGCATACCGGCGCCTCGCCCTCTGGGGTGCGCTGGCCACCAAGTTCGTCGCCGCGTGGGGGCTCGCCTGGGACATCCAGTGGCACATGACGATCGGACGGGACTCGTTCTGGATCCCGCCGCACCTCATGATCTACGGAAGCGTCGTCGTGGGACTGGCGCTCGGATGGGGCGTCCTCGCGTACGAGTGGTGGCGCGGCATCCCGACCACGCGCGGATTCCGCCTGGCTGCGCTGGGCCTCGTGCTCGTCGTCCTGGCGGCGCCCATCGACGACCTCTGGCATCGGCTCTTCGGCCTGGACGTGACGCTCTGGAGCCCGCCCCACCTCCTGGCCCTGCTCGGCTCGGCGATCAGCACCCTCGGCTGCCTCCTGATCGCGGTCGAGCTCTACCCGCTTGGAAGCTTCACGGGACGCGCGGCCCTGATGCTGTCCGGCGCGATCCTCTACGGCGGCGTGCGCGTCACGCTGGACCCGGCGTGGCTCCTCGCCTACTCGTACGGCGGCGTCCTGTTCCACGCCTTCGCGATGCTCGCGGCGCTGATCCTGCCATTGGCCCTCGTGACGACGGCGCGCGTCGCGGCGGGGCGCTGGGCGCCGGTCGTGGTGGTGATCCTGTCGTTCGCGATCGGCCTGGCCGGCCAGGGCATCGCGCGTGCCGGCTTCGCGATCATCCAGCCCGTGTCGTTCATCGACGAGGAGGTCGCCAAAGACAGGAGCTCGTCGATCGCGGTCGGACGGGAGATCGCCGAGAAAAACAAGGCAGTGGCGCCGCCCTCGTGGGCGCTCCGGCTGGCGCTGCCGCTCGGGCCGGCGGCCCTTATGGCGCTGGCCGATCCACGGCGACGGCCCGGCGCGGCGGCGAGCGTCTACGGCCTGGGCGTGTTCAGCGCGTATGCGTGGTTTCTGTCGACGTTGCCGGCGTACGCGCCACTCACCCCGACGGCCGTGGAGACGGCGACGGCGCTCTCGATCACGCTCGCGGCCGGAGCGGCGGGCGGGCTCTCCAGCCGCTGGCTCGCCGCGCACCTCACAGGCAACGCGCCCGAGGCGCGCGCCGGGCGGGAGCGGGCGGTGGCGAGCCTCACATCACCGGGCCGATGATCCAGGGCGCGAACTCTTCCTCGCCGACGCCGGAGAGCTCGCTCTTCGTACGCTTGCCCGAGGCCACCCTGATCACCTCGTCGAAGATCTGACGGCCGACCGTCGCGATCGGCGTGCCCTCGAGGACGACGCCGCAGTTGATGTCCATGTCCTCGGCCATGTGACGGTACATCAGCGAATTGGTCGCGAGCTTGATCGACGGCACGGGCTTGCAGCCGAACACCGAGCCGCGCCCGGTCGTGAAACAGATGATGTTGCAGCCGCCCGCCACCAGGCCGGTGATCGACACGGGATCGTGGCCTGGCGTGTCCATGAACACGAAGCCGCGCGTGGTGATCGGCTCGCCGTAGAGGAACACGTCCATCATCGGCGTCGTCCCGCCCTTGGTCACGCCGCCGAGCGACTTCTCGAACACCGTCGTGATCCCGCCCGCCTTGTTGCCCGGCGCCGGGTTGTTGTCCATCGCCTCGATGCCGCGGCAGTACCACTCCCACCACTTGTAGCGATCGATGAGCTTCTTGGCCACGCCCTCGTTGATGGCGCGCCGGATCAGCAGATGCTCGGCGCCGTAGATCTCGGGCGTCTCGGCGAGCACGCCGGTCCCGCCGTAGCGGACGAGCTCGTCGACCGCCCAGCCGAGCGCGGGATTGGCCGTGATCCCGGAGTTGCCGTCGGAGCCGCCGCAATTCGTGGCCAGGACCAGCTCGGAGACCGGCTGCTTCGTGCGCTTCACGTCGTTGGCCTGGGGCAGGATCTTGGCCACCTCGGCCACGGCACGCTCGACGGTCTTCCGGATGCCGCCGGTTTCCTGGATGGTCAGGAGCGTGGGCTTCCGCTCGGGATGACCCGGCGCGGCCATGCGCTGGCGCTCGACGAGGACGGCGGCCTGGTTCACCTCGCAGCCGAGGCCGATCAGGATGTAGGCCGCCACGTTCGGGTGCTTGGCGTAGCCGGCCAGCACGCGATGCAACGCGAGGTGGTCTTCGCCGAAGAGCTTGGTGCCGCAGCCGGACTTGTGGGTGACCGCGATGACGCCGTCGATGTTGGGATACGTGACGGTGACGTCCCGGAATTTCTCTTTGACGAATTGACTGACACTTGCTGAGCAGTTCACCGTCGAGACGATGGCGACATAATTGCGCGTGCCGACGCGGCCGTCCTCGCGCTTGAAGCCGTCGAAGTAGCGCATCTGCTCGCGCGAGTAGAAGGTCACCGGCCTGACGTCGACGCCAACCTCGTAGCGATCGGCCGACAGCTCGCCGATGTCGAGGTTGTGGCTGTGCACGTGGTCGCCGACCTCAATGTCCTGCGTCGCGAAGCCGATGACCTGGCCGTAGCGACGGACCGGCTGGCGGGCGGACACGGCCCGGCGCGCCACCTTGTGACCGGGCTTGATGTCGAGGCGCACGGTGATGCGCGTCGGCCCATCCTCCAGCACGGTGCCGGCGGTCAGCTCCTTCTTGGCGATGGCGACGTCGTCCTCGGGCTTCAGCAGGACCGCGCGGTCCGTGAGTGGATAGGTGGCCATGGTGCCCCTCACTATACCCCGGGCGGCCCGGGAGGAGATTTCAGCCGCACGACGACGGCCGGGGCGCGATCGAGCTGGATCGTCGTGTGATCGATGCCGAAGCGCGCGTGGAGCACGGCGTGCAGCTCGTCGAGGAGCCGCTCGCTGTCGGACGGATCGGCCACGACGACGTGAGCGCTCATCGCCTCGCGGCCCGACGTGAGCGTCCACACGTGCAGGTCGTGGACACGCAGGACGCCGGCGACCTCAAGCATCGCCGCCTCGACCCTGGCCAGCTCGAGGTGAGCGGGAGTCCCTTCGAGCAGGATGTTGACGGCCTGGCGGAGGAGCCGCCACGTGCGCGGGACGATGAAGAGCGCGATGGCCGCGCTCACCAGCGGATCGATGGTGGTCCAGCCCGTGAACGTCACCGTGGCGGCGGCGAGGAGCACCCCGCACGAGGTGAGCGCGTCGCTCAGCACTTCCAGATAGGCGGCTCGGACGTTGAGACTGGCCGCGGCGCCACCGTGGAGCAGCCACGCCGAGACCAGGTTGACGCCGAGGCCCGCCGCGGCGATGGCCATCATCGGCCCACCGAGCACCTCGGGAGGCGCCAGCACGCGCTGGTAGGCCTCGATCAGGATCACGAGGGCCACGGCCAGGAGCAGCAGCGCGTTGACGACGGTGGCCAGGATCTCGACGCGGTAGTAGCCGAACGTCTTCTCGGGCGTGGGTGGTCGGGAGGCGATCCAGATGGCGAACAGCGCCAGGCCGACGCCCGCCACGTCGGTGAGCATGTGGCCGGCGTCGGCGGCGAGGGCCAGGCTGCCCGTCCACATCGCACCCAGGACCTCGACGACCAGAAAGCTGCCCGTGAGCACGAGCACAACCAGCAAATGCCGCCGCGAACGGTGCGCCGCGGTCTCTCGGTGGACGTGCACCATGGAGCGGATCGTATCAAGTTCCTGTAAAATTCGAGACGGATGCCGGGGAACGTGACGTTCGCCGATCGGTCCCTGACGGTGCACGGCCAGCGCTTCCATCTGACCGACTGGGGCCCCGCCGATGCTCCGACGGTTCTGTTCCTCCACGGTGTCACGGGCCACGCGCGCACCTGGGATCACGAGGCAGCCGCGCTCGCCGGCCGCTTCCGGATCATCGCGCTCGACCAGCGGGGCCACGGCGACTCCGATCCTGCCCCCGACGGCGACTACACGCTCACGGCCCTGACCGGCGACATCGCCGCCGTCGTGGACGCGCTCGGGCTCGCGCGCGTGAGCCTCGTCGGGCTCTCACTGGGCGGACGCGTCGCCATCGTCTACGCGGCGCTCCATCCCGAGCGCGTGGAGCGATTGATGATCGTCGACATCGGGCCGGACATCGCGGCGGCCGGGCAGACGCGCGTCGGCACGATGATGGCGCGCTCGCCGGAGCGCTTCGCCAGCGTGGAGGACGCCATCGCCCAGGCGCGCGCGTCCAATCCGCGCTACGCCGACGCGCTGTTGCGCGAGCGCGTCGCGCACGCCTTGCGGCCTCTCCCCGACGGCGGCTATACCTGGAAGTACGACCGGGCCATCCGCGACGCCGTCAGGAACGGACGCTGGCGCGAAGACCTCGACGTCTGGCCGCTGTGGGCGTCGGTCGCCTGCCCCACCGTCATCGTGCGCGGCGCCGAGTCCGACGTGCTGTCGCCCGAGACGGCCAAGCAAATGGTCGACGCCCGACCACGGGCGCGACTGGTCGAGATCCCCGACGCCGGTCACACCGTGCCGGGCGATCAACCCGCGCAGTTCCTCGACGTCCTCCGCGCCTTCCTCACCTCATGATGCGCGCGGTCGGCGTCTTCGCGGTCGGCCTCGTCCTGGTCTGGGTCATCGCGCACGTGTTCTATCTGGGACCGGTCAAGGACGCGACCGAGATGGCGCTGGTCTGGACGGTGTGGGTCACCGTCGCGGCCAGTGTCGTCGCCTCGCTCACCGTGCTCGCCTTCGGGCTCATGGCGGGAGGCTCGCGCCCGGCCTGGCTGCGCTTCGTGCAATCCGCGCGTACCGTCGCGGCCGTCATCGGCTGCGGCCTGATCGTCGTGGGGCTCCTCCACTATCGCGACACCGAGCCCAGCGGCGAGATCCACTGGATCATCCTGGGCCTCGCGATTCTCGTCGGCTCCGGTGTCGTCCACCTCTGGGTCCTCCGCACCCACCGCCGCACCCTCTGAGAGTCAGCCCTCGCCGCGCGGGTCGAGACGGGGAGACTCGAAGCGTGTCGAAGATGCTGTCGACGCCGTGCGCTGGTTGCGCGATCGTCGTAGCGCTTTTGGCGGCGGGTGGCGGGGGTGACTCCCCGAGACCCGTGTCTCAGGGGGTAGAGGGAACCCCAACGAACAAGAAGGCACGTCCACTACGGTGGATTGCGTGGTCTCGGCGGAGTCACCCGCGCCACCCGCGGGCGATGACCTACGAACGGTCACGCAGCTTGCGCGCGGCCTCGGCCCGCATCTGCTGCATCGCCCGCGTCTCCTGGTCCGAATACCGCTCCTCTTTCCATGGATCGGCGTGCATGTGATAGCCGTTCTGCTCCCAGAATCCCGGTGGATTCACGTC
>WNEW01000004.1_pt1 | contig 101635 bp, 88 predicted proteins | sample 5399891 | NCBI WGS metagenome assembly WNEW01 (sample SAMN13153336, study PRJNA577476) | soil metagenome | isolation source: 40 cm grassland meadow soil pre-rain plot 5 | place: USA:California | collected 2015-09-08 | reverse complement strand
CTCGTCGAGCAAGCGGGCGCCGACCCGTCAAACATCGTTGATGATACGATTCCCGTCGGAGGCATCCAGGTGCCGAGTGGGCTCGAGCCTATCGTCCTCCACGTCGATGGGCCCAGCTTGGGCGGTTACGCGAAGATCGGCACCGTCATCAGCGCCGACCTCGGCCAGGTGGGCCAAATGCGACCGGGCGAGATTGCCAACTTCGAGGCAGTCTCTACCAACGAGGCGGTTGAAGCACTCCGAAAGCTGGAGGACTCGATCTCCGAAGCCAGCCTCGTTCGCTCGTAACCCCATGAGCACGCCCGAAGGATCGCCCCGCACGTCATGGCTCCACGTAGGCGTCGAAGGACTTTGGCGGAGCTTCGGCGAGCCGGCGTGAAAGCAGGCGGCGGCAGTCCTGGTAGTCCACGAGAAGAGTACGATCGAATAATTATTCCAGTCAGTCGAGGAGCTTCGCCTCGTACGGATACGTGCAGATGAGCCGCGCGCCGTCGCGGGTGACCAGCACCTGGTCCTCGAGCTTGACGCCGAACGGCGCGCCGACCTTGCCCGCGTAGCACTCCAGGCACAGCACCATGTTCTCCTTGAGCTCGCGCGCGGGCATGATGCGGCGAGGACCGCGATCGTCGTCGGGGTAAGGGATGCCCGGCCCTTCGTCCTCGAGCCCGGCCTGGTGGACCATCGTCGGGTAGCGCTGCGCTACGTACGCCACGGGCAGGCGAGGCGCCTTGGCCGCGAACTCCTCGAACGTCAGTCCGGGCTGCACCAGGTCGAGCATGCCGTTGACGCCGTCGTAGGCGACGCGATAGGCCTCCCTCTGTTCGGGCGAGGGCGCGTCGCCGCAGAGGAAGGTGCGCGAGACGTCGATCACGTAGCCCTCGTAACCGTTGGCGTCCGTGTCGACGCCGACCAGGTCGCCGGGCATCACGACCTTATCGTGGGCCTCGGTCAGCCAGGGGTTGGTGTTCGTGCCGGACGCCACCAGCCGCGTGAACAGTCCCTCGCCGTGGCGGCGCAGGAGCGCGTCGCTCAGGACGGCCAGCAGCTCGTATTCGCGGATGCCGGGGCGGATCGCCGCCTCGAACTCGGCGAGCATGGCGTCGCCGATCCCGCCGTTGATCGCGAACAGCGCGACCTCCTCCGGCGTCTTCACCTCGCGCGCGTCGACGGTCGCGGGGCCGACGTCGACGATCGCGATGCCCTCTTCCTGCAGCGCCAGGAAGCCGACCGTGTCGAGCTTGTCCACCGCCAGCGGCCCGCGCTCGAGCCCGAGCTCGCGCAGCGTCGACCGGATCGAGCGCGCCCACTCGCGCGCCTTGTCGCGGGCGGCGGCGCCGCCGTACTGCCAGGTGTACGCGGGACGCACGTCGCGCACGATCTTCTGGGCGACGTGCATCGAGCCCTTGTACTCGAACAGGATCGGCGCGCCCTCGGCCGGCACGAGGCAGTAGCGCGCGAAGGTGCCCGCCGTCCACACCGCCATGACGTCCACCCCCGTCGCGTAGCGGATGTTGGCTGTGCTATAGAGGAGCGCGACCGGAAAATCGTGGCGCTTGAGCATTGTCTGCAGCCGCGCGAGCCGGCCCGCGCGGAGCTTGCCGAAATCGATCTCGCTGAAGTTGGGCACGGAGAGCTGATGGACCCGGGGCCGAGGCGGCATGGACGGCAGCATAGCGCACCCTGATCCCACCGCGTGCTACGGCGGACCGCCCGTTGTGGTATATCCGTCCGTGAATGCCTGCCAAGAAAGCCAGGTCCAAGATGCCGCAGAAGCCCCTCGGGCTGCTCGAGCGGCTCGTCGCCGGGCCGGTCATCTGCGCCGAAGGCTACCTCTTCGAGTTCGAGCGCCGCGGCTACCTGCAGGCGGGCGCCTACGTCCCGGAGGTCGTCCTCGAGCACCCGGATCTCGTCGAGGGCCTCCACCGCGATTTCGTGCACGCCGGCTCTGACGTCGTCGAGGCGTTCACCTACTACGCGCACCGCGTCAAGCTCAAGATCGTCGGGCGTGAGAAAGACCTCGCGAAGATCAACCGGACCGCGCTGGCGATCGCCCGAAAGGTGGCGCGCTCCACCGGCACGCTGCTGGCGGGCGACATCTGCAACACGAGCATCTACGGCATCGACGACGCATCGTCGCACCGGCAGGCGCGGCGGATCTTCGACGAGCAGATCGGCTGGGCGGTCGATGCCGGCGTCGACTTCATCGTCGGCGAGACGTACTCGTTCGGGGGCGAGGCGCTGCTGGCCCTCGAGGCGATCAAGCGCTCTGGCAAGCCGGCGGTGATCACCGTGTCGGTCCCCCGCGAGGGCCACCTGCGCGAGGGATGGACGGCGGCCGAGGCGTGCCGGCGCTTGGAAGACGCCGGCGCCGACGTCGTCGGGATGAACTGCGCGCGGGGGCCGGCCACCATGCTGCCGCTGCTGCGCGAGATCCGCGCGGCGGTCACCTGCCACGTCGCGGCCCTGCCCGTGCCGTATCGCACGACGCCGGCGGAGCCGACGTTCCAGAGCCTGACGGACCCGCACGGCATTTCCGGCCCCGACGGCCGGCCGTTCCCGACCGCGCTCGACCCGTTCCTGTGTAGCCGCTACGAGATCGCCGAGTTCGGCACAGAGGCGTCCGCGCTCGGCGTGCGCTACCTCGGTGTCTGCTGCGGCGCCGGGCCGCACCACGTCCGCAGCCTGGCCGAGGCGCTCGGGCGGCGGCCGCCCGCGAGCCGGTTCTCGCCGGACATGTCGAAGCACATCTTGTTCGGCACCGACAAGCGACTGCGTCAGGATTATCTCGAGTACGCCCGCCGCACCTACGGCTCGGCGCCGCCCGCGTCCGGCTGAGCCGCGGTGGCGCGTTTCTTCGCCAAGCATCTGCTGTTCCTGCTGTTCACGCTGCTCGTCGTCTCCTTCCTCGTCTTCACGCTGAACGAGTTCTCGCCGGGCGCAGTGGCGCGCAAGATCCTCGGCGCCTACGCGACGCAGGAGCAGGTCGATGTGTTGACGAAGCAGATGGGGCTCGACCGACCGGTGCTCGTGCGGTACGTCGAGTATCTGGGCGGGCTCGCCTCGGGCGACCTCGGCTATTCCGCGCGCTTCAAGCTCCCGGTCAGGGAGGTGATCTTCAAGCACCTCGCGAACACCGTGTTGCTCGCCGCCATCGCGTTCGCGTGCATCGTCCCGCTGTCCACGCTGCTCGGCGTCGTGGCCGGCATGCGGGAGTCCTCGCGGGTCGACCGCGTGATCCTCATGTTCAGCACCGTGGTCGCTTCGATCCCCGAGTTCGCGCTCGGCGTCTTTCTCGCTAGTGTGTTCGTCGTCTGGCTCGGCTGGCTGCCCGGCACCGCGACGCTGGTCGCCGGCGGCGGCTGGTCGGTGGCGGCGCAGCTCGTGCTGCCGGTGACCGTCGTCGTGCTGTTCGACTCCGGCTATGTCGTCAGCATGATCCGCGCCTCGATGGTGGAGGTGATGCAGCGGCCCTACATCCGGACGGCCGTGCTCAAGGGGCTGCCGTTCCGCGCCGTGATCCTGCGCCACGCGCTGCGCAACGCCATGCTGACGCCGATCACCGTCATCATGCTACAGATCAACTACCTCGTCGCGGGCGTCGTCGTCGTGGAGACCGTCTTCGCCTACCCGGGCTTCGGCCGCATGATCCTGGAAGCGGCGCTCTTCAAGGACATCGCGCTGATCGAGGCGGGGGCGCTGGTCGCGGTCTTCCTCGCCGTCCTCACCAACATCCTCGGCGACATCGCGTACATGCTGCTCGACCCTCGCATCCGCGCTTGAGGTATGAGCACGCCGGCCACCGCCGAGGCGCTCCCGGCATCACCGCCGGCGGCGTCGCGTCTCCGTCCTCACGCCTGGTGGCGGCGGCTGGCGGCGCTGGGCGAATCGACGCCCGCCAGCGTCGGCGTGGTCATTGTGCTGGCCTGGGTGGCGCTGGCGCTTCTCGCCCCGCTGATCGCGCCGTACCCGCCGAACGCCAACGACATGGCGGCGCTCGCCCACACCACTCCCTCGAGGGCGCACTGGCTGGGTACCGATCAGCTCGGGCGCGACCTGTTCTCGCGCATTCTGTGGGGCGCCCGCCCGGTCCTCATCATCGCGCCGCTCGCGGTGCTCGGCGCCGCGGCACTCGGCTCGCTTCTCGGCTTGGTGGGCGGCTACTACGGACGCTGGATCGACCTCGTCATCACGCGCGCGTGCGACATCGTGCTTTCGTTCCCGGTCATCATCCTCTACATGATCATCCTCGCCCACGTCGGCTCCTCGGCGTGGAACATCGTCGGCGTCCTCACGCTGACCAAGGCGCCGATCATCGCCCGCATCGTGCGTGGCATGACGCTCGACCTGCGCGAGCGGGAGTACGTGGCGGCAGCCAAGATGCGCGGCGAGTCAGCGCTCTACATCATGCTGGTCGAGATCCTGCCCAATGCGCGCGGGCCGCTCGTCGTCGACATGTGCCTGCGCACCGGTTACAACGTCATCATCATTGGCTCCCTTGGCTTCCTCGGCATCGGCCTGCCGCCACCCGATCCCGACTGGGGCGGCATGGTCAAGGACACGTACGGGATGATGATGGTGTGGCCGCACATGGCGCTCTTCCCGTGCGCGGCCATCTCGTCGCTGGTCGTCGGCTTCAACCTGCTCGCCGTCGGGCTGCGGGAGCTGGGGCTCCGTGACTGACGCTCCGCTGCTCGACGTCCAGAACCTCCGCGTCGCCTATGCGACGCGCGCCGGCGAGGTGCCCGTGATCCCCGGGCTCAGCCTCCGGCTCGACGCCGGCGAGGCGTTCGGGCTCGTCGGCGAGTCCGGCTGCGGCAAGTCGACGGTGGCGCTGTCGATCGTGCGCTACCTCGGGCGGGCCGGGCGGATCACGGGCGGTCGCCTCCTCTTCGAGGGCCGCGATCTCGCCACGCTCGACGCCGCCTCGCTGCGCGCGATCCGCGGACGGCGCATCGCGATGGTCTACCAGGACCCGATGGCGAGCCTGAACCCAGTGATGACGGTCGGCCGCCAGCTCATGGAAGGGCCGATGATCCACGCGGGCGCGTCCGTGTCGACCGCGCGCGCTCGGGCCCTGGCGATGCTGCAGGAGGTCAAGCTCGCCGACCCCGAGGCAGTCATGGAGCGCTATCCGCACCAGCTCTCCGGCGGCCAGCAGCAGCGGATCGTCATCGCCATGGCGCTCATCGCCGGGCCGGCGCTGCTCATCATGGACGAGCCGACGACGGGGCTGGACGTCACCGTGGAGGCCGCGGTGCTCGACCTGGTTCGCGAGCTGCGAAGCCGGCACCGCTCGGCGATCCTGTTCATCAGCCACAATCTCGGCAGCGTCGTTCGCGTCTGCGACCGCGTCGGTGTGATGTACCGCGGCGAGCTGGTCGAGGAAGGCTCGGTCCGCCAGATCTTCACGAATCCGCGCCATCCCTACACGCGCGGGCTGCTTGACTGTCTGCCGACGCTGGGGCGCGACAAGCGGCAGGCGCCGCTCGTGCCGATCGCCGGCCAGGTCGAGCCGGCGCGGGTACGGCCGCCCGGCTGCGGCTTCGCCGCCCGCTGCGCTCACGTCGAGACCGGCCGTTGCACCACTGGGCCGATCCCCGCGGTGGAGGTGCACGGCGAGCCCGGCCACCGTGTCGCCTGCGTGCGCGCCGACGAGCTGGCGCGGTGGACGCGACGGAGCGGCGCGGCCGCCGTGCCCGCCGCCGGCGGGGCGCGTGAGCCGATGATCGCGATCCATCATCTGACCAAGGTCTACGAGTCGGGTCGGCGACTTCGGCTCGGCGCGTCGCGCGCGTCGGTGCGCGCGGTGGTCGACGTTGATCTCGCGGCGGCCCGCGGGCAGACGCTGGCGATCGTCGGCGAGTCCGGCTGCGGCAAGTCGACGCTTGCCAAGGTGCTGAGCGGCTTCGAGGTTGCGACGGCCGGCGGTGTGACGGTCGATGGCGTCGAGGTCGGCGCGCTGCCGGTCGATGCCCGCAGCCCCGCGCTCAAGCGCAAGCTCCAGATGGTCTTCCAGAACCCCGACAGCACGCTGAATCCGAGCCACACCGTCGGCTACGCGATCGGGCGCGCGCTGCGACGGCTGCAGGACCGCGCGCCGGGCGATCTCGCCGCGGGCGTCGCCCGGCTGCTGGAGGTGGTGAAGCTCCCGCCCGGAATGGCTTCGCGCACGCCGCGTCACCTCTCGGGTGGCGAGAAGCAGCGCGCCGCCATCGCGCGCGCGCTGGCGGGCGATCCCGACGTCATCGTGGCCGACGAGCCGGTCTCCTCGCTCGACGTGTCGGTGCAGGCGGTGATCATCAATCTGCTGAACGAAATCCAGGCTGCGCGCGGCGCGACGCTGGTCTTCATCTCCCACGACCTCGCGGTGGTGCGCTATCTCGCCGACACGGTCGCCGTGATGTACCTCGGGACCGTCGCCGAGGTCGGCAGCGTCGAGCGCGTGTTCGCGGCGCCGTACCATCCGTACACCGAGGCGCTGCTGTCGGCCGTGCCGGTGCCCAATCCGGACCACGCCGTCGCGCGCATCCTGCTCGAAGGTTCCGTGCCGCGCGCCGACGAGGTTCCGCGCGGCTGTCCGTTCGCGACACGCTGCCCCCGCCGCCTCGGCGCCGTCTGCGACGACACGCCGCCGCCGGTGCAGCAGCTTGCCGCCGATCACCGGATCGCCTGCCACATCCCGGGCGAGGAGCTCCGGCGGCTGCAGACGGCTCTTGTCGAGCCGTCGGTGGCTCGACGATGATGTCGGCGATGGCGACGACACGCGGGGCGGCGGTGGTGATCGTGGGCGGCGGCGTGACGGGGCTCAGCGCCGGCTGGTGGCTCGCCCGCGCCGGCGTCGAGGTGCTCGTCCTCGACAAGGGAATCGTCGGCTGGGAAGCGTCGGGTCGCAACGGCGGCGGCGCGACCCACGTCTACAGTCCCTTCGGTCTCGAGGAGCAGCGGCTCTGGCCGCAGATGGACGAGCTGCTCGGCTATCCGACCGAGTATCAGCCCTTCCGGATTGGTGTGGCACTGAGCGAAACACAGCTCGCGCTGGCCCGCCGGTGGGCCGAGATCGGCGAGTCGCGCGGCTTCCGCTGGGAGTCGCTGGATCGCCGTCAGCTCAAAGAGCTGGTGCCGATCGTCGGCGACAACGCGATCGGCGGCACGTACCTACACTTCGGCGGCCACGCCAACCCGCAGCGCACGGTCCAGGCCTACGCATGGGCGCTGCAAGACCTCGGCGGGCGGATTGTTCAGCACACGACCGCCACCGGGCTCACGCAGCGCGGCGGGCGCGTCACCGCCGTCGAAACTACGCGCGGCACGTTCGGCGCCGATGTCGTCGTCATCGCCGCCGGTCCCCAGACGGGCGCGTTCGCCGAGATGCTCGGCGCCTGGCTGCCGCTGGCGCCCGCGCGGGTGGAGATGATCGCGACCGAGCCGATCCCCCTCATGCGCGTGGGCGGCGTGGCGGGCAACGGGCTCTATGGCCGCCAGACACTGCGCGGCAACCTCGTGTACGGCGGCGGCCCGCACGAGTGGATCAACGTGCCCGACATGGCGACGCCCGAGCACGCGAACACGCCGCTCGTGCGCAACCTGGCGCGCCGGCTGGCCGAGCTGTTCCCGGGCGCCGCGCACGTGCGCGTGATCCGGGCGTGGAGCGGGCTCGTCGAGAACACGCCCGACGGTCTGCCCGTCGTCGAGCGCCTCACCCGGCCCGATAACGTCGTCATCGCGACGATGTCGAGCGTGGGCTTCGGGCTGTCGCCGGCCGTCGGTCGCGCCGTCTGCGAGCTCGTGCAGCACGGCCGCTGTCAGTTCGCCGACCTCGGCGCGCTGGCGCTGGCCCGCTTCGCCGACACGCCGCGCGACTGGCGCGAGCGCGCCGGCTGGGCGGCGGCGCCGACGGCCGTCGGGGCGGCTGTCGGCGGTGACGGCTGATGCGCGGGACCGATCCGCGGTCCATCGCGGGCAAGGCGCCGACGCCGGAGCGCCACGTGGCGCTGGTCGTCGTCGGCGCCGGTGTCACCGGGATCGCGGCGGCGATCGAGGCGGCGCGCGCCGGCATCGAGGTGATGCTGATCGACGAGCATCCCATCGACAACGACATGATGGCGATGGACGCCCCGCTCTGCTTCGGCCAGCGCATCGATCCGTCCGTCCGCAACCGCGCGCTGATGCTCGAGCGGGTGGTGGAGACGAACCCCGGGCTGGCCAGCGCGTACGAGGCGGGCGTCGACGTGCAGCTCGGGACGTATGTCTGGGGCGCGTTCGTCAACGGCCCGACCGTGCAGGAGCTGCCCGCGCCGATGCTCGGGCTCGCCGACGATCGCCGCTCGTGGCTCGTCGGCTACGACCGGCTGATCGTCGCCGCCGGCGCCCGCGACGTCTTGCTCGGCTTCCCGGGCTGGGAGCGCGCCGGCACGCTGGGGGCCGGCGGCGCCGCCGCATTGCTCGTGCGCTATCGCGCGCTGGCCGCGCGCCGGCTGGTCGTGCTCGGCTCGGGCGCGCTCGGCCTCCAGACCGCGGCGCTGGCGCTGGAGCACGGCGTCGAGGTCGCCGGCGTCGTCGAGGTCGGCGCGCGTGTGCGCGGCCACGCGGCCACCGCGACGGCGCTGGCCGAGCGCGGCGTGTCGTTCTACACCGCGCACACGATCCACGAGGCCCGCGGGCGCACCGGCGAGATCGAGTCCGTGGTGCTCGTCGCCGTGGACGGCACCGGCAAACCGATCCGAGGCGGCCTGAAGGAGATCGCGTGCGACGCCGTGTGCTGGGCCATCGGTCTCGTGCCGAGCGTCGAGCTGCTGCACCTCGTCGGCGCCCGGCTGCGCTTCGTCTCCTCGCTCGGCGGCTGGGTGCCCGAGGTCGACGCGCGGATGCGCACCAGCGTGCCGACCGTCTTCGCAGCGGGGGACTGCGCGGGCTTCCACGACGGCAGGCTGGCCACTCCGGACGTCGCGCACGCGCAGGGGCGCTGGGCCGGGCTCGCCGCCGCCGAATCGCTCGGCGCCCGCGCGCGCTCCGAAACACAACACGAAGTGCCGGTCGCGTCACCGGCGCCGGATACGGGACCGCACGCCTATTGGCAGGCCTGGCTCGACTCGCTGATCGCCGCGGGCGGCTGGGAGGTGAACGTCTGCCAGTGCGAGGAGGTCACGCGCCGTGAACTGGTCGAGACGAAGCCGCCGCGCTACCTCAAGTGGGACTCGCCGCAGATGAACGCGCGCCGCCTCGCGACGCTTCTGCGCGACGGGCCGGTGAACCAGGATCAGATCAAGCGGCTCACGCGCGCGGGCATGGGGCCGTGCCAGAGCCGGCGCTGCCGCGAGCAGGTGGGGCTGCTGCTCGCGCAGGCGGCCGGGACGACGCTCGACCGCATCCCGCTGCCGACGTTCCGGCCGCCGATTCGCCCGCTGCCGCTGAACGTCCTGTGGCCGGCCGATGAGCCGGCAGCGATGCGCGACACCTGGGTGAGCTGGTTCGGCATCCCCACGCAGTTCAGCCCGCACTGGACTGCGGGCATGGCGGTGGACGAGCCAACGGCGCACGCCCGCCTGATCCTGAGCGATGAGTGAGGGACAGGTGCGAGCGAGCGCGAGACGGGTCGCCGTGAGGTCGCCCCGATGGTAGACGTGCCCCGGGCCGCGGACTTCGTGATCGTCGGCGGCGGCGTCCACGGCGCCAGCCTCGCCTATCACCTCGCGCGCAAGAAGGCCGGCCGCGTGCTCCTCATCGAGAAGAAGTTCATCGCCTCCGGCCCGACGGGCCGCTCGACGGCGCTCGTGCGCCGCTTCTACGCGATGGACTTCTTCACCCGCACCGCCAGTGCGGCGGCCGAGGTGTTCCGCCACTGGAAGGACGTGGTCGGCGGCGACGGCAACCCCGGCTTCCAGCAGGTCGGCATGCTGGTGCTCGCGGGCCCCGACAAGGCGGACCACCTGCGCCATAACGCGCTCCAGGCGCAGAAGCTCGGCGCCGGCGTGACGCTCATCTCACCGGCCGACGTGAAGGCGCTGGTGCCGGCGGCCAACGTCGACGACGTCGCGCTGTCCTCCTACGAAGCGGAGTCCGGCTATGCCGATCCGTCCTCGACGGCCAACGCGCTGGTCAACCGGGCGCGCGAGCTGGGGGCGACGATCGTCCAGTACCGTCACGTCGACGCGATCCGCACCGCCGGTGGGAAAGTCGTCGGCGTCCGGTCTGAGGGCGCCGACGTCGATGCGCCGGTGGTCATCACCTGCGCCGGGCTGTGGGCCGACCGGCTCCTGCGGGCGCTCGGTATCGAGGTGTCAATCAAGCCCGAGCGCCACCAGATGTGCTTCTTTCGCCGGCCGGGTGGCTTCGGCGTCCATCCTGCAGTCGCCGACACCGTGCAGATGACCTACATGCGACCCGAGCACGGCGACCTCACCATCCATGGCAAGCTCTCGTACGACGAGATCGTCGATCCGGACTCGTACAACGAGAGCGTCGACCCCGATCAGATCGTGAAGAACGCCGAGCTGATCGCCCACCGCTTCCCGGTCATGGAGCACGGCCTGGCCATGGGCGGCTACTCGGGCCTTTACGACGCCACACCGGACCACCATCCGGTGCTGGGCGCCATTCCTCCGTACGCGGGACTCTTCGCCGACTTCGGCTGGAGCGGGCACGGCTTCAAGCACGCGCCGGTGATCGGCGACATCCTCTCGGACGTCATCCTCCACGGCCGTTCGAAGGACTATGACCTCTCACCGTTCCGGTGGACACGCTTTCGCGAGAACGATCTCGTGCCGAGCGCGCGGTGGACGGCCGAGCCTCACCCCAAGCACCGCTTCTGACGGGCGGCACGGCGCCGCGCCGTCTGCGCCCTACGCCGTGATCCCCAGCTGGTGGCCGAAGATGTAGAGCGTCGGGTGCACCCTGAAGCCCTGCACACGCTTGTCGTGGAAGGTGAAGATCGCCCGCCACACAGGCTGCACCATGGGCCCGTCGTCCTGGAGAATCTTCTCGAGCTGCACCATGAGCTCGCGCCGTGCCGCCACGTCGAGCGTCCCCTCCGCCAGCGTGAGCAGGCGATCGAACTCCGGATTGGAATACTTCGACTCGTTCCACGGCACGCCCGTCCGATAGGCGAGGGCCAGGGACATGACGCCGAGCGGCCGATGGGCCCAGGTCGTGAAGCCGAACGGGACTTTGGTCCACACCTCCCAGAACTGCGTGGACGGCATCACGTTGATCTTCACGCGGATGCCGGCTTCCTTCCATTGCTCGACCATCGCCTGGACTGCCAGCAGCTCCCAGCCCGGCTGCGGCCGGCATACGATCTCGGTGTCGATGCCGTTGGGATAGCCGGCCTCGGTCAAGAGGCGCTTGGCCCGGGCGACGTCGCGCTGGAACATCGGTAGCTTCGCGTACTCGGGATGCACCGGGCTCACGTGATGGTGCTCGCCGGGCTGGCCCAGTCCTTTGTGAGCGAGCTGGAGGATGCTGTTGGCGTCGATGGCGTAGCGCAGCGCCTGGCGCACGCGCTTGTCGTCGAACGGCTTGATCGGGTGCACTCGGGCGGTCGCCGTGTACGCCGTGGTCACCTGGTACATCTGCACGTGCGGCAGCTTCTGGAGCGCGTCGAGCTGCGTGATGTCAGCGCCGTAAAGCCCGTCCACCTGCCTGGAGGCAAGCGCGCTCACCGCGGCCGCCGGGTCGTCGCCGAGGTCGATGAACTGGATCTCGTCGAGATACGGCCCCCCGCCCCAGTAGGGCTCCTTGCGCGCCCTGAGGATCTGACGGCGTCCGACCTCGCTCTCCACCAGCGAGAAGGCGCCGGTGCCGTTGGAGCCCACCTTGAACTCGCCGTTCTCAGCCGGATCGAGGATCAGCAGTGGATAGTGGAAGAGCTGCTCGGGCACGGCGAGCTGGGCCGTCTTGCCGTTGAGACGCACCGTGTAGGTGTCGACCTTCTGGATGGCGTTGGCGTCCCAGAGCCGCGTGGACTTCTTGGCGTTGCCCTTGTCGTCTTTCTCGCCCGTCTCGAACTCCTCGAGGAGGAAGCCCTTCATGAGGCCCAGCACGGAGGAGCCGGTCTTGGGATCGAGCACGCGCTTGAGGTTCCAGACGACGTCGTCGGCCGTGAACTGCCGGCCGTTGTGCCACTTCACGTTGCGACGCAGCCGCAGCGTCCACGTCTTGAGGTCGGGGCTCGCCTCCCACTTCTCGACGAGGCTCGGCCGCGTGACGTTGTCCACGTCCGTCGTGGTCAGATAGTCGAGAACCTGGCGCGCGGTGTTGGACGACTCCACCCAGCTGTAGGTGTGCGGGCTCCTGAGGTCTTGGCACCGCATGCCGATGCGCAGCACGCCGCCGCGCGGCAGGCCCTGCGCGGCCGCCTGCGCCACGAGCGGCTCACCGGTCACCTTGCGCACGAAAGCGTAGGCTGCGGTCGCCGACATGCCGAGCAGCGCGGCGTAGCGTAGGAACTCGCGCCGGTCGATCAACCGGTCGACGAGCTGGCGCTTCAGGGTGGGTATGAGGACGTGGTCGTCAGCCTGGCGCATGGTCGGGCCTCCGATCGCCCCGCGGGGCGGCACCAGTCTCGGTGCGCGCCGCGGCCTTGTCAACCGCGACGCGTTACGCGAGCCGAGGGTAGCCGGCTGCCTCCGCCTGCCGCTGGCGCTCGACCATGACGTCGAACGCGTCGGGTTTGGCGGCGACGAACCGCGCTACGAGCAGCTCATCGAGCGTCTGCGCCAGCTCCGGCGCCGTGTGGGCGGCAAGCAGCGCGTCGGTCAGCCGCCCGCGCGTCGCCGCGTCGACGGCCGGCGAGGCCACCAGCGGCGCGCTCGGCGCCTCCACCGTCGAGGCGACGACGCGCACACGCTGAGCCCTCTCGGCGCCGTGGCGCCGCAGCAAATCGAGCCCGTAGGCGTCGACCGGTCCCACGTCGGCCCGTCCGTCGAGGACGGCGTCGATCACCGGGAGCTGACGATGCAGCGGCCCCAGCACCTTCGAATAGAACGTCGGCCGGTCGGGCCGGCGGTAGGCAAGCAGGTGAAAGCGCGCGGCGTTGTAGCCCGAGTGCGAGTGCTCGGTCGAGTACGCGAGGCGGCCGCCGAAGGTGTCCTCCAGCGTGCGATACGCGCTGTCCGCGCGCACCACGAAGTCGGTGAAGTAGATGGGCCGGCCCCCGTAGCGCGACGGCGACGGCACCGGCGCCGCCACCAGATGCGGGCGGTCGGCGCGCATCGCCCACGGATAGCCGCACATGAAGACGCATCCGAGATCGTCTCGCGCCCACAGCTCCTCCAGCGGATAGGGGTCGGCGAGCTCGAGCACCTTCATCTCGACACCGGCCCGCGCCGCCACCCACTCGAGCAGCCGCCGCCACGCCGCCGTGAGCGTCGGCGACCAGGAGTACATGCGCGCGGAGGCGATGGGAACCATCTGGATGGCCTGACGCTACACGAGATCGTCCGCCCGCGCTATCGCTTCCTGTATGATCTCGCCGTGCAGCTGCCGCTCGAGCCACCCATTCGGCCCATGCTGGCAAAGCTCGTGGAGAGATTACCCGAGGGTGACGGATGGCTCTACGAGCCGAAATGGGACGGTTCCGCGTGCTCCTCTTCCGAGACGACCGGGAGTGGCTCTTGCAGAGCCGTGATCTCAAACCCCTGAATCGCTACTTTCCCGAGCTCGAATCCACGATCTTGGAGCAACTACCTTCACGAGCGGTGGTCGACGGAGAGGTTGTCATCGCCGGCGAGGCCGGCCTCGACTTCGAGGCCCTACAGCTCCGCGTCCACCCGGCTGCGTCGCGCGTCAAGCTTCTTTCCGAAGAGAGCCCGGCCTCGCTCGCGCGGTGGGATCTCTTGTGCGAGGGAGACGAAGATCTCCGCGCTCAGCCGTTCGCGGACCGCCGAGCCCGACTCGAGAGAGCTCTCGCCCACGCCCGGGCCCCTCTTCACGTGACACCGATCACCCGCGAGCGCGCGGTCGCCGCCAATTGGTTCGAGCGGTTCGAAGGCGCTGGACTGGACGGCGTCATGGCCAAGCCGAGCGACGCGATCGATGCGCCCGGCAAGCGCACAATGCTCAAGGTCAAGCAGCAGCGAGCTCTTTCTGCGCCGAGTCTGTCGATCGTGACCCCGCCCGTTCGACAATATGCCAAGAGGAAGTGACAGGAAGAGTCCAGACGCCACGTCCCAGGTAACATCTCTCTACAGGAGGACACACGCCATGGATCACACGGTCGTTCATTTCGAAATCCCGGCTAACGAACCCGAGCGGGCGGCGAAGTTCTATCGTGAGCTGTTCGGCTGGGAGATCAGCCGGTGGGGGGGCGCGCCTGGCGGGGGCGAGGCCGCCGAATATTGGATGGTGCGGACCGTCCCTACCGACGCCGCTGGCCAGCCCATCCGCCCAGGCGTCAACGGTGGGCTCATGCGCCGGATGTTCCCGGGCCAAGCTCCGGTCAACTACATCGGCGTGGCGAGTGTCGACGAGTTCGTCCGGCGAGCGGAGCGGCTCGGAGCCAAGGTCGTCGCGTCGAAGAGGCCCGTGCCGGGAATGGGGTGGTTCGCGCAGCTGACGGACACCGAGGGGAACATCTTCGCCATCTGGCAGACCGACGCGACCGCCGCCTGAACACGCTGAGCAACGGGCGGAGGATGACGGCCGACCACCCGGCCATTGAGATAGGCGCGGAGGATGGGCGCCTTCTCCCTGTCCGGAACTTCCACCACGTGCACGGTTTCAGTCCTGCGGCCCAGGGTGAGCCGTGCTTCGCGGCTGACACGGATGTTGCGCACCCACTGGGTTTCCCCACGCGGCGCCACGAGGTAGCGCTGACCGGCAGTGCTGAGGGCGTTGACCGGGGTGCTTTGCCACTCGCCGGTCTTGCGGCCCTGCACCGAAAGGACGCGCGCACCCTTCATGCTCAAGCCCAGTCGACATGACCGTCAGACGGGGACGACGGAGCGGGTGAGCGTGGACAGCGCCGGGAACCAGGGGAACGGCGACAGCACCGACGTGGCCCTGAGCGCCGACGGGCGCTTCGTCGCGTTCACCTCCGCCGCGCCCGACCTGGTGGCCGGGGACACGAACGGCGCCATGGACGTCTTCGTCCACGACCGCGGTATGACCGCAGCCGATCAAATCACGGATCTTCTTACCCTCGCGCGGAGTTGCCACCTCCGGCCGAAGGGCGTTGAAACGAGCCTGGTGCGCAAGCTGCAGAACGCCCTCGCTGCCGTCAGCGCCGGTGATCTCGTGACGGCCTGCACGCTCTTGAGGGACTTCCGGGATTGCTCACCTGGGTTCTGGTGGCACCTAGGTGACAGGTGGACGGAGGCCCTGCATCGATCTGCGCGCATCCGCAACCCTAGACGCCTTGAAATCACTTGGTGTCCCTGTATCCGTCTACCCCAGCATGTACAACGTGGCCCTGGGCATCGAGGCCCAGGGGTCTGGCTGCTTGACAGGTGTGAGTAGCCACCTGCCTCATCGCCAGCGATGGGGCGGCCGTCGACGGCACACGGCGGGATCGCATCGCACGGCGTCGATCATGTTTCGGGTGTGCCGGGCAGGTGGCGTCGCAGGTCGGGCGTAACAAGACGAGGCCGACCGCGCTCTGCAGCATTCGACAGGATCGCGTCCCGCAAATTCGCGAAGTTGCGAGGGGCGGGTTCATCGGATCTCTTACCCTCCACCATTTCATAACTGCCTACCATATAAGCATTCCGATAAGCATTCTGATTGCAGCCCGCGGACGTCCGCTCGGACCCACTGGCAAGGGCGAACGGGCCAGCGTGTTTTTCCTTCTTTCGGGCACACCACGAGCGGCGCGATCGAGAGGCCTCGAATCGGCCGGCTGCGACCAAACTTGCCTGCCCGGGGGCTTGCCCGATAGAATGCTCTGACGAGTCCAGTTCTCAGGCCTTTCGCCTGGCCAGTTTGTTTGTCCGCCGGAGTGCCCCCGCTCATGAGCTCAGCAACGGATCGCGACAAAATAAAGCGAATATTCCGGTTCTTACAGGAACTGCATCAAGTGAAGTCTCCGCCTATCATCGACATGGGCCTCTATGAGTGGAAGCTCAGCTATGGTGCCGTACCCCAATACCCTTCAGTTCAACGCGGAGAATTAGACTCAGGATTCATCATTAAAGTGGCGCGTCCGCGTGAGTCCCACTGCCCCAAGCCCTCCGTCGCGATCGAAAAGTGGCTGAAGCCAGACTGGGAACAATTCGGCGTCGAGCCCGAGATTCACGCCAGACGCAAAACGACGAGTGTCGCGGGCGAGGAAACCGATGAGTTGTTCGAAGAATCGCGAGAGCGCGTCGAGGCCTTCGAGAAGTGGTATGAACAAAAGCGCGAATGGCAAAAGGCAGAGAAGCAACTCCGCGATTCACTCAATGTTTTTTTGGACCTCTTCGACCTTTACGGCAAATTCGAAAGAGAATCAGAAAAATTGCAGCTGTTTGTCGCCGATGGAATTCTTAGAATCAAGAAGCCAGACGACGTCCTTATCCAGCACCCTATTTTGCTTCAGCGTGTCGAACTGGTTTTCAATCCGTCCGTGCCCGAGTTCCTCATCAAGGAATCCCCAGAAAGCCCCGAGCTCTACACACCTCTCCTGAGATACGCGGGGATCGATGGGAAAGCCATTCAGCAGTTGCGCGAACAAATTGAGAAGGAGTTGCTTCACCCGCTCGATGCGGAAGCCACGAGCGAATTTTTCAAGAGCTTCATCCACAAGTTCTGGCCGGACGGAGCCTATTGTGACTCGGTCGCACAGATGCCATCCGATGGCGTGCCATGCATCTATCGTGAGCCGACCTTCTTTCTGGGATATCGGGGTCAGGGTTATGTGGAGGCACTGGAAGCGTACATTCAGAAGCTTCCTGATTTAGACGCGGTACCGGAGGCCTTATTGAGGCTCGTCGGCACAGAAGAGAGGAGGGGTGCGGGAGCAGCAAAAAATCGTGTCGAACCTTCGGGGCAGTCGATCGATCTCTTGCTGACGAAGCCCGCGAATCCGGAACAACAGCGCGTCATCGAGGAATTAGAGACCAAAGATACCGTCATGGTCCAGGGGCCCCCTGGCACTGGCAAGACTCACACGATCGCCAATCTCATCGGACATCTCTTGGCCAAGCATCAAAGAATCCTCGTGACGAGTCACGCCTCAAAAGCCTTGCGAGTCGTCAAGGAGCTTCTGGCACCCAGCCTGAGGCCACTGTGCGTGAGTGTGCTTCATGGAGACGACGACAGTTCGAAAGAACTCGACGAATCCATCTCTGGAATCATCAACTACCTCGCGAAATCCAGTGCTCCGAAGCTCGAGGAAGAGATTCGCCAACTGACCGTAGAGCGCACCGAGCTCGTCAAGGAATCGGACAAGCTCAGGCAGGACCTCCGTGAGGCGGCGCTCATGGAGTACAGGCGTGTGGATTTTCAGGGTCAAAAAAACCTTCCGGCCGCATTGGGCCGAAGGATCGCGAGCGAACGCGAGCAGCATGGCTGGATCCCTGGGCCAACGTCCGAAGCCGATAAGTGCCCGCTCAGTGAAGAAGACATAAAGAAACTTTATCGGATCAATTCGCAGCTGACGGATGAGGACAATGCGCTCCTTGCGGGCCCACTTCCGAGTCTGGACCAGTTGCCTTCTGCAAAAGAGTTCATCAGCTATTTCGACCAGTTCAAGAGCCTCGACAAGAAGATCCCCGAAGAGATCAAGGAATTCTGGGAGCAAGCCTCCGTAGGTGTGGTGGCGCTCGAGAGGCTCAAGCATCATTTGGCTAACGCCATCGAAGGCGTGGAACTCGATTCGCCTTGGTTCATGGAGTGCGTACAAGCGGGTGGCGAGCATGGGGACAAGGCCGATTCCTGGCGAGAACTCATCGAGTTGGTCAGAACTTCGAGAGATCAGATCGGTAAGAAGGAAAAGCTCGTCGTTCGGCTTGGGCCTGTTATTGAATCGACTCTACCGGCGCCTGACCAGATTCGGATCCTGCAAGAAATTATCGAGCATCTGAAATCGCCTAAGAAATTCAAAAAGCTCACGTCGCTTTTCCATCCGGAGTGGAGCCGGCTCACCCAGGAAGCAAAGACCGATCAAGGTGAGCTCAAAGAGGTCGAGCACTTCGAAGCGGTCCTTCATTTCCTCCAAATCCGTCAGGTGCGGGAGAACCTGTGCAAACGCTGGGATCGACAGATGGCCGGTCGGTCGGTGCCAGGCTCCGAAGGTATGGGTCCGAAGCCCGAAGAAACCATGTTTGCCTATGCCGTCAAGCTCGAAGCAGCCGTCAACTGGATGGACGAGCACTGGGGGAAGCTCAAGACGGAAATGGCTGAAGTCGGGCTCAAGTGGGAGGTGTTATTCAATCGGCTACCACTTCAGCCCCACAAGGAATCCGAAACAGCCCGGATCGTGCATCTCATTCGGGATCAGTTGATTCCACTTACGGACAAACAAGTCGAGACTGTCGAAATCAAGGGGCTCAAAGGTGTGCGGGAACGATGGCTCAAGACGATTCGGTCGCTGGAGCCTACGGAAGTCTCGCGCCCACTGTTGAAGACTTTTGAGCAGGCGTTCAAAGACATCGACTATGACGCTTACGACAAGGCTTGGAAACGACTCGCGCAATTGCTCGAGCGAAAGCCTGCATTCGAAGAGCGGAAGAAACTCTTGGACCAACTCTCGAAAGTGGCGCCCCAATGGGCAGAGGCGATCACGCACCGCGACGCTCCCCATGATACCGACCGACCTCCTGGCAGCCTCGACAAGGCGTGGACTCATCGGCAGTTGGCTCAGAAACTGAGCGGCTTGGCTGGACCAGACGTCGAAAAACTTGAAGAGCGGCTTGCCCATCTCACTGAAAAGCTCCAGAAGGTCAATGCGATGTATGTCGAGAAGTCGGCCTGGAAGGCCCAAGTTGAAAGAACGGGGTTGAAGCAGCAGCAAGCTTTAAACGGGTGGCTAGGACTTTATCGGAAAATTGGTAAAGGCACTGGGAAGCTCGTCGGAAAGCTTAAAGAGGAAGCGAGGAAGAGTCTCTCAGAGTGCCACCAGGCGGTCCCCGTATGGATCATGCCGGTCTCACGCGCCCTCGAAAGTTTTGAGTTGGGCACCACTGATTTTGACGTGATCATCGTCGATGAGGCAAGCCAGTGTGATGTCCTGGGGCTCGCCGCTTTTGGGTTGGGCAAGAAAATCGTCGTCATCGGCGATCACGAACAAGTGAGCCCGTACGCGGTTGGATTCGAGATCGATCGGGTGCAAGGGCTGATCGACGAATTCCTGGATGGGATCCCGAACAAACAGCTTTATGACGGAAAAACATCGGTCTATGACCTTGCTCGGCAGGCCTTCGGCGGCATTATCAGACTCATCGAGCACTTCAGATGTGTCCCAGAAATCATTCAATTCAGCAACCAGCTCTGTTACGGAGGGGAGATTCTTCCTTTACGGGAGGCATCGACCAGCCAGGTCTATCCTCACCTGATTGCGCATCGTGTGCAGGGGGCGGCATCTGAGAATAAGACGAACGCAGTTGAGGCCCTGGAAGTGGCGTCGCTGATCACGGCAATTTGTCGGCTCGAAGAATTCGAGCGGTGCACGGTCGGTGCGATCTGTATGGTCGGAACCGAGCAGGCCATCAAGATCGACTCGATTTTGCGGCGATGTCTGAGCGCTACGGAGTATCGACGCCGACGAATTCTTTGCGGTAATGCCTCACAATTTCAGGGTGATGAAAGGGACGTTGTCTTTCTATCGCTCGTCGACACCGCCCAGAAGGGAGGGGCGTTGGCTCTGAGAAGCTCGGATGAATGGCGAAGAATCTACAATGTGGCAGCAAGCCGAGCGCGAGATCAGCTGTGGGTGGTCTATTCGATGGACCCGCATCGTGACCTCAAGAAAGGAGATCTGAGGCTCGGGCTCATTTCACACGCACAGAAGGGCGGAGTGGAATCAAAGCGGGCACAACGGCCGGGCGAACAATTCGACTCGGAATTTGCGAAGTCCCTGAACGAACGGCTGGTGGAGCTTGGATATCGTGCTGTGCCCAAGTACGCTATCGGTGAGTTTGAAGTCGATTTCTTGATAGAAGGAAACGCAGGGACGAAGGCTGTCGTGTCGTGCGACGGAGATCGAATTGTCTCTGAGCCTTCAGTCCTCGCACGAATGGAAAGGCAGCTTACTCTGGAGAGGCTGGGGTGGAACTTCATTCGCCTAAGGGCGAGCGAATATCTGGTGGACGAGTCTAGGGCGATGCGGAGGGTCGTGCGGAAGCTGGGTTCCTTGAAAATAGAGCCGATGGCGGGGAAACAGGCCGAGGCGTCAAGTGGAGTCGTGCGCGAGGATCTGCGCGAGAAAATCTTCAAGAGAGCTGAAATGATCCGGAGTCGGTGGAAAGTCTGAGATTTTAACCCCGTCGTAGCCACGTCAGGGAAGTTCTCGACGTCGGTCCCGCCTCGGCGGCGATCACAAAATCGCCGAACAGCCCCCAGCCTTGCAGCTCTGATTGCTCGGAAGGATGATCGCGCTCACTCTCATGTGAGCGGAGAGTTCAGGCAGGGGAAGCCGGGTTCCGGGCTGGGCTCGAGGGGGCGAGTCGGGCGGAACGGCCGGGACACACCTTGTGGTACCAGGTAGACCCGAGCTTCACGTGGTTGCCGTTCTTCCGGATCCTGCGCTTGCACTTCGGACACGTTCCCATCGGGAGCTCCTTCGGGAGTCGCTGCAGCTCGACAGGCGGGTATTATAGCAGGGCGTCGAGGAGGCGCCGTGACGGACTGCGTGTTCTGCCGCATCATCGACCGCCAGACTCCTGCCGACATCGAGTACGAGGACGACGCGGTCGTCGCGTTCCGAGACATCTACCCCAAGGCGCCCGTCCACCTCCTGATCGTCCCGCGGCGCCACATCCCGTCGGTCATGGCGATGGAGGCTGGCGACGCCGAAGTGCTGGGCCGCTGCTTCGTTGCGGCCCGAGCGCTGGGCGAGGCGAAGGGCCTCGCCGAGCGCGGCTACCGGCTCAGAGTGCACTGCGGGCCAGAGGGCGGGCAGGTCGTCTACCACGTCCACATGCACTTCCTCGCCGGCGCCCGGGGCGGCGGTGGCTAGCCACGTCATCGACTACCAGCTCTTCGGCGACCAGTTCTCGACGCCCGAGATGCGGGCGGTCTTCGACGAGCACACGCTGCTCGCCGGGCCTTTCGTGGACGGCGCGGCGCGAGACGCCCGCCGGCTGAACAGCTAAGCGGACGACGCGGCGGGCGAGGTCTTCGCCTCGAGAGGCAGGCCGGCGTTGGCCCAGCTCCCAAGGCCGCCCTTGAGGATTCTGACGTCCTGGTAGCCGAGCTGCTTTAGCCTGTGCGCCACCCGGGCGCTGGTCGCCTCGTCCGGTCAGGTGCAGTAGGCGACAACGGTGCGGGTCGGCTCGATCTTGAGCGCGGTGACGCCGGACTCGAGCTCCTGGGGCGTGATGTGCTTGGAGTCGGGGATGCGGACCGGGCTCTTCTGGTACGTCGCGGCGTCGCGCACATCGAGGATGATCGGACGCTCCTTCGATGCCTCGATCAGGCGCACCACCTCGGACGGGCGGATACGATAGCGGTTGCGCCGCCAGCGGAGCCCCCACATACCGGCGTAGGCGCCGAGGCTCAGGGCCGTGACGACCGCCGCAACGGTCGCCCACGGGAACGGCTTCGGCGGCGGGTTTTTCGCCTCAGCGGTGATGCGACGGACGTCGGGGAGCTCGGGGACGAGCCGGTTGGCCTCGGCGAAATACTTCTCAGCGCGCGAGTAGTCGCCCGAGAAGTACGCGCGCAGGCCGGCGTGCCAGGCGGCGTTGAACCGGCTCGGCTCCTCGAGGGGGACACCGGTGCCCTTGAGGAACTCGCGCACCGCGGCTGACGGGATGACGAAGTTGAAGCCCTGGACGACGCCTTCATCGGTGCCGCCGGCGACCGAGACGAACGTGAGGACGCCGAGGACCTCGCCCTGCGAGCTCACCGCGGGGCCGCCGCTGTTGCCCCACGCCGCCGGCGCGTCGATCTGGATGACCGGCTGGTTCTTGAGGTCCTGCTTGAACCCGGAGATCGCGCCGCTCGTCACCGACGCCTCGGCCTTGGCCGACGCGTTGAGGAGCTCGTGGCTCAGCACCACGCCCGGGAAGCCCAGGATGTGAATCTTGTCGCCGATCTGCGCGTTCGAGGAATCGGCGAGCGAGAGCGTGGGCATGTCAACGGCCTCGAGTTTGAGCAGCGCCAGATCACGACCCGACATGCTCTCGCCCGCGACGGGGGGACTGTACTTGCTCACGGTGGCGGGGAGGCGGATTCCGTTCGAGAGGATGACGGAGATCGACGGGTCCAGCTTGACTTTCGCCCTCGCGACGGCAGCCGCGAGCGCCTGGGGCGAGAGCTCCCCGCACGCCTCGCGCACGGCCCTGCGCGCCTGCTGGTCGGCAACCCACGCGGGTGTCTGGCTGGCAGGCGACACGAGGTGCGCGTTCGTGATCATCCATCCGCTCGGGCTGATGAACCAGCCGGTCCCGGTCTCGCGGAACGGCGCCGGACGGATGAGCTTCTCTCCGCCTCCGCCACAGGTCACGATGACTTCCGAGCCGACCTCTGCGACGACGAGGGAGACGGCAGGCTTCGCGCGGAGCAGGGCTTCCTGCACGGAGATCTCGGCGGCCGTCGAGGTGACCGGAAGGAGGAGGAGGAGCGCGCCCGTGATCCAGGAACGCATCGAACGAATCTTATACCCCGCTCGGACGAAAAAGAAGGCTCCAGGGGGGTCACCCCTGGAGCCTTCGGTGACGCGTCCTGCTTCTTACTTCAGCATCTTCATCGCGGCTTCGGCCTTCGCCTTCGCCTCAGCCATCTTGCCGGCCTTGCACGCGGCCTCGGCCTCACGGATCAGCTTCGCGGCGTCGCTGCTATGCGGCGCCTGAATAGCCTGACCGGCAGCCTGACCGCTACGCGGGGCCTGAACATCCTGGCCGCGCGGAGCCTGCGTATCCTGACCTCGCGGGGCCTGAACATCCTGACCACGCGGAGCCTGCACGTCCTGCTTGCCACGCGGAGCCTGGGTGTCCTGACCGCGCGGAGCCTGCGTCTCCTGACCACGCGGGGCCTGAACATCCTGACCACGCGGAGCCTGGACATCCTGACTGCGAGCGCCGGCCAGCGATCGCGGCGCCTGAACGTCTTGGCTTCGCGGAGCCTGCTGGTCCTGACGAGCGCCGGCGAGCGTGCGCGGCGCCTGAACATCCTGAGCCTTGGCGACCTTGCTGAACATCTCCTTCGCCTGCTCGACCTCGGGGCAGGCCGACTGAGCGTCCACCGTAGGCGCCAGGGCGCCGAACACTGCCACGCTCATGATGACTGCGAAAAGTCTTTTCATCTTTCTCCCGTTCCTTTTACGTTGTTGAGGTGTGGTGCGGCGCTCTTCACTGTGATTCCTTCCGAGCCAGCCGGCTTCAACCCCCTTTCATCCTGCGAGTCGAGTCAGCACACCGGAATCTCCGTGGCCCGGTAATGAGCAAAGCAGTTGCCAAGCGACCATAGCCGAAAGAATGTCGAAATATCAATAGGTTACCCCACGGGATTATGGTGAGGTCCCGGCGTTGTGCCCGACGGCGACCCGAGGGTCGACCCGGCATTCTGCCCGTTCGTAAACGACCCGTGTGGTACCCTCGCTGACACGTATGTCCTGTCCGGCGCGGCTCGCGCCCGTGCTGCTGGCGTCACTGCTCGGGAGCGCGTGCAGCGCGGTGACCCCCTCGAGCCCCAACCCGTCCGAGGGCTCGATGCCCACCCGGCGGATTCTGGTGAACGGCGTCCGGGTCGTGGTCCAGGAATTCCACGCCAGCGATGTCGTCGCGGTCCAGCTCTGGGTTGGGGTGGGCGCCCGTGACGAGGCGTCGTCTGAGCTCGGGCTCGCCCACTACCTCGAGCACATGCTCTTCAAGGGCACGGTCACCCGCGCTCCGGGCTTCGTGGAACGCGAGGTGGAAGGCGTCGGCGGGCGCATCAACGCCGGGACTTCGCTCGACTACACGTATTACCACACCGTGCTTCCCGCGCCGCGCGCGATCCCGGCCGTCGAGATGCTTGCCGACATGAGCGTGAACTCGACGCTCAGCGAGAAGACGCTCGACCTCGAGAAGCGTGTCGTGCTCGAGGAGATGCGGCTGGGGGAGGACAACCCGCGTCGCCGTCTCTCGCGGCAGCTCTACGAGCTCCTGTTCGACGGGCACCCCTACGGCCGACCGGTGATCGGCACCTCGGAGCTCATCCAGGTGCTCACGCGCGAGACGCTCGTCGGCTTCTATCGCCGGCACTACGTCCCGGAATCTTTCGTGCTGGTCGTCGTCGGACCCATCATCGCCTCGGAGGTGCTGGCGGCGGCGGAACGCACACTCGGGCGGCTACCGCGCAGCGGACTCAAGCGGCTTCCCCTGTCCGCGCCCGACGCCGGGCGCTCGGCGAGGCTCGAGATCGAGCGGCCCGGGACGCAGGCTTATCTCGGGATGGCGTGGCTCGGCCCAAAGCTCGACCATGCGGACACGCCCGTTGTGGACTTGCTTGTGTCGATCCTCGGCCAGTCGCGATCGTCGCGGCTGCCGCAGATGCTGCGCGAAAGGCTCGGCCTCGTCAGCTCCGTGAGCACGGCCTACTCGGCACTCGAGGCGGCCGGCGCGGTGACGGTCACGGCGCAACTCGAGCCGGCGAACCTGGCGCGCGCCGAGGCACAGATCCTGAGGGAGCTCCAGCGCGTGCGCGAGCGTGGCGTGACGGACGCCGAGCTCAGGCGCGCCGTGACGGCGGCCGAGGCGCGCTACGCCTTCTCGACCGAGACCGCGGAGGGCCGCGCCTACGCGTTCGGCCGCGCGGAGACGGTGTGGCGCCTCGAGGAGGAGCTCGCCTACGTCGATCGCCTCCGCTCGGTCACGCCCGCCCAGATCCGCTCGGCGGCCCGCCGCTACCTCGATCCCGAACGCTACGCCCGGCTGGCGTTCGTGCCGCCCGCGCGATGACGCCCGGGCGGAGCTCCGCCATGCTCGCCTCGCTCGCGGCGCTCGTCGCGGCAGCCGGCACCGCTGTGGCGCAACCGCCGAGCGTCACTCGTCACGTCCTGCCCAACGGGATGGCGGTCGTCGTGCGCGAGAATCCGGTGGCGCCGGTGGTTACGGCGTCGCTCCAGGTGCGGGCCGGCTCGAGGTTCGAGACGGCGGAGACCGCCGGCATCACCAACTTCCTGGTGCGGACGATGATCCGCGGCACAGCGCGGCGCTCGGGCACGCAGGTCGCCGAGACGGCGGAGGACATCGGCGGAAGCCTGGATGCCTCGGGCGAGGTGGAGGCCGCGGAGATCCGCGGCGAGGCGCTCGCACGCCACTGGGAGGAGCTGCTCGGGCTGATCGCCGAGGTCGCGCTCGAGCCCTCGCTCCGCGGCGAGGAGATCGAGCGCGAGCGGCGGCTCGTTCTGAGCCAGATCAAGACGCGTGCCGAGACGCCGTTCTCGCTGAGCCTCGACACCCTGCTGCGGGAGCTCTACGGCAGCCATCCGTACGCATGGCATAGCCTCGGCCTCAAGTCGGCCGTCGAGCGGCTCGGGCGCGCGCAGCTCGCCGCGCACTACCGCGCGGTCTTCCGGGCGGACCGGGCGGTTCTCGCGGTGAGCGGCCAGGTGTCGCGCGAGCGCGTCGTCCGGGCCGCCGAGCGGCTCTTCACGAAGCTTCCGCGCTCCGGCGCGCACGAAGTCGGCGCCGCCCCGCCCGCCGCGCCGAGCGGCGAGCGGCGCGTCCTCGAGCGGCCCGCTCAGCAGGCGCAGATCCTCGCGGGCTACCTTGGTCCCGGGCTTAACGACCCCGCGTATCCCGCCTTCCGCGTGCTCGGCGCCGTGCTCGGCGCCGGGACGGCAGGCCGGCTCTTCGCCGAGCTCAGGGAGAAGCGCGGGCTTGCGTACTCGCTCGGTGCCCTGACGCCGTTTCGCACCGGACCCAGCTTCCTCGTCACCTACCTGGGCACGGCGCCCGAGAACTCCGCGGCGGCCGAGGCGGGCCTCCTCGCCGAGCTCGAGAAGCTCCGCCGGGCGCCGGTCAGCGACGAGGAGCTCGCTCGGGCGAAGGCATACCTCCTCGGGAGCTTTGCGCTGGACCGCCGGACGAACGCGCGACAGGCGTGGCACCTCGCGTTCTTCGAGGTGATCGGTGTGGGCTGGGATTTCCCCGAGCGCTACGCGCGTGCGCTCGAAGCGGTCACGACCGCCGATGTCGAGGCCGTCGCGCAGCGCTACCTGAACCGCCCGTCGATCGTCGTCCTCCAGCCCCCACCCCGATGATCCCCATCAGCGACGACGTTCCCAGCCGCAGCGTTCCGTTCGTCACGATCGGCCTCATCGCGGCGAACGTCGTCGTGTTTCTCTATCAGGCCTCGCTCGGCATGAGCGACGATCCGCACACGGCGAGGGTCGCCGAGGCGTTCGTGACGGAGTTCGGCGCGATCCCATGCCGGCTCAGCGGTAGCTGCACGGTCGCCGATGAGTTCCCGCACCCAGCCATCACGATCTTCACGGCGATGTTCCTCCACGGCGGGCTGTTTCACGTCGGCGGCAACATGCTCTACCTCTGGATCTTCGGGAACAATGTCGAGGACACCCTGGGGCACGGGCGGTTCCTCCTCTTCTATCTCGCGTCAGGCGTCGCGGCGGCTTTTGCCCAGACGCTCGTCCACCCCGACTCGGCGGTGCCGATGATCGGCGCGAGCGGCGCCGTGTCCGGCGTCCTCGGCGCCTACCTGTTCCTGTTCCCGTATGCGCGGGTCCACGTGCTTCTGATCTTCGGCTTCTTCATCCGACCCGTGCACGTCCCGGCAATCATCGTGCTCGGCTTCTGGATCGTCGTCCAGTTTCTCAACGGCCTGATCACCGTCAGCGCGTCGGCGCATGGCCGCGTCGAGGCAGGAGGGATAGCGTGGTTCGCTCACATCGGCGGGTTTCTCGCGGGGATCGTTCTGCTGTTTCTGATGCGGTCGCGGCGGGGCGGTCGCCTATAATGAAGGGCGTGACCAAGCCCGTGGCGCGCGTGCGTATCGACCGTGTGCTCGTCGAGCGCGGGCTCGTCGAGAGCCGGGAGCAGGCCGTCCGCCTCATCCTGGCGGGCGAGGTGCTCGTGGACGGCAAGCGCGTCGACAAGGCGGGCGCCCTCGTCGCCAGGGAAGCGAGCGTCGAGGTCCAGGGGCGTACGCCGTTCGTGGGCCGGGGCGGCGAGAAGCTCGCCCACGCGCTCGACGCCTTCCAGATGAAGGTGGCCGGCCGCGTCTGCCTCGACGTGGGCGCCTCCACGGGCGGTTTCACCGACTGCCTGCTGCAGCGCGGCGCCGCGCGCGTGTACGCCGTGGACGTCGGCACGGGCCAGCTCGACGTCAGGCTGCGCAAGGACCCCCGCGTCGTCGTGATGGAGAAGACCAACGCGCGGGCGCTCGACCCGCGGATCTTCGGCGAGCAGCCGACGCTCGCCGTCATCGACGTCTCGTTCATCTCGTTGGAGAAGATCCTGCCATCGGTGTTCGGCGTGCTGGCGCCGCGCGGCGAGGTCGTCGCGCTGGTGAAGCCCCAGTTCGAGGTAGGGCGCGAGGCCGTGGGCAAAGGCGGCGTCGTGCGCGACCCGGCGCTCCACCGTCAGGCGGTCGCCCGCCTCGCCCGATACGCGGTGCTGCGCGGCTGGCACGTGCTCGGCGTCACCGCCTCGCCGCTCCGGGGCCCGAAGGGCAACCGCGAGTTCTTCCTTCACTGCTCGAGCCACGGGCGCACCGCGAGCGACCTCGAGTCCATGATCGACCGGAGCGTCGAGGCGCTTGCGTGAAGCGCGTCGGCGTCGTGGCCAAGCCCGGCGCGGGCGAGGCGCGGGCCCCGATCCAGGAACTCCTCGAGTGGCTCCAGGCGCGGCGGCTCTCCGCGGTCCTGGAGAAGGAGACCGCCGGGCTGGTCCCGGCGGCGAGCGTCCCGTCCGTGAGCAAGCCGGAGCTGCCGGCGCAGGTGGACCTGCTCGTCGTGCTCGGCGGCGACGGGACCCTCCTCTCCATGGCGCGCGCGGTTGGCGATTTGGGGGTACCCCTCCTCGGCGTGAACCTCGGCGGGCTCGGCTTCCTCACCGCGACGACGCTCGAGGAGATGTTCCCGGCGCTCGAGGCGTTGCTCGCGGGCCGGATGGCGGTGGACGAGCGCATGATGTTGACCGCGCGCGTCGTCCGGAACGGCCAGGGGCTCGGGGAGTACGCCGCCCTCAACGACATCGTCATCACCAAGTCCGCGATGAGTCGCATCATCGACCTCGCGGTGTCCGTCGAGGGACAGCACGCCACCTCGTACCGTGCCGACGGCCTCATCATCTCGACACCCACCGGCTCGACCGCCTACAACCTCTCGGCCGGCGGGCCGATCCTGTTCCCGACCATGGACGCGATCGTGCTGACGCCGATCTGCTCCCACACCCTGACGAACCGGCCGATCGTCCTCCCCGGCGTGCACCGGGTCGAGGTCACGCTCATGGCGGACCAGGACGTCATGGTCACCGTGGACGGCCAGATCGGGGTGGGCCTCCGGGAGCACGACACGGTGGAGGTGGTCAAGGCCGCCGCCAGGATCCGCCTCGTGCGCTTCCCGCAGAAGGAGTTCTTCTCTGTCCTCCGGACCAAGCTGAAGTGGGGGGAGCGCTAGGGCGTCTTCCCCCGGATACGACTTGAGCGGCCGCGGCGAGTGACCTAGCATCGTCTCCGATGCTCCGCGAGCTTCGCATCCGGAACTTCGCCGTCATCGAAAGCGTCGCAGTGGAGTTTCGCCCGGGCCTCAACGTCCTGACCGGCGAGACCGGCGCCGGCAAGTCGATGCTCATCGACGCCATCCTATTAGTCCTCGGCGGGCGCGCCCAGACTGACGTGATCCGAAGCGACGCCGACGCCGCGACGCTCGAGGCGGTCTTCGACGTCGAGCCGCGCGGCGCCGTCGTCGCGGCGCTCGACGAGGCGGGGCTCGCGCTCGACGACGGTCTCCTGGTGGCGCGGCGGGAGCTCGGTCGCTCGGGCCGCCACCGCGCCTTCGTCAACGACGCGGCTGTCACCGTCGGGCTCCTCGAACGCCTCGGCGACCACCTCGTCGAGGTGCATGGCCAGCACGAGCACCAGCGCCTGCTTGAGCCCGCCCGCCAGCTCGAGCTCCTGGACCGCTTCGCCGACACGGAGGAGCTCAGGGAGCGCGTGGCGGGCCTCGTGGCGACGTTCCGCGCCGCGCGCGCCGAGACGGAGCGGATGCGCGCCGCCGAGCGCGACCGCGCCCAGCGCGAGGATCTCTTGCGCTTCCAGCTCTCCGAGCTCGACGGCGCGCGTCTGCGTCCGGGCGAGGAGGAGGAACTCCGGCAGGAGCGGCGGCGGCGTCAGCACGCCGACAAGCTCACTGCGGGGCTCGCCGACGTCGCGGCGCTCCTGGACGACGATCGCGACTCCGCGACGGCACGGCTCCACCGCGCGGCGCGGGTCCTCGGCGACCTGGCGCGTCTCGACCCCGCGTTCGCCGCGCCCATCGAGCCTCTCGACGCGGCCCAGGCGCAGCTCGAGGAGGTGCGGGCGGCGGTCCGGGGGCTCCGCGACTCGGTGACGCTCGAGCCGGGCCGACTCGAGGGGATCGACGAGCGGCTCGACGCCCTCACGCGCCTCAAGCGGAAGTACGGCGACACCGAGGAGGCGATGCTCAAGTTCCGCGACGAGGTCGCCGCCGAGCTCGACCGCCTCGCGCGCCACGAGGAGATCCTCGCCGCGGAGGAGCGGAGGCTGGGCGAGCTCCATGCCGAGCTGGCCCAGGCGGCCACCGCGCTCTCCGAGCGGAGGCGGGCTGCGGCGGAGCGCCTGGCTCCGGCCGTGGAGCGAGAGCTGCGGGCGCTCGGAATGGAGCGCTCCGTATTCCGGATCGGGGTGGAGCGGGCGGAGCTCGAGGCCGTGTCGCCCCGGGGGCTCGACCGGGTCGAGTTCCGCCTGTCGACCAATCCCGGGGAGGAGGTGCGGTCGCTCGCGCGCGTGGCGTCCGGGGGCGAGCTCTCGCGGACGATGCTCGGGCTCAAGACCGTCCTCGCGAAGGCAGACCGAGTGCCGACGATGGTCTTCGACGAGGTGGACGCAGGAATCGGCGGACGCGTCGCCTCGGTCGTCGCGCAGAAGCTCGCGACCGCGGCGGAGGGCCGCCAGGTGCTCTGCGTGACCCACCTCGCGCCGATCGCCGCGCGCGCCAGCCACCACGTGCGCGTGATCAAGAGCGTGCGCGCCGGGCATGTGCGCGTCGCCGCCGAGGTGCTGGCCGGCGACGCCCGCGTCGAGGAGATCGCGCGCATGCTCGCGGGCGAACGCGTCACCGACACCGCGCGCGGCCACGCGCGCGAGCTGCTCGGCACGTCAGGACCGCGCGGAAGGCGAGCGTGAGTCGCGCGGTGTGCCATAATCGATTCTGATGATCGACGTGGTCCTCCGGAAGATCTTCGGCACCAAGCACGAGCGGGACGTCAAGCGCATCATGCCCACGGTCGTGGCGAGCAACGCGTTCGAGCCCTCGGTCCGGGCGCTCGGAGACGCCGAGCTCCAGGCGAAGACCGACGAGTTCCGCAAGCGGCTCGAGGCGGGCGAGCCGCTCGACGAGCTGCTCCCGGAGGCGTTCGCCGTCTGCCGTGAAGCGGCGCGGCGCACCGTCGGCATGCGCCACTTCGACGTCCAGCTGATCGGCGGCGTGGTCCTCCACGAGGGCAAGATCGCCGAGATGGCGACGGGCGAGGGCAAGACGCTCGTCGCAACGCTCCCCGCGTACCTCAACGGCCTCACGGGCCGCGGCGTACACATCGTCACGGTCAACGACTACCTCGCCAAGCGCGACGCCCAGTGGATGGGGCCCATCTACCACGCGCTCGGCCTGACCGTGGGGGTGATCCAACACGAAGCCTCGTTCCGCTACGACCCGGCCTATGTCACCTCGGACGTCCGGATGACGGCGCTCCGGCCGTGCGCGCGCCAGGAGGCGTACCGCGCGGACGTCACGTACGGCACGAATAACGAGTTCGGCTTCGACTACCTCCGCGACAACATGCGCTTCACGCTCGACGAGCTCGTCCAGCGCGAGCTGCACTACGCGATCGTGGACGAGGTGGACTCGATCCTGATCGACGAAGCACGAACGCCGTTGATCATCTCGGGGCCGGCGGACGAATCCACGGACCTGTACTACAAACTCGACCGCATCATTCCCAAGCTCAAGCGGGCGGCGACGATCGTCGAAGGCAAGCTTTCCGAGATCGAGGCGCAGAAGGAAGGCGACTACATCGTCGACGAGAAGGCGCGCGCCGTGGCGCTCACGGAGCAGGGGATCGCCACGTGCGAGCGGCTGCTCTCCGTCGACAACCTCTACGATCCCCAGCACATCACGCTCCTCCACCACATCCAGCAGGGCCTCAGGGCACACGCGCTCTTCAAGCGTGACGTGGACTACGTCGTCAAGGACGGCCAGGTCATCATCGTGGACGAGTTCACGGGCCGACTCATGCCGGGGCGCCGATGGTCGGACGGCCTGCACCAGGCCGTCGAGGCCAAGGAGAGCGTGCGGATCGAGCGCGAGAACCAGACGCTCGCGACGATCACGTTCCAGAACTACTTCCGGATGTACGAGAAGCTCGCCGGCATGACGGGTACCGCCGAGACGGAAGCCGAGGAGTTCGCGAAGATCTACAAGCTCGACGTCACGGTCATCCCCACGAACGTACCGCTCGTCCGGGTGAACCTCCCGGACGTCGTCTACAAGACCGAGCGCGAGAAGTTCAACGCGGCGGTCGAGGACATTATCGAGCGCAACACGCGGGGTCAGCCCGTTCTCGTCGGCACGGTCTCGATCGAGAAGTCCGAGCAGCTCTCGAAGCTCCTCAAGAAGCGCGGGATCCGCCACGAGGTCCTGAACGCCAAGTACCACGAGCGCGAGGCCGAGATCGTCGCCCAGGCCGGCCGCGAGGGCTCCGTCACGATCGCGACCAACATGGCGGGCCGCGGCACCGACATCCTGCTCGGCGGCAACCCAGACTTCCTCTCGAAGGAGATCCTCCGGAAGAAGGGGCTCGACCCGGCGACCGCGGCGCCCGGGGAGCGCACGGCAGCGCTCGGGGAGGCGCGCCGGATCACCGAGCCGGAGCACGCGCGCGTCGTCGCGCTCGGCGGGCTTCACATTCTCGGCACGGAGCGGCACGAGGCGCGGCGCGTGGACAACCAGCTTCGCGGCCGAAGCGGGCGCCAGGGCGACCCGGGCTCCTCGCGCTTCTATCTGTCGCTCGAGGACGACCTGCTCCGGATCTTCGGCTCCCACCGCATCCAGAAGATCATGGAGCGCCTCGGGATGGAGGAGGGCGAGCCGATCGAGCACAAGCTCGTGACGCGCGCGATCGCGACGGCGCAGAAGCGCGTCGAGACGCACAACTACGAGATCCGTAAGCACCTCCTCGAGTACGACGACGTGATGAACAAGCAGCGCGAGATCATCTACGGCATGCGCCGCCAGATCCTCGAGGGGGAGCCCCAGGCGGACACGATCGCGGAGTGGATCGAGGACCTCGTCGCGGTGACGCTCGACGCCTACGCCGCCGAGGGCGCCCACCCCGAGGACTGGGACCTCGGCGGGCTCGGCGAGGCGCTCTACCGCCAGTTCGACGTGCGGATCCCGTCTGCGCGCTTCGGGGAGGCCGTCTCGCGCGAGGGGCTCGCCGAGCTGGTCGGGGCGGCGGTGCGTGAGCGCTACGCGGACCGCGAGCGCGAACTCGGCCCGGACCTCGTGCGCGCGCTCGAGCGCCACGAGATGCTCGTGGTCATCGACGCGCAGTGGAAGGACCACCTCCTCTCCATCGACCACTTGAAGGAGGGGATCGGCCTCCGGGGCTACGGCCAGCGGGACCCGCTCACCGAGTACAAGAAGGAGGCGTTCGACCTCTTCCAGGACATGGTCGAGCGCGTGAAGGCGGCGGTCGTCGAGCGGCTGTTCAAGGTGCAGATCGTGCGGGACGCGCCGATGGAGCTGCCCGCGATCACGGCCTGGGCCGACGCGCGCGAGTCCCGCGGTGAGCTGCCGGCTGAGCCCGGACGCTCCACCCCGCCCCTCAAGCGCGAGCCCGTGCGCACCCCGACGGGCGCCAAGGTCGGGCGCAACGACCCGTGCCCTTGCGGCTCCGGCAAGAAGTACAAGAAGTGCTGCTATCTGAAAGGATGACCACCGCCGCCTGACCCTCGACATCTGGGGTCGGCACAGCCCTCCGGCCCCACCCCTGGTACATTTATTTTGGTCGTACGCACCCCTGCGTGTTAGAAAAAGCCATGCGCCTCGAGTCCGTCACGCTGCACGGGTTCAAGTCCTTCGGTGAGAAGACTGTCGTCAAGGTCCTGCCCGGTATCACCGCGATCGTCGGGCCGAACGGCTGCGGGAAAACGAACCTGGCAGAAGCCGTGCGGTGGGCCCTCGGGGAGCAGAGCTCGAGGTCGCTCCGCGGTCAGCGCATGGAAGACCTGATCTTCGGCGGGTCGCAGTCACGAAAGCCGGTCGGGCTCGCCGAGGTCGAGCTGACCTTCGGAAACGACGGCACCCTCTCGGTGCCGTGGGCCGAAGTGTCGGTCGCACGGCGGCTCTACCGCACGGGCGAGAGCGAGTACCTCCTCAACAACAGCCCCTCGCGCCTGCGCGACATCCTGGACCTCTTCGCCGGCACCGGCGCGAGCCCGCGCGCCTACTCGGTCATGGACCAGGACAAGCTCAACCACGTCCTGACCGCGAAGCCGCACGAGCGGCGCGTCTTCATCGAGGAGGCCGCGGGGATCGCGCGCTACAAGCAGCAGCGCAACGAGACCCAGGGCAAGCTCGACGCGACCCGCCAGAACCTCGTCCGCGTGCGCGACGTCATGGACGAGGTCAAGCGCCAGCTCTCCTCGCTCGAGCGGCAGGCGAAAAAGGCACGGCAGTACAAGGCGCTCCAGACTACAAAGCGCGACCTCGCGCTCGCGGTTCTCGCGGCCGAGTACATGGCGCGCGTCGCGGAGGGCGAGCGGCTCGCGGGGGAGCTCACCCGTCTGCGCGACCAGGAGCAGGCGCTCCGGACGCGTTCCGCCCAGCTCGCGGCGCGGGAGGCGCGGCAGCGCGAGCGGCTCCAGGAGAGCGACCACAGCCTCTCGGACCTCCGGCAGTCGGTCCAGAAGGTGCAGGGCGAGCTCGAGCGGCTGCTCGAGCGGCGCGAGCAGATGGGCGTCCAGCTCCAGGAGCTCCGCGAGGAGGCCCTCCGCCTCGACGAGGAGATCGGCACCGCATCAGAGCGGCTCGGCGCGATCGTCGGCGAGCGTGAGACCGCGCGGCAGTCGCTCACCGAAGCGTCACGGCTCGCCGAGGAGCGGGCGCGCACGGCGGACGCGCTCGCCGCCGCACTCGAGCGCCACCGCGAGGCCCTCACCGCGGAGCGCGAGCGAGCCGAGGCGGCGCGGCTCGAGCAGGTGCGGGTGGCCGCCGAGCGCGTCGACCTCATGCGGCACGCGGGCGAGCTGCGGGAGCGCGAGGCCCAGCTCCGCCGGCGCGCGGAGCGGCTCGCGGCCGAGGTCGCTGACGCGGAGGCCGAGGCGGCGCGGATTCTGGCACTCCGCGCGAGCCTCGCCCAAGCGCGCGACGTGGCCGAGACGGAGCTCGGCGCGCTCGCGGGCGAGCGCGAGCGCCTCGCGGCGCGGCTCGCGGCGGAGGAGCGTCGCCTGGCCGAGGCGGCGGGCGCGCTGGCGAACGCGCGGGTCACGCTCGCGGCTCGGCGGTCGAGTCTCGAAGCGCTTGCAGAGCTCGAGCGTGCCCGCGAGGGCTACGGCGCGGGCGTGCGCGCCGTGTTCGGGGAAGGACGCGCGGCGGCGCTGGCGGGCGTCGTGGGGACGGTGGCGGACCTCCTGGAGGTGCCACCGGGCATGGAACGCGCGATCGAAGCGGTCCTGGGCGAGCGTCTCCAGTGGGTGGTCGTCGAACGCTTCGAGCACGCGCGCGCGGCGGTCGCGTACCTCCAAGAGCGTTCGCTGGGTGCGGCCACGTTCCTGCCGCTCGAACACCTGCCCGTGCCGACTGGCCCGCTGCCGGACCAGAACGGCGTGAGCTGGGTGGCGCTGAGCGTGGGCGCGCCGAGCCTGAGCCTCGTCCACTACCTCCTCGGGCAGGTCGTGATCGTCGACCACCTCGACCAGGCGGAGGCGCTCTGGCGGCTGAACGGCGTCGTGGCGACGTACGTCACACCGGCGGGCGAGGTGCTCGGCCCGACCGGACGGCTCCACGGCGGTGGCCCGGCGCCCGCGGCCGACGTCGAGCACTCGCTGCTCGCGCGCAAGCGCCAGGTGCGCGAGCTCGAGGAGGAGGTGCGCCGCCTCTCGACCGTGGCGGGCGAGACCCAAGCCCGGGTGGCACGGCTCGAGGTCGAGGTGTCGGCGATCCGGGCCGAGCTCGCCGGGATCGAGCGGACCTTCCACACGCGGGAGGCGGACCAGCTCGCCAGCGCGAAGGACCTCGAGCAGGCGGCGCGGGAGCACGAGCGGGTCCACCGGCACCGCGAGACGATCCAGGTGGAGGCACGCCAGGTCGCGCAGGAGGGCGCCGAAACCGTGGCGACACTCCGCCAGCTCGAGCAGCGCGTTGCGCTCGCGCGCGAGGCCGAGGCGACCCACGAGGCGCAGATGGCACGGCTCCGAGAGGCGATCGAGGCCGCGCAGACGCGGGAAACGGAGCTGGTCGCGGAGACGACCGGGTGCCGCGTGAACCTGGCGTCCACCACGGAGCGCGTGGAGGCGCTGGGCCGCGAGCTCACCCGGATCGACGACATCGAGCGAGACCTCACCGTGCGCATCGACCAGGCCCGACAGCGCCAGACGCAGCTCGCCGACCGGGGAGCCTGGCTCGGCGAGGAGAGGGAGCGCACCGACGCGAGCGCGCGCGAAGTCGCGGTCGAGCGCGATCGGATGGACGCCGAGGTGCGGAGGGCGGCAGAGCGCCACGAGGAGCTCGCGGCGGAGCTGCGCACGATCGAGGTCGACCAGCGGGCGGTGGACGGCGAGCTCGGCCGGCTCATCGCCTCGATCCACGAGATCGACCTGAGGGCGACGGAGTGCCGGGTGAGGCGCGAGGAGCTCGAGCAGGAGGCGTGGCGGGCGTACGGCGTGGCGGACGCGGCGCTCGCCGCCCAGCACGACCCGGCGCGGGACCTCGAGACGGTCCGGGCGCGAATCGTCGAGCTCGAGGAAAAGCTGGCTGCGATCGGACCCGTGAACCTCGTCGCCGACGACGAGTACCGCGAGCTCGACGAGCGGCTCGGGTTCCTCCAGACACAGCACGACGACCTCGTCGCCTCGATCAAAGACCTCGAAAAAGCGCTGCGGGGCATGACGCGGAGCGCGCAGGAGCGCTTTGCCCTGGCGTTTCAGGACATCAACCGTCACTTCGGGGAGCTCTTCGAGCGTCTCTTCGAGGGCGGCCGGGCCGAGCTCCGGCTCGTCGAGGCGGAAGAGGGCGGCGACCCGCTCGACACCGGCGTGGAGCTGATGGCCCAGCCCCGGGGCAAACGCCTGCAGTCCGTGACGCTGCTCTCGGGCGGTGAGCGCGCGCTGACGGGCCTGGCGCTCCTGTTCGCGATCTTCTACTTCAGGCCAAGCCCGTTCTGCGTCCTCGACGAGGTAGACGCGCCCCTCGACGATGCCAACATCCACCGGTTCCTGCGCGTCCTGCGTGAGCTGACGAGCCGGACCCAGTTCCTCGTGATCACGCACAACCGGAAGACCATGGAGGCAGCCGACATCCTCTACGGCGTCACCATGGAGGAGCCTGGGCTCTCGAAGCTCGTCTCGGTCAACCTCAACGCCTAGGGCGAGCGCTCAGTAAATCGGTGAAGGGGCTGACGAAATAGGCTAAACTCGCCGACGCAGGTATGTCGTCGGTCGGCTCTTATCTCCGCGAGCTCCGCGAGCGGCGAGGGCTCTCCCTCGACGAGATCTCCCGCTCCACTCGGGTCCTGCACCAATATCTGGAATTGCTCGAGGCGGACGATCTCGCCGCGCTTCCGGCCCCCGCCTTCACGCGGGGATTCATCCGCGCGTACTGTCAGGTCCTCCGCGAGCCTCCTGACGAGGCGCTCGCCCGCTATCAGGAAGGGGTGCAGCCGCACGCCGTCCACGGACACGACGCCGCTCTGCCCGAGTCGCGGAAGTCGCGGGAGTTGGGGACGCGCCGGGAGAACCGTGGTCGCGGCGCGGTCCTCGTGAGCTTCGTCCTGCTCGTCGTCCTCGGCGTCGCCCTCTTCTTGGTGACGCTCGCGCTCCAGCCTGCGGGGGAGCGCCGGGGCGAGCAGCGGGCGCCCGCGTCGGCGGGCGCGCCCCCGGCGCCGCCGGCGGCGCGGCCCAGCGTGGCGGCCAAGGCGCCGAGTCTCGAGCCCTCGTCGGTGCTACCGTCAACCACAGTGGCGTCGGGGCCGAGACCGCCGGTGCCGCCCACCTCCACCCCCGTTGGTGTGATCGACGACGTTGCGTCACGTTATCGGCTCGTCGCCCGCACGACGGAGGCGACGTGGATGCGAGTGCGCACCGGGGATGGACGGACGAGCGAGGAGAACATCCCGGCCGGCGAGGTCCGCGAGTGGATCTCGAACGAGCCGTTCGTCCTCAGCATCGGTAACGCGGGAGGGGTCACCCTCGAGCTGAACGGCCGCCTCCTGCCGCCGCTCGGCCCGAGCGGCACCGTGATCGCGCGGCTCGTCGTGCCGGAAGGTCCGTGACGTTCCTCTCCGGCCTCAGGGACCGGCTCCGCGAGGGGCTCAAGCGGTCGCAGGAGTACCTCGGGAGCGGTCTGAGCGCGGTGCTCGAGCCCGAGCGGCCGATCGACGATGCGCTCTACGAGGAGCTCGAGGAGCTGCTCATCGCGGCCGACCTGGGCGCCGCGCTCGCCGCCGACTTCACGAACCGCGCGCGCGAGGAGGTCATGTTCGGGACCGTCACGCGCGCCGACCAGCTCCGCCCGCTCTTCCGCCGATTCCTCGCCGATACCCTCCAGCCCGCGGCGCAGTCGCTCAACCTCGACCACCGGCCCGCGACGGTGCTGATGCTCGGGGTCAACGGTGCGGGGAAGACGACGACCGCGGCCAAGCTCGCCGCCGCCCTCAAGGGATCGCACAAGCAAGTCCTCCTCGCAGCCGCGGACACGTTCCGGGCCGCGGCGATCGAGCAGCTCCAGCGCTGGGGCGAGCGGATCGGCGTCGAGGTGATCCACCAGGCGGCCGGCTCGGACCCCGCGGCGGTCGTGTTCGACGCGGTGAAGGCGGCGACAGCCCGCGGGGTGGATGCGCTGATCATCGACACGGCCGGGCGCTTGCACACCAAGACGAACCTGATGGAGGAGCTGGCGAAGCTCAAGCGGGTGATCGAGCGGCAGCTCCCGGGCGCTCCGCACGAGTCGCTCATGGTCCTCGATGCGCCGACGGGCCAGAACGGCTTCGCCCAGGCGCGCATGTTCCACGAGGCGATCGGTCTCACGGGGGTCGCCCTCACGAAGCTCGACGGCACCGCCAAAGGCGGCATCGTCGTGCGGATCGTGCGCGAGCTGAAGGTCCCGATCAAGCTGATCGGCGTCGGCGAGCGCATCGACGACCTCCAGCCGTTCGACCCGGAGGCGTTCGTGGACGCTCTGGTGCCGGCCGGATGACCTCGAGCGACGAGCGCTTCATGCGGCGGGCGCTCGAGCTCGCCGAGCGGGGGCGGGGGCTCACGTCGCCGAACCCGATGGTCGGCGCCGTCGTCGTTGCGCCGAGCGGTGCGGTCGTCGGCGAGGGGGTCCACATGAAGGCTGGCGCGCCGCACGCCGAGATCGAGGCGCTCCGCGCGGCGGGGCCTCGCGCGCGCGGCGCGATGCTCTACCTGACCCTGGAGCCGTGCGCCCACCAGGGCCGCACGCCGCCCTGCGCCACGGCGATAGTCGGCGCGGGCGTGGCGCGCGTCGTAGCCCCGCTCGTGGATCCGAACCCGCTCGTCGCGGGCCGCGGGTTCGAGGTCCTGCGCCGGGCAGGAGTCGAGGTGGCCGTCGGGCTCCTTGCGGAGGAGGCCGCGCTCCAGAACCGGGTGTTCTTCACCGCGATGCGGGAGCGACGGCCCCACGTGACGCTCAAGGCGGCGATGACGCTCGACGGGAAGATCGCCGACACCCAGGGTGCCTCCCGCTGGATCACGGGCGAGCGGGCCCGGGCGCGCGCGCACCGGCTCAGGAGCGAGGCCGACGCCATCATCGTCGGCGTCACCACGGTACTGCGCGACGACCCCGAGCTGACCGTCCGCCTCGACGAACCCTGGCCGCGGGAGCCGTACCGCGTGGCGCTCGACACCGAGGGGCGCACGCCGCCCGGGGCGCGCTTCATGTCAGCCGGGGATCCGGCGCGCGCAGTCGTCGCCGTCGGCGACGGGGTACCCGAGGAACGGGTCCGCCCGCTTCGGGCGGTGGGCGCTACCGTCATCAGGTGCCCGACACGCGACGGGCGCGTCGATCTGGGGTTCCTCCTGGGTGAGCTCTTTGCGCGCGAAGTGCGGGGCGTCCTGGTGGAGGGTGGCGGAGAGGTCCACGCGGCTTTCCTGGATGCTGGTCTCGTGGACCGCGTGGCGGTCTTCCTGGCACCGCTCCTCGTGGGCGGGCGCGCGGCGCCCTCCGTCGTCGGTGGCGCCGGCCGGGAGTTGAAGAACGGGGTGAGGCTCGGGCCGCTCACTGTCACGCCGGTCGGCGACGATATCTTGGTGGAGGCGGACGTGATCCGCGGGCCGCGGGAAGCCTAAGGATGGGTGGGACGAACCGCGGTTCGAGCGCGGGCTTCGCCCGCGCAAACGGTGTGCGGGTCAGGGCGGCGCGGGTGACCGGTGGGGGGTGTCGGCCGGGGATGCGGCGCCGGTCTCACCAGCCGAAGGGGGCTACGCCCCCCTCGGACTCCCCCGGCCGACGTTGAGATGTTCACCGGGATCGTCGAGGAGATGGGGACCGTCGTCGGGCTTGCGCGCGGGGGCGAGGCCACGCGGCTCAGCGTCAAGGCCACGGTGAGCCTTGAGGGCAGCGACGTCGGCGCGAGCGTGGCCGTGAACGGCGCGTGCCTCACGGTAGTCGAGCGCCGCGCGGACCGGTTCGTCTTCGAGCTCGGGCCGGAGACGCTCGCCCGGACGACGCTCGGTCGGCTCCAGCCGAGCGACCCCGTCAACCTCGAGCGGCCGCTGCGCTTCGGGGGCGCGCTGGGCGGCCACCTTGTGCTCGGGCACGTGGACGGAGTCGGCACCGTGGAGGAGGTAACGCGTGTAGAATCAACCACGCGGGTGCGGATCGCGCTGCCTAGCCGGGAGCTCGAGCCGCTGCTGATTCCCCAGGGGTCGGTGGCCGTGGACGGCGTGAGCCTCACAGTAGCCGCGCTGGGCGACATGAGCTTCGAGGTCATGCTGATTCCGTATACGCTGGCCGCGACGACGCTCGGCCGGCTCAGGCCCGGGCAGGCGACGAACGTCGAGGCCGACCTGATCGGCAAGTACCTGGTCCGATCGCTGGCGCTCAGGGGGGCGACATGACGGGGTTTGCGAGCATCGAGGCGGCCATCGAGGAGATCCGCGCGGGACGCATCCTCGTGGTCGTCGACGACGAGGATCGCGAGAACGAGGGCGATCTCGTCATGGCCGCCGACAAGGTCACGCCGGAGGCCGTCAACTTCATGGCCAAGTACGGCCGCGGCCTCATCTGTGTACCGATGACCGGCGAGCGGCTGGACGAACTCAAGATCTCGATGATGGTCTCGGACAACACGGCGCCCATGGCGACCGCGTTCACCGTGACGGTCGACGCCAGACGTGGCGTCACGACCGGCACCTCCGCCTACGACCGCGCGGTCACGATCCGCACGCTGGTCGATCCGCAGATGCGGGCCGAGGATCTCACCCGCCCTGGCCACGTCCTTCCGCTGCGGGCGATGCCGGGCGGCGTCCTGCGCCGCGCCGGCCACACCGAGGCGGCGGTGGACCTCGCGCGGCTCGCGGGCTCTTACCCGGCCGGTGTCATCTGCGAGGTCCTCGACGAGGATGGCGGGATGGCGCGGGTGCCCGAGCTCCAGGAGCTCGCCCTCGCGCACGGACTCACGATGATCACCATCAAGGATCTGATCGAGTACCGGATCCGCAAGGAGAAGCTGGTCCGACGGATCGCCACAACCAAGCTCCCCACGGACTGGGGCGAATTCATCGCGATCACCTACGACACGAGCGTGGACAGTCGCGTGCCGCTCGCCCTCGTCATGGGGCAGGTGGCGGGGGACGCCCCGGTGCTCGTCCGCGTCCACTCCGAGTGTCTGATCGGCGACGTCTTCCACTCGCGCCGGTGCGACTGCGGGCTCCAGCTCGAGAAGGCGCTGGCGATCATCCAGGCCGAGGGGCGCGGCGTTTTCGTTTACATGCGCCAGGAAGGGCGGGGCATCGGGCTGCTCAACAAGATGCGCGCTTACGAGCTCCAGGACCAGGGGAAGGACACGGTCGAGGCCAATGCGGCGCTCGGCTTCAAGGCCGATCTGCGCGACTACGGGATCGGCGCCCAGATCCTCGTGGATCTGGGCGTGAAGCACCTCCGGCTGCTCACCAACAACCCGAAGAAGATCGTCGGGCTGGAGGGCTACGGCCTGCACATCGCCGAGCGCGTGCCGATCGAGATCCCGGCCAACGAAGCCAACCGGAAGTACCTGAGCACGAAGCGCGACAAGCTCGGGCATCTCCTTTCGTCGCTCCCGGACTGAGATGGCCGGTCGCGCGCCCAGAGTGCGCCGCGCGCGTCCGTTGGGGCGCTCCCTCCGGTTCGCGATCGTCGCAGCCCGCTTCAACGAGCGCATCACGCAGCGTCTCGTGAACGGCGCGCTCCAGGTGTTCCGCAGCGCGCGCCTCCCCGGGGACGCCGTCGAGGTCCACTGGGTACCGGGGTCGTTCGAGCTCCCTCAGGCCGCCCAGCACCTCGCGACGACCGGGCGCTACGCGGGCATCGTGTGCGTCGGCGTGGTCATCCGGGGCCAAACACCCCACTTCGAGCTCGTCGCGCGCGAGGCGGCGGCCGGGATCCGCGAGGTGGCGCTCACCACCGGCGTGCCCGCGACCTTCGGCGTGGTGACGGCGCTGAGCGAGGAGCAGGCGTGGGCGCGCGCCGGCGGCGAGGTGGCGAACCGGGGCGAGGAGGCCGCCGAGGCGGCGCTCGCGATGGCCGAATGGATCGACCGGCTGCGGCATGACGCGACGACCGTACGCCCCGCAAAGTCCGCGCGCGCGGAGCTCCGCGCGCCTCTTTCGGGCCACCCACGCCTGTTGCGGCCTCGCGGCACCCGATAAATGGGCACGCGCCGGAGGGCCCGGGAAGTCGCTCTCCAGTTCCTCTACCAGCTCGATCTTCAGGGCGAGGACGATCCCGTCCCGCACGAGCAGGAGTTCTGGGCGCGCCATGCGCTCTCCGGCGAGGCGAGGACGTTCGCCGAGACGCTCGTCCGTGGCGCGAAGACGAACCAGGCCAAGATCGACCAGGTGATCGAGCAGTACACCGAGAACTGGGTCCTCGAGCGCATGGCGGTCGTGGACCGCAACATTCTGCGTGTGGCCGTCTATGAGATCCTCTGCACCGCCGAGGTGCCGGCGAAGGTCGTGATCAACGAGGCGATCGAGATCGCCAAGAAGTTCGGCACGAAGGAGTCGAGCCGCTTCATCAACGGCGTCCTCGACCGGATCCACAAAGAGCTGCGACCCGCTTCCTGACCTGGCGTGCGCTACGCGATCGTCTCTGACATCCACGGTAACCTCGAGGCCCTCGACGCCGTCCTGGCCGATGCGGCGGGTCGGGCGGACGCGGTACTCTGCCTCGGCGACGTCGTGGGCTACGGCGCTGACCCGCGCGCGTGCGTCGAGCGGTTGGCCGAGCGCGCGCAGGTGATCACGGCGGGCAACCACGAGCACGCCGTCGCCGGCCTCCTCGACCTCGGCTGGTTCAACCGCTACGCGCGTGCGGCGGCGGAATGGACGCGCGAGCGTCTCGACGACGATCACCGGAGCTATCTCTCGGCGCTGCCGCTGGTCGCGCACGTGGACGACGCGACGCTCGTCCACGCCTCGCCCGACCACCCCGAGGAGTGGGAGTACCTCATGTCGGCCGCGGACGGCTTCAGGGTGTTCGCGGCGTTCACGACGCGCCTCTGCTTCGTGGGGCACTCCCACCTGCCGGGCGTGTGGTCGCTCGGCTCGACGGGCCCCGAGTGGATGCCAGGTACGGTGGAGGTCGACCTCGAGCACGGCCGCCGTTACCTCGTGAACGTGGGGAGCGTCGGCCAGCCCCGAGACCGCGACCCACGCGCGGCGTACGCGCTCTGGGACGCCGAGCGTGGAGCGATCGTCATCAGGCGGGTGCCATACGACGTCGACGCCGCCCAGCGCAAGATCGTCGCTGGCGGCCTGCCGCGGTACCTCGCCGATCGCCTCGCATGGGGCGCCTGATCGGGGCGTCGGCCCTGCGCGAGGACCTCGCTCTCGCCGCGCTGCTGTCGGTCAGCGCGATCGGCCTCGCCCTCGCGTTCCCGCGCACCGACTGGGACGGCGTCGCGTGGCTCCTCGTGGTGCCGGTCATTGTCACCGCGTTGAGCCGCGCGCCGCGCGTGGCGCTCGGCTGGGGCTGGTTCTTCGGCACCGTGTTCTTCCTCGTGCTCCTCCGGTGGCTTGGCCACACGTTCACGGTGTACAGCGCCATCCCGTGGCCGGTCATGTGGCTGCCGATCGTCGCGCTCGCCGCCTACTGCGGGCTCTACGTCGGCGCCTTCACGTGGGCGGTGTCGTGGATTGGCAGGCGGCGGGCTCCCGCGCTCGCCCTCGCGGCCGCGCCCTTCCTGTGGGTTACCGGGGAGTGGGTGCGGGCCCGCTTGCTCGGCGGGTTCCCGTGGGGCACCCTCGGTTACTCGCAGTATCTGAGATTGCCGGTCATCCAGATCGCCGAGCTAGGGGGTGTCCACGCCGTGTCGTTCGTCCTCGTGGCGGTGAACACCGCGGTCGCGGGCTGTCTCGTGCTGCCGTGGCGAGGGGCTCTCGCCGGGGCGGCGCTCGCCGGGACGCTGCTCGCGGCGACGCTCGCGTTCGGGAGCGCGAGGCTCGCCGAGCCGGCGCGGCCGGGCGAGGTCACCGTGGCCATCGTGCAGCCGTCGATCGAACAGCCGCTGAAGTTCGATCCGACCCACGCGCCGACGACGCTCGGGATTTACACCTCGCTGACCCGGCTCGCGAGCGCCGAGCACCCGGACCTGGTCGTGTGGCCGGAGACGGCGACGCCTGCGGCGCTACGGGGGGACCCGCGCCTCCTCAACACCCTGATCGCCCTGTCGAGAACCGTCAAGGCGCCACTCCTCGTGGGCTCGATCGACGTTAAGGAAACGACTCCACCGAGACTAACTAATTCAGCGTTTCTATTAACGGAACGTGGGATTGTCGACAGGTACGACAAGATCCACCTCGTCCCGTTTGGCGAGTTCGTCCCGCTCTCGGGCCTGCTCGGGTTCATCCGGGGCTGGGCCGAGTTCATCTCCGAGCTCGATCCCGGCGCGAACGCGGTGGTATTCCAGGGTCCGCCCGCCCCGTTCGGTGTCGTAATCTGTTACGAGGGGATCTTCCCCGAGCTCGTTCGCGAATTTGTGAGAGGTGGAGCGCGTCTGATGGTGAACATGACGAACGACGCTTGGTTCGGTCGCACGGACGGTCCGTGGCAGCACCTCGCCATGTACCCGTTCCGGGCCGTCGAGCACCGAACGGCGCTCGTACGCGCGGCGAACACCGGCGTCTCCGTCTTCATCGTACCCACCGGGCAGATCCTGCGGCGCTTGTCGCTCTACCGCCGCGCCGTCATGGCCGAGCGCCTCCCGCTCCGCGCGGGCGAGACGCTCTACTCGCGGTTCGGCGAATGGTTAGCGTACCTCGCGCTCGGCGTCACCGTGGGGACGCTGGTGGCGAGCGCGCGCGGGCGGAGGGGCTAATGCTCGGCGAGCTCAAGCGTGACGTCGCCGACCTCGCCACGCGGGTGAACGAGCTCCGGGGGCATCTTTGACGTCCCCGCGAGGGAAAGGCGGCTCGCTGCGCTCGACGCAGAGATGGCGTCGCCCGCGTTCTGGGAGGACAACCGCCGCGCCCAGGAGCTCATCCGGGAGCGCACGGAGCTCAGCCGGAGCGTCAGCCGGCTGAAGGAGCTGGCCACCCGCACCGAGGACCTCACCGTGCTCCTCGAGCTCGCGGCCGAGGCGGACGATGGGAGTCTCGACGCCGAGATCGCCGCCGGCGTCGTGAGCCTCCGCAAGGATCTCGACCAGTTCGAGCTGAAGGTCATGATGTCGGGCGCCCACGACGCCAAGGCCGCGGTCCTCTCGATCCATCCGGGCGCCGGCGGTACGGAGTCCCAGGACTGGGCGCAGATGCTGCTCCGGATGTACCTTCGCTGGTGTGAGCGCGCGGGCCTCAGGGCGGAGGTCGTGGACCTCCTCCCCGGCGACGAGGCGGGGATCAAGTCGGCGACCGTCGAGATTACGGGCGAGTACGCCTACGGCTCCCTCAAGGGCGAGACGGGCGTTCACCGGCTCGTCAGGATCTCGCCGTTCGACGCCTCGCGCCGCCGGCAGACGAGCTTCGCGTCGGTCGCGGTCGTGCCGGAGGTGGACGACGTGGAGGTGAACCTAAGGGAGGACGAGGTCCGGGTGGACGTCTTCCGCGCCTCCGGTCCCGGCGGCCAGGGGGTCAACACCGCCGACTCGGCCGTCCGCATCACGCACTTGCCGACGGGCATCGTCGTCCAGTGCCAGAACGAGCGCTCGCAGCTTCGCAACCGCGACACGGCGATGCGAATTCTCAAAGCGCGGCTCTACGAGCTGGCGCAGAAGAAGCAGCGCGAGGAGCTCGACGAGCTCACCGGCGAGAAGAAGGAGATCGCCTTCGGCAGTCAGATCCGCTCGTACACGTTTCATCCCTACCAGCTCATCAAGGACCACCGGACGGGGCTCGAGATCGGCAACGTCGAGGCGGTGATGGACGGCGACCTCGACGGGCTGATCCGGGCCTACCTGCTCTGGACGCGCGGACGCGAGGCCTAGAGGCGGGCCGGTGAGCCCAGACGACGCGAACGAGCTGATCCGCCCGCGGCACGAAAAGCTTTCGGCGCTTCGGGGGGCGGGGATCGATCCGTTCGGCGGCCGCTTCCCGGTGACCCACTGGGCGCTGCCGCTCGCTGACCGGCTCCGCACCGCCGGCGACGAGGAGCTGAAGGGGTTCGGCCCCGTGAGCCTGGCCGGACGCATCGTCGCCCTGCGCCATCACGGCAAGTCGTGCTTCGGCCACCTGATGGACTACACGGGGCGGATCCAGCTCTACGCGAGGGCGGACCAGCTCGGCGACGACTACGCGCGCTTCACCGACCTCGACCGCGGCGACTTCGTCGGCGTCACCGGCGAGATGTTCCGGACGCGGACCGGCGAGCTGACGGTTGCCGTCAAGGCGTTCACGTTCCTCGCCAAGTCGCTCCGGCCGCTGCCCGAGAAATGGCACGGCCTCCGCGATGTCGAGACGCGCTACAGGCAGCGGTACGTCGACCTCCTCGTCAACGCGGAGGTGCGGGCGATCTTCGTGCTCCGTGCCCGGCTCGTGGCGGCGATCCGGAAGTTCCTCGACGCGCGCGGCTTCCTCGAGGTCGAGACGCCGATGATGCAGCCGATCCCGGGCGGTGCCATCGCGCGGCCGTTCAAGACCCACCATAACGCGCTCGGCATGGACCTCTATCTGCGAATCGCGCCGGAGCTCTACCTCAAGCGGCTCGTCGTGGGCGGGTTCGAGCGGGTCTACGAGATCAACCGGAACTTCCGGAACGAGGGCGTCTCGACCCAGCACAACCCCGAGTTCACCATGCTCGAGTTCTACCAGGCGTACGCGGACTACACGGACCTCATGGACCTGACCGAAGCGCTGTTCACGGAGCTCGCCCAGGCAGTGCGCGGGACGCGCGCGCTCACCTGGGGGGAGCACGCGATCGATCTCACGCCGCCCTGGCGGCGGCTCGGGTTCTTCGATGGTCTCACGGAGGCGCTCGGCATCCGTGTCACGCCCGAGACCGACGCGGCGATGCTCCGCCGCGCCGCGACCACGCGCGGGATCCAGATCGCCGACGGCCCGCCGTGGAAGCTCTGGAAGGAGGTCTTCGAGCAGGTCGTCGAGCCCACGCTGGTGCAACCCACGTTCGTCGTGGACTTTCCTATCGAGCTCTCGCCGCTCGCCAAGAAGAAGCGCGACAACCCCGCGCTCACGGACCGTTTCGAGCTGTTCATCGGGCAGCGCGAGATGGCCAACGCGTACAGCGAGCTGAACGACCCGATCGACCAGCTCGCCCGCTTCCGCGAGCAGGCCCAGCTCCTCGCGCGGGGCGACGAAGAGGCGCATTGGCTCGACGAGGACTACGTCCGCGCGCTCGAGTATGGGATGCCGCCGGCGGCAGGCGAGGGGATCGGCATCGACCGTCTGGTGATGCTCTTTGCCAACCAGCCGTCGATCCGCGAGGTCATCCTGTTCCCGCACCTGAGGCCCGAGGCGGGACGGGCGGGCGAGGGCGACGCCTCGTGAGGGGCGGGCTTCCCTTCGAGCTGTTTCTCGGCCTGCGCTACCTTCGCGCCCGCGGCCAGCGGACGAACCTGTCGCTGTTCGTGTGGATCGGCGTCGGCGGGGTCTTCCTCGGCGTGGCGGCCCTCATCGTCGTGCTCGCGGTGATGACGGGCTTCCAGGACGGGATCCGCGACAGGATCATCGCCGCCAACCCGCACCTGCTCGTCTACCAGTCGGGCGGCGCCGGGCTCGCGGACCCGGGCGTGGTCGTCGCGCGGATCGCGGCGATCCCAGGCGTCCGCTCGGCGACGCCGTTCGTCCACCAGCAGGCGCTCTTCACCACGCCGGGAGGCGGCTCCCACGGGGGTCTCGTTCGCGGCATCGATCTCCGCACGCCGGCCGTGGTCCAGGACATTCGCTCGCAGCTTCGCAGCGGGGCCCTCGAGCCCGTCGAGAGCGGCGAGCCGGCGATCCTGCTCGGGCGTGAGCTCGCCCGGGCGCTCGGCGTCCTGCCGGGCGACACGGTGACGGTGATCTCGCCGAAGGGCGCGCTGACGGCCGTCGGCATGGTGCCGAAGATGCGTCGGTACACCGTCGCGGGGATCTTCGAGGTCGGTATGTACGAGTTCGACGCCTCGTTCGCCTACCTCGCGCTGCCGGTGGCGCAGGAGTTCGCCGGGCTCGCGGGCGTCACGGGCATCGAAGTCAAGCTCGCCGACGCGTTCGACGCCAAGCGCGTGGGGCGCGCGGTCGTCGCCGCGCTCGGGTTCCCGTACTGGGTCCGCGACTGGATGGACATGAACCGGAGCCTCTTCGCCGCGCTCCAGCTCGAGAAGCTCGCGCTGTTCGTGATCGTGACGATCATCGTCCTCGTGGCGGCGTTCGCCATCATCGGCCACCTCGTCCTGCTCGTCGCGGAGAAGCGCAAAGAGATCGGGGTCCTCAAGGCCATCGGCGCCTCGCGGCAGTCCGTCACCGCGACGTTCTTCGCCGTGGGGATGGCGATCGGCGTGGCGGGCACGGTCGCCGGCAGCGTCGTTGGTCTCCTGATCATCTGGGTGCAGAACACCTACAAGGTGATTCGCCTCGCCAGCGACGTCTACCAGATCGACTACCTGCCGATGAAGCTGACGCTGTCGGACGGGCTCATGGTGATCGGCGCGACGCTCTTCCTCTCGTTTCTCGCGACGATCATCCCGGCGCGTCGGGCGGGCGCGCTCGAGCCGGTGGACGTCCTGAGGTACGAGTGAGCGAGCCGCTCCTGGTCGCCGAGGAGCTGGAGAAGGAGTATCGGACGGGCCCCGAAGTTGTGCGCGTCCTTCGGGGTGCGAGCCTCGTCGTGCGACCGGCCGAGATCGTCGCGCTCGTGGGCGCGTCCGGCGTCGGCAAGTCCACGCTCCTTCACCTCCTCGGCGCGCTCGACCGGCCCACAGCGGGCCGCGTCCTCTTCCGTGGCGAGGACCTGTTCGCGCGCGGCGAGGCGGGGCTTGTCCACTACCGGCGACAGAACGTCGGCTTCGTCTTCCAGTTCTACAACCTGCTCGGCGAGCTGTCCGCGCTCGAGAACGCCATGATCCCGGCGCTCCTCCTGCGCAAGCCGCCCGCCCAGGCGCGGGAGCTGGCCGCGGCCGCGCTCGCCGAGGTCGGCCTGGCCGACCGGCTGCGCCATTACCCGGGCGAGCTGTCGGGTGGCGAGCAGCAGCGCGTCGCGATCGCCCGGGCCCTCACGAACGGCCCCAGGCTGGTTCTCGCCGACGAGCCCACGGGCAATCTAGACCCGAAGACGAGCGAGGTCATCTACGACCTGTTCCTCAGGCTCCAGGTCGAGCGCGGCATCGCCTTCCTCGTCGCGACCCACAATCCCGACCTGGCGCAGAAGGCCGAGCGGGGATACCGGCTCGTCGAGGGGCGGGCCCGGGAGATCGACGCGGGTACCGGCTGAGCACGGTGACGGCCGGGCCACGCCGGGGCGAGAAGACGCGCGACGTTTCGCGCAGTTACTCGCGCGTGGAGAAAAAGGCTAGCCGGGGTGTTGCCTGCTGGGCTATACTGAGTGCGTCAGTCACTAACTAGGCGTCGCCGAAAGAGAATTTCGTCTCGGCGACTCGGGAAGGGGTGGTCAAGCCAGTGTTTGAACGATTCACCGAGCGGGCGCGACGGGTCATCATTCTGGCACGTGAGGAAGCGGGCCGTTTCCGTCACGATTTCGTCGGCACAGAGCACGTCCTCCTCGGCCTGATTCGCGACGGCGAGGGGATCGCGACCGCCGTCCTCCAACGTCTGGGCCTCCGGCTCGAGACGGTGAAGGCGGAGGTCGAGCGGGCCCTGGCCGGCTTCCCCAAGACGCTCACGTTCGGTGAAGTGCCCTTTACGCCGCAGGCCAAGCGCGTCCTCGAGCTCTCGATCGAAGAGGCCCGCCAGCTCGGCCACAACTACATCGGCACCGAGCACCTCCTCCTCGGCCTGATGAAGGAAGGCCAGTCGATCGCCGCGAAGATTCTCGAGTCGCTCGGTGCGCGTCTGGACGAGGTCCGGCAGGAGACGCTCGCGCTCCTCGGCGACCAGTACTACCCGCGGCCCAAGAAGCGGTCGCAGACGCCCGTCCTCGACGAGTTCGCCCGTGACCTCACGCAGCTGGCCCGCGAGGGTAAGCTGGATCCGGTCATCGGGCGCGAGCAGGAGATCGAGCGCGTCATCCAGATCCTGGCCCGGCGCACGAAGAACAACCCGGTGCTGATCGGCGAGCCGGGCGTGGGCAAGACGGCCATCGTCGAGGGCCTCGCTCAGAAGATCGTCAACCACGACGTGCCCGACGTGCTCGTGAACAAGCGGCTGCTCCAGCTCGACCTGGGCGCGCTGGTCGCCGGCACCAAGTACCGGGGCCAGTTCGAAGAGCGCCTCAAGGCGGTGATGAAAGAGATCCGCCAGTCGGAGAACGTCGTCCTGTTCCTCGACGAGCTGCACACGCTCATCGGTGCCGGCGCCGCCGAAGGGGCGATCGACGCCTCGAACATGCTCAAACCGGCGCTGTCGCGGGGCGAGATCCAGACGATTGGCGCGACGACGCTCGACGAGTACCGCAAGTACATCGAGAAGGACGGCGCGCTCGAGCGGCGCTTCCAGCCGGTCATCGTGAAGGCACCCACGGTCCCGGAGGCGATCGAGATCATCCGCGGCCTCAAGCCCAAGTACGAGGCGCACCACAGGGTGAAGATCACGGAGCGGGCGATCTCCGCCGCAGTGTACCTCGCCGACCGCTACATCACCGACCGACACCTCCCGGACAAGGCGATCGACGTGATCGACGAGGCGTCGTCGCGCACACGGCTCATGGCGCTCACGCCGCCTGCGGAGCTTAAGGAACTCGAGAAAGAGCTCGAGCGCGTCACCCGCGAGAAAGACATGTACCTGGAGGCGCAGGAGTTCGAGAAGGCGGCCTCGCTCCGCGAGAAGGAGAAGATCCTCCGGCACCGCGAGGAGGAGCTCAAGCGCGAGTGGGAGAAGAACAAGGGCAAGGGCACCCAGTCGGTCGAGGAGGAGGACGTCGAGTTCATCGTGTCGCGCTGGACCGGCATCCCGCTGGCGAAGCTCGAGGAGAAGGAGTCCGAGAAGCTCGCGCGCATGGAAGAGGCGCTCCACGGGCGGATCATCGGCCAGGACGACGCGGTGGCGGCCGTGTCGCGGGCGATCCGGCGCTCGCGCGCCGGCCTGAAGGACGCGAAGCGGCCGGTCGGCTCGTTCATCTTCCTGGGGCCGACGGGCGTCGGGAAGACGGAGCTGGCGCGAGCGCTCGCCGAGTACCTCTTCGGCGACGAGAACGCCTTGATCCGCGTAGACATGTCGGAGTACATGGAGAAGTTCTCGGTCTCGCGCCTGCTCGGCGCCCCGCCCGGCTACGTGGGCTACGAGGAGGGCGGCTTCCTGACCGAGAAGGTCCGGCGGCGTCCGTACTCGGTCGTGCTCTTCGACGAGATCGAGAAGGCGCACCCCGACGTGTTCAACATGCTGCTGCAGGTGCTCGACGACGGGCGGCTGACCGACTCGCTCGGCCACGTCGTGGACTTCAAGAACGCGATCCTGATCATGACCTCGAACCTGGGCACGAGCCTGATCGGCAAGCGTGTGTCACCCGGGTTCCTGCAGGAGTCGAACGAGGCCTCCTACGAGAAGATGAAGGAACGCGTCCTGGAGGAGCTCAAGCGGGCGTTCCGGCCCGAGTTCCTCAACCGGGTCGACGAGACCGTGGTGTTCCACGGGCTGTCCGAGGATCACATCAAGCAGATCATCCGGTTGATGATCAACCGGATCAACAAACAGCTCGCCGAGAAGGGGATCGCGCTCGTGCTCACGACGGCCGCCGAGGCGACGCTCGTCGAGAAGGGGTACGATCCCACCTACGGCGCGCGGCAGCTCCGTCGCACGATCCAGAAGTACATCGAGGATCCCCTGGCCGAGGCGATCGTGCGTGGCCAGGTCGCGGAAAGCGCCCGGATCGAAGTGGATGTCGACGGGGCGACCTTTACTTTCCGCGAGGCGCAGGCTGTCGATGCGCCGCTCGAGCTTGCAGAGCACTAGGACGCCGTTCCCACACCGCTGAGAGCCCGGTGTCGACCGCGGGGCGAGTCCGTCTCACCATTGTTCTCGCCCTTGTCGCGCCGCTCCTCCAGGCGTCGCTGGCCGCCGCGCAGCGGTCCCAGCAGCCCCCGATCATCATCAAGGAGATCGCGGTCGAGGGCACGAAGCGGGTTCAGGAGGCCGTCGTGCTGGGCCGGGTCAAGAGCGCCGTCGGCTCCCCCTTCAACCCGAGCCTCCTCTCCGAGGATATCCGGTCGATCTTCGGCCTGGGCTTCTTCGACGACGTGCAGACGCGGGTCGAGGACTTCGAAGGCGGAGTGAAGGTGACCTTCGTCGTCAGCGAGCGGCCCTTCGTGCGAGACGTCGACTTCGTCGGCAACAAGGCCCTGAAGACGACCGAGCTCCAGGACAAGGTCGACATCAAGCTGGGCAGCGTGTACAACCCGGTGGACGTCCAGCGCGCCGTCGAGAAGCTCAGGGACTTCTACGAGGACGAGGGGTACTTCGAGGTCCAGCTGACACCGAATGTCGAGAAGTTCCCCGACGGCGACGTGCGCGTGGTGTTCAACATCGTCGAGGGGCGCCAGATCAAGATCGACAGGATCCGGTTCACGGGCAACAAGGGGCTCACGGACCGTGAGCTCAAGGCGGCGCTCGCGACGCAGGAGCGGCAGTACTTCATTCTCCGGGGCAAGGTTCAGCGCCAGCGGCTCGAGGAGGACGTCGAGCGGATCATCCAGCTCTATAACGACCACGGCTACATCCAGGCCCGAGTCGAGTCGACCGATGTGGCGGTGGACCGCGAGAAAGCGCGCGTGACGATCACCTTCACGATCGTCGAGGGGCCGCAGTTCAGGGTCGGTACGCTCAAGCTCGCCGGGGTCACGCTCCTCCCCGAGCCTGAGGTCCAGCGCCAGCTGACGCTCAAGAGCGGGGACGTGTTCTCGAGGTCGAAGCTCCGTGAGAGCATCAGGAACATCGAGAACCTCTACAGCACGATCGGCCGCGCGTCGGTGGACGTCGTCCCCAAGACGGATCAGGTCCCCGGCGAGAACACGCTCAACGTCGCGATCGAGATCAACGAGGGGCCCGAGGTGTTCGTGGAGCGCATCAACATCAGCGGCAACGTGCGGAGTCAGGACAAGATCCTGCGACGTGAGATCCCCCTCCACGAGGGCGACTTGTACACGCTGCAGAAGAAAGAGCGGGCTCGCCAGAAGCTCGTGAACCTCGGCTACTTCGAGAAGGTCGAGGTCAACACGCAGCCGGGGTCCGACAAGACGAGGATCATCGTCAACGTCGAGGTCACCGAACGCCCCACGGGCATCTTCAGCCTGGGCGGCGGCTTCTCGTCGGTGGATAGCTTCGTCGGCACCATCGACCTCGCGCAACGCAACTTCCTGGGGCGTGGTTGGGAGGCGTCGGTGCGCCTGCGGGGCGGCGGCCGAACTCAACAGGGCGTGATCAGCTTCACGGATCCGTGGCTGTTCGACCGCCCGCTCTCCGGCGGGTTCGACCTCTACAGTAACGACCGACAGTACATCGAGTACCGCTACCGATCGCTCGGCGCGGGGCTCCGGCTGGGCCGCCCGTTCTTCGAGTACTGGCGGTGGAACCTCGGCTACCGCGCGTCGAACGACAAGATCAGCAACCTGAGCGAGGTCGCCGCGCTCTCGCCGGAGCTCGTCGAGCAGGTGGGGACCCGCGTGACCTCGGCTGCGTCGGGAGGCCTGGGCCGCGACAGTCGTGACAATGCCATCGCGCCGACGAAGGGTGGACAGAATAGTTTGACGGCAGAGTTCGCCGGACTCGGTGGCGACTCGAAGTACGTGAAGACCGGGGCCTTCATCACGCAGTACTATCCGATCTGGCTTGGCCACATCCTGGCCGGCCGTGTCGAGGCGGGCTACGGCGTCGGCTGGGCCGACGAGCGCTTGCCGGTGTTCGAGCGGTTCTACCTTGGCGGCCCGAACTCGATCCGGAGCTTCAAGTTCCGCCAGATATCGCCGAAGGATGAGAGCGGTCTCCGGATCGGCGGCTCGAGCGAGGTGCTGGGCAACGCGGAGTACATCATCCCGCTACCATTCGGCCTGCGGCTCGCCGGATTCTTCGACGTCGGCAACGTGTACGGGTTCGGGACGAAGTTCGATCTGACGGATCTGAAGAAAGGCGTCGGCGGCGGCGTCCGGTGGCAGTCGCCGTTCGGGCCGATCCGTGTCGACTACGGTATCAACCCGGACCGGAAGGCCGGCGAGGATTTTGGCGCGTTTAACTTCTCGGTGGGTACGCCGTTCTAGGAGGGGTGGAATGAGGGCCCTGGGGAGCGCACTCACGCTCACGGCCGTCGCCGTCATCACAGTCTCTACACCGGCGTGGGCGCAGCCGGCGACACCGAAGATCGCGTTCATCGATATCCAGCGGGTGGCGGCGCGTTCCGCCGCCGGCGTCGCCGCGCGCGAGCAGCTCGAACGCGAGAAGGCGGGCATGCAGAAGGAAGTGGACGCGAAGCTCCAGGAGCTCAAGGGCCTTCGCGAGGAGCTGGAAAAGAAGGGGCCGTTGATGACGGCGGAGGCGCGACGCGAAAAGGGTGAGCTCCTCGAGCGAAAGCAGCGGGACGCCTCCCGGCTGATGGATGACTTGCAGAAAGAGCTGGCGAAGAAGGAGCAGACTGCCAGCCAGCGAGTGCTGCGTGAGATTGAAGGTGTTGTGACGCGCATCGCGAAGGAGCGAGGATACACGGCGATTTTCGACGGTCGCCTGCTTCTGTATGCCTCGCCCGAGGCGGACCTGACCGACGAGATCATCCGGGCGTACGACCAGCAGAACGTTGGCAAGGACAAGAAGTAGGGCGCCGATGGGCAAGGCAGCCGGGTTCACCCTCGGTGAGCTCGCCCGCACCCTCCGCGCCACGCTGGAGGGTGACCCGGCGGCCGTCGTGACCGGCGTCGCGCCGCTCGAGAGCGCGGGCCCCAGTCAGATCTCCTTCCTCGTCGATGTGCGCTTTGCGGAGGCAGCGCGAGCCTCGGGCGCCGGCGCCTTTCTGGCGGGGCCCGACGTCTCGGGCCTGCCGGGCCCGGTGCTGCGCGTACACGCGCCCCAGCAGGCGCTGATCGAGTTGCTCACCCTGTTCCACCCGCCGACGGACGCGGTGCCCGGCATCGCCCCGTCGGCGGTCGTCGCCAGGGACGCCAAGGTCGCCCCGACCGCCACGATCGGGGCACTCGCGGTGATCGAGTCGGGCGCCGTGATCGGCCCGTACGCCCGGATCGGCCCGCTGGCCTTCGTCGGGGCGGGCGCGGAGGTGGGCGAGGCGTCGGTCGTGCACGCGCGCGTGGCGCTGTGCGCGGGGGTCACGCTCGGCAAGCGCGTCGTGGTTCACGCGGGCGCAGTGATTGGCGCCGACGGCTTCGGCTACGCCTTCGACGGCGAAGCGCACCGGAAGATCCCGCAGGTGGGCTCGGTGCTGGTCGAGGACGACGTCGAAATCGGGGCGAACACGACGATCGACCGCGCCACGCTCGGGCAGACGATCATCCGCCGCGGGACCAAGATCGACAACCTGGTGCAGATCGGCCACAACGTCGAGATCGGCGAGCACTCGATCATCGTGGCCCAGGTGGGAATCGCGGGGTCGTGCCGGATCGGCCGCGGCGTCGTGCTCGCCGGGCAGGTGGGCGTCGCCGACCACCTCACGATCGGTGACGGCGCCGTGGTCGCCGGGCAGACCGGCCTCGCGCAGGACGTCGCGCCGGGCGAGAAGGTGTTCGGCACGCCGGCGCGCCCCTTGCTGCAGGCCAAGCGGATCTTCCTCCTCGAGGGCGAGCTGCCGGAGGTCGTCCGCCGGCTGCGCGCGGCCGAGCGGCGGCTCGCAGCCCTCGAGGCGCGGCTGGGCGCCGGGGAGGTGCCGAATGGCTGAGCCCGTCCACCCGACCGCCGTCGTGGACCCCGGCGCGCGAATCCATCCGGCCGCCAGGATCGGCGCGTTCTCGATCGTCGGCGCCGAGGCGACGATCGGCGCCGACGTGGAGGTCGGCCACCACTGCGTGCTCGAGGGGCGCGTGGAGCTCGGGCGCGGCGTGAAGATCGGCCACGGCTCCGTGCTCGGCGGCCGGCCTCAGGACTTGAAGTTCAAGGAGGGCACGCCGTCCGGGGTCAGGATCGGCGCGGGGACCGTGCTCCGTGAGTACGTCACGATCCACCGCGCGACGCGCGCCGACGGCTGGACCGACGTCGGCGAGGGCTGCCTCATCATGGCCATGAGCCACATCGCCCACGATTGCAAGGTCGGCCAGGGCGCGATCATCATCAACTACGCCGGGATCACGGGCCACTGCGAGATCGGCGAGCGCGCGACGATCGGCGGGCTCACGGGCATGGTGCCCTTCACGCGGATCGGCGCCTATGCGTACGTCGGCGGCGTGTCGAAAGTGACCGCGGACGTGCCGCCCTACATGCTGGTGGACGGGATCCCGGCGGTCGCCCACGGCATCAACGTCGTCGGGCTCCGGCGCGCCGGGATGCCGGCCCCCGAGCGCCGTGTCCTCCAGGACGCCTACCGCCTGCTCTACCGCTCGGGGCTCACGCCCCAGCGCGCGCTCGAGCGGATCCGGAGCGAGCTCCCGACCCTGCCGCCCGTCGTTCGGCTGGTCGAGTTCGTCGCGGCCGCGCGGCACGGGGTCTGCGGGGCTGCGCGGCGGGGCGCGGATGAGACGGGGGACGTGACACGGACGCCCGAGAGCGAGCCCGTGTGATGGCGCGCGCCGAGGGGCGGCTCCGCGCGGGGGTGGTCGGCGCGGGCCACATGGGCCAGTACCACATGCTCGTCTACGCCGAGCTGTGGGACATGGAGCTCGTGGGTGTGGTCGACGTGGACCGCGACCGCGCCGCGCGCGTGGCCGCCCACTACGATACGCGCGCGTTCGCCGACCACCGCGCCCTGATCGGTCGGGTCGACCTCGTCAGCGTCGCGGTGCCCACCGAGCACCACTTCCAGGTCGCGAGCGACTTTCTCGAGGCGGGCGTGAGCGTGCTCGTGGAGAAGCCGATCACGCCGACGCTCGAAGAGGCGCGCGAGCTGTTCGCCGTCGCGCGCCGCACCGGGGCCGTCCTCCACGTCGGTCACGTCGAGCGGTTCAACGGGGCGGTGCAGGAGCTCAAGAAGATCGTCGAGCGGCCGCTCCTCGTCGAGTCGCGCCGACTTGGCCCGTTCGAGCCGCGCGTGCAGAAGGACACGGTCGTGATGGACCTCATGATCCACGACCTCGACATCGTCCTGGGCCTCATCGACTCGCCGCCGCGGCGCCTGACCGCGATGGGCTCGACGGTCCACTCGGGGTCGGTGGACGTCGCGAACGTCCAGATCGGGTTCGAGTCGGGGACGATCGCGGTCATCACGGCGAGCCGCGCCACCGAGGAGAAGATCCGCACGCTCGCGGTCACGCAGCCCGACGCGTACATCGTCCTCGACTACGCCGAGCAGGACATCCGTGTCCACCGGCGCGCCGCGCAGGAGTACACGCTCAACCGGGAGTCGATCCGCTACCGCCGCGCCTCCTTCGTCGAGCACGTCCAGGTGCACAAGGACAACCCGTTGAAGCTCGAGATCCTCCACCTCGCCCGCGCGGTGAAGCGGGCGCGTGCGGGGGAGTCGGCCCTCCTCGCGCAGGACGAGGACGTGCGATCGCTGGCGATGGCCCTCGAGATCGAGCGGATGATCCGGGACGGGCGGTGCGAGGTCGTCTACCCGAACACCCCGCCGTGGAGCGGTCACTCGGCCTGATGTGCGGCGCCGGCACGCTGCCGGCGCGCATGGCGATGGAGGCGCGGCGCCAGGGCTGGCGCGTCGTGGCCTTGGTCTTCGGCGACTCCCCGGGCGTCGGCGTACACGCGGAGCGCGTGATCCCGAGCCGGCTCACCGAGCTCGGCGCCGTGCTCCAGGCCCTCACCGCCGAGAGGGTCGCGGCGGTCCTGCTGGCGGGGAAGTTCTGGGCGCAGGACGTGCTCGGCGCGCGCCGGGCCGACGCGACGTTCGTCGGAATGGCGGCGCGGGCGGGTGCCTTGACCGAGGTGCGCATGCTCGACGTGATCGTGACGAAGCTGGCGGAGGTGGACATCGCTCTCCTCGATCAGCGCGGGTTCCTCGGCGACGGCCTCGCCACGGCGGGCTGCTGGTCGTCGCGTCAGCCGACAGCGGAGGAACGGCGCGAGGTCGAGCGCGGCTTGAGTCTCGCCCGCCAGGCGGCCGAGGCGCGCATCGGTCAGACCGTCGTGCTGCGCCGGGGCGCGGTCACGGCCGTCGAGGCACTCGAAGGGACCACCGAGGCAATCCGCCGCGGCGCGGCACTCGCCGGCCCCGGCGCCGTGATCGTCAAGGCGGTGGCGCGGGACCACGACTACCGCTTCGACACGCCCGTGATCGGCCCGGAGAGCCTCGAGGCCGCCGCGGCCGGCCGCGCGTCGGTGGTCGCCGTCGAGGCGGGGCGCGTGCTGATCGTGGACAGGGAGGCGTGCGTGCGGCACGCCGACCTCGCCGGGATCGCGTTCGTTGGTGTCGAGGATGCGGGCTGACGCGCCGTCGATCATGCTCGCCGCGGGCGAGGCATCGGGCGATCTCCACGGCGCCGCGCTGTGCCATGCGCTCCGCGCGGAGGCGCCGGGCTGCCGACTCTTCGGGATGGGCGGCCCGCGCATGGCGGCGGCGGGGATGGATCTGCTGGTCGACGTCACCGCCGTCGCGGCCGCCGGCGGAACGGAGGCCGTGAGCCTCGTGCCGCTGCTGTACCGCGCGTACCGGCGGCTCAGGGCGGTGCTCGACGGTGCCCGACGCCCCGGCGTCCTCGTCGTGATCGACTTTCCCGAGTTCAACCTGCGCTTGGCGCGGGCGGCGCGCCGCGCGGGTGTCCCCGTCGTGTATTTCATCCCGCCCCAGATCTGGGCGTGGCGGTCGTGGCGTGTCAGGACGATTCGCCGCGTGATCTCGCTCGTGCTCGCGGTCTTTCCCTTCGAGACCGCGCTGTACCGGCGCGCGGGGGTGCCCGTCGAATTCGTCGGCCATCCGCTCCTCGACGCGCTCGCCGGCGCGCCCGACCGGGCGGCCGCGCGCCGCCAGCTCGGGCTCGACGACGGGACGCTCGTGATCGGGCTCCTGCCCGGCAGTCGCCGCGAGGAGGTCGAGCGCGTGCTCCCGGCGATGCGGGAGGCGGTCGCGGCCGTCGGCGCGGCGCGACCCGATGCGCGCTGCGTGCTCGCGCTGGCGCCGACGATCGAGCCGGCGGCGGTCGAGCGCCGGCTCGGCGCCGGGCGGACGGTCGCGATCGCCCGCGACCGGGCCCACGCCGTGATGCGCGCCGCCGACCTGCTCCTCGTGGCCTCGGGCACGGCGACGCTCGAAGCGGCGCTCCTCGGCACGCCGATGGTCGTGTGCTACCGCGTGTCGCGCCTGACCGAGGTGATGGTCCGGACGCTGATGCGCGTCCCGTGGATCAGCCTGCCGAACCTGACGCTCGGGCGCGCAGTCGTCCCGGAGCTATACCAGGAGGCGGCGACCGGCGAGCGCCTCGGTCGCGAGGCGTTGAGGCTTCTCGGGAGCCGCGAGGCGCTCGACGCGCAGCGCGCCGCGTTCAGGGAGCTCCAGGGTCAGCTCGGCGAGCCCGGCGTTGGCGCCCGCGCCGCGCGCCTCGTGCTCGCCGAGGCCGGGGTGGCGCCGTGAGCGCGCTCTCCCGCGTCGCAGGCCCGCTGGCGCCGCCGATCGCTCCAACCCTGGTGAGGGCGCTCGGGACGACGCTCCGCCTGAGGGTGGCGGGCACGGAGGACGTGGGGCGCCACTGGGCCGCGGGCCAGCCCGTCATCTATGCCGTGTGGCACGGTCAGATCCTCATGGTGCCGTGGCTCAACGAGCGGCTCCGCGCGAGCCACGGCGCGCGGCCCGCGACGGCGCTGGTCAGCCGCTCCGGGGACGGGGAGATCGTCGCGCGCTACCTGACCCGCTTCGGGCTCGACAGTGTGCGGGGCTCGACGTCGCGCGGTGCTGGCGAGGCGGGGCGCGCGCTCGTAGCGGCGGTGAGACGCGGGCGCGACGTCGCGATCGTCCCCGACGGGCCGCGCGGGCCGTGTGGGCAGCTTCAGCCGGGCGTCGTCGCGCTCGCCGCGCTCACCGGCGCGCCGATCGTGCCGCTCGCCGTCGCCGCGCGGCCGGCGCTTCGGCTCCGGAGCTGGGACGCGTTCACGATCCCGCTGCCGTTCGCGCGGTGCGCGGTCGTCTTCGGTCCGCCGCTCGCCGTGGCGCGGGACGCCGATCGCGTACGCGCGATGAAGGACGTCGAGCGAAGCCTCGCCGAGGCGACGGCCGCGGCCGAGACGCTGGCGGCGCCGTGATGTACATGCTCTACACAGCGGCGATGCTCGTGGCGCTCGTGCTCTTCTATGCGCCGGCGGCGGTGGCCAAGCGCCTCCGCCGCGGCGTGCCCCTCGACGCGCGCGCACGCCTGGGCCTGGGGGGCGCCGCGCCGAGCCGCGGCGCACGCGCCGGGTGGCTCCACGCCGTCTCCGTCGGCGAGGCGATCGCCGCGGCGCCGCTCGTCGAGGGGCTACGCCGGCTCTGGCCCGCGCTTCCGCTGGTGGTGACCACGGTGACGAAGACCGGGGCGACGGTCGTCCGCGAGCGCTACGCGGGACTCGCGAGCCACCGGTTCTTCCCGCTCGACCTGCCCTGGGCGACGCGGCGGTTCGTCGCCTCGCTCGACCCGGCGTTCCTGGTGTGCATGGAGACGGAGCTCTGGCCGAACATGCTGCGGACGCTCGCTGCGCGCGGGGTCCCGGTCATGATCGCGAACGGAAGGATCTCCGACCGCTCGTACCGTCGTTACCGGCTCCTGCGCGCCTTCATGAGTACCGTGCTCGCCGACGTGCGGGTCTTCGCCATGCAGTCGGCCGAGGACGCCCGGCGGATCATCGCCCTCGGCGTCAGCCCGGAGCGCGTCTTCGTCACTGGCAACGTCAAGAATGAGCCGCTGCCCGACACGGCGGGCTCGGCGGACCTCTGGCGCCGGCTTCTCGGCTTCGAGCCTGGCCGGCCCGTGTGGATTGCAGGGAGCACGCATCAAGGCGAGGAAGAAGCGGTGCTCGACGCGCATCGCGCCGCGCTGCGGGAGTGCCCCGAGTTGGGACTGGTGATCGCGCCCCGGCATCCGGAGCGGGCAGCGGAGGTCCTCGGTCTCGTCGCCGCCCGGGGCTGGCCCGCGGTGCGGCGCAGTGAGCTCGGGCGCGTGCGCGAGCCGCGCGCCGTCATCGTGCTCGACACGGTGGGCGAGCTGGCGACGCTCTACGCCGTCGCCGACGTCGTCTTCGTCGGCGGGAGCCTCGTCCCCTTCGGCGGCCACAACATGCTCGAGCCCGCGCTCAGGCGAAAGCCCGTGCTCATGGGCCCGCACACGCAGAACTTCCGTGAGTCGGCGGCGCTCCTCGAGTCCGTGGGCGCTGCGTGGGTCGTGCGGGACGGCGGGGAGCTCGGCCGCGAGCTCACGCGGCTCCTCGCGGACGCCGGCCTCAGGGCGAAGACCGGCGAGGCCGGGTACGGGGCGGTCGCCTCGCGCCACGGCGCCGTGCGCGAGACGCTCGAGCTCGTCGGCCGTTTCCTGGCACCGGGAGAACGCGTGTGAAGGCGCGCGGCTCGCGGCTCGTGCGGGGATGGGAGAATGGGTTTCCGGCCGCCCAGGGGCGGCTCCTCGGCGCCGCGGGCAAGGGGTACAGTGGCCTCCTCGGCGCGCGCGAGTGGCTCTATAAGCGCGGCGTCCTCAAGTCGCGCGCGCTCCCGGTGCCCGTGGTCTCGGTCGGCAACCTGACGGTCGGCGGCACGGGCAAGACGCCGACGGTGGAGGTCGCGGTGCAGACGCTCGCGGCCCTCGGGCACCGGCCCGCGGTCGTCAGTCGCGGCTACGGCCGCGGCACCGGTGGCATCCGGGTCGTCGCCGACGCGGCGTCGATCCGGCTCGACGCCGAGGAGGCGGGCGACGAGCCATTCCTGCTCGCGCGTCGCCTGCCGGGCGTGCCGGTGGTCGTGGGCTCGAACCGCTACGACTCGGCGCGCCTCGCGCTCGACCGGTTCGGCGTCACCGCGATCGTCCTCGACGACGCGTTCCAGCACCGCACGCTCAAGAAAGACCTCGAGATCGTGATGGCGCGCGCGGAGAACCCGTGGGGCAATGGCAAGCTCCTGCCGGCGGGGCCGCTGAGAGAGCCTCTCGCAGCGCTCCGCCGTGCGGACCTGGTCGTCGCCACCGGTGTCGAGCGCCGGGAGGACGCCGCCGAAGTCCTCAGCGCCGTCACCGCGTACGCGCCCGAGGTCCCGGTCCTGACCGCCGTCTCCGCGCCGGCGGAGTGCTGGGAGGCGAACCGGATGCGGCTCGTGAGTCTCGCAGAGCTCGCGGGCAAGCGAGTGCTCGCGTTCGCCGGGATCGCCGCACCCCGTGCGTTCGAGGAGACGCTCCGCGCCGCGGGCGTCACCGTCCAGCAGTTCCTCCAGTTCGCCGACCACCACTGGTACACGCCCGCCGAGATCGCGACGCTCGATGCGCGGGCCGGCGACCTCGGCGTCGAGGGCCTCATGACGACCGAGAAAGACTGGGTGCGTCTCAGGAAGCTGCCGCTGCCGGGGCGGCTCCTGTACGTCCTGGCGATCCGCCTCGTCCTCGTCGCGGGCGAGGACCTCTGGCAATCCGCCTTCAAGCGCGCGTGCCCGACAGGGTGATCGTTCGTCTGCCGAACTGGCTAGGGGACACCGTGATGGCGGTGCCCGCCATCCGCGCGCTCCGCCAGGCCCTCGACGGCGCGCCGCTCCTGCTGGCGGGCCCCTGGGCGGCCATCCTCGGAGATCAGGCGCTCGCCGACGTGCTCGTCACGTATCCGCGCTCGTGGAGCGGGCGGCTCTCCACCGCCGACACCGTGAGCGACTTCGGCGGCTCCACGGCGGTGCTCCTGCCGAACTCGTTCGAGGCGGCGGCAGCGGCGCTCTACTGGGGGGCGCGCCGGCGGATCGGTTTCGCCGTGGGCGGACGGAGCTGGCTCCTCACCGACCGGGTCGAGCTCCCCCGGCCGCGCCCGCACCAGGTGGACGAGTTCGCGCTTCTCGTCGAGCCGCTCGGCGTCGCGGTCGACGTCCGCGAGCCGCGCATGGCGCCGCCCGACGCGGCGTCGCCCGAGCGGCGGCGCGTGCGCGCGCTGATGCGCGAGGCGGGGGTGCCGGAGCCCGCGGGAGCAGCCCGCCTCGTCGGCGTCCACCTGGGCGCGGCGTACGGCAGCGCCAAGGTCTGGGATCCCGTGCGCGTCGTCGAGCTTTGCCGACTGCTCGGCGAGCGGGGTGACACGGCGGTCCTGCTCGGCGCGCCGGGAGACGTGCCGCTCGTGGAAGAGGTGAGCCGCGCGACCCGGGCGCCGAGCCTCGCGGGGCGCGATAGTCCCGAGCTCCTCCTGGCGCTCCTCGCCGAGCTCGACGCCCTCGCGAGCGGCGACACCGGCGTCGCCCATCTCGCCGCGGCCCTCGGGACACCCGTCGTCGCGCTCTTCGGTCCCACCGATCCTCGGCTCACGGCCCCGCGCGGCCCGGTCGCCGTGATTCGCGGCGACGCGCCGTGCGCGCCGTGCTTCTACCGGACGTGCCCGATCGATCACCCGTGCATGCGCGCGATCGAGGCGACCGCCGTCATCGAGCGCCTCGACGCGCTTCTCGCGGAGCGCGCGTGACGCCTCTCAGAATCCTGCACCTGGCGGCCAACCGCTGGTGGACGGGCAGCGCGGACCCGACGATCCAGCTCGTGGCCGGCCTGAGGGCTCGCGGCCACCGTGTCTGTCTCGGCGTGATCCCGGGCGACCGGTTCGAGGCGAAGGCGCGGGAGGCGGGCCTCGACCTCGTGAAGGGACTCACGCTGACTCCGGGCGCAGTCGCCCGCGACGCGCTTCGCCTGCGTGCCGCGATCCGTCGCGAGGGGATCCACATCGTCCACGCCCATCACTCGCACGACCACTGGCTCGCGCTGATCGCGCGTCCGATCCTCGGGGATCGCCGGCGTCCGCACGTCGTGCGGACGTTCCACAACCTCCGCGCCGTGAAACGCGACCGGCTCGCGGCCGGGCTCTACCGGCGCACCGCCGCGGCCTTCGCGGTCTCGCGCCAGATCGAGGCACGTTGTCGCGAGGTCGGCATCCCGCCGGGCCGCGTCCACTGGATCCCGGGCTCGGTGGCGCTCGAGCGCTTCGCCGCCGCGGCCGACCCTCGGCCCGTGCGCGACGAGTTCAAGCTCGGCGACGCGCCGGTGATCGTCTCGGTCGCGCGTCTGGCGCCGAACCGCGGGCACGACCTCCTGCTGGCGGGCTTCCGGCTGCTCCTCCGGGAGCTCCCGGCCGCGCGGCTGCTCCTCGTCGGCAAAGGGGAGACGCGCGGGTATCTCGAGCGGCTCGTCGCCGAGCTCGGGCTCGGGGACCAGGTCGTCTTCACCGGCTACCGCGATCGTGATCTCCCGCTGGTCCTCGCGGCGGCCGACTGCTTCGCGCTGATGTCCGCAGGCTCCGACGAGTCGTGCCGGGCGGCGCTCGAGGCGATGGCGGCAGGGCGTCTGGTCGTCGCACGACGCGTCGGCGCACTGCCCGAGACGGTCGTTCACGGCGAGACGGGTCTCCTGATCGACGACGACCGGCCCGAGAGCGTGTGCGCCGCGCTCGCCGCCGCGCTCGTGGCGCCGGAGCGTGCGCGCGCGATGGGCGCCGCCGGGCGCCGCCGCGTGCACGATGTGTTCAGCCCCGAGCGGTCAATCGACGGGGTGGAGCGGGTCTATCGGAGCCTCGTGTGAGGATCCTCCATCTCGTCTCCTGCCGCGGCTGGTCCTCCGACGCGTACTGGGCCGCACGCGTGTGCCGCGAGCTCGAGCGTCGCGGCCACCAGGTGACGCTCGGCTGCCGCGCGGGAGCGGAGCAGAGGGTGATCGCGCCAGCGCGGTCCCTGGGGATCCAGCGCATCGAGACGTTCGCCTTCGCGAGCGGGCTCAAGCCCCGCGCCGACGCCGCCGACGTGCGCCGGCTCGTCGCGAAGCTCGGGGAGGCCGACCTCGTCCACGTCCATCGCGGCAAGGAGCACTGGCTCGCCGCCGCCGCCAACCGGCTCAGCCGGACGCCGCGCCCGATCGTCCGCACACGCCACATCGCGCACGCGGTCCGGGCGCACGCGGCCAACCGCTGGCTCTACCGGCGGGCGACGGCATGGGTCGTCACGGTGACCGACGCGATTCGCGGCCAGTACATCGCCTCGGGGCTCCTCGAGCCCGAGCGCGTGACGGCGCTCCCGGGCGGCGTCGACACTGAGGCGTACCGACCGCTCCCGGCGGACCCGGCCATCCGCCGGCGGCTCGGCGGCGAGCCCGATCGCCCGCTCGTCGGGATGGTCGCGGGGCTCAGGGTGATGAAGGGCCACGCCGTCGTGATCGAGGCCGCATCGTGCCTGGCCGCTACGGGACTGCGCCCGCGCTTCGTCTTCGTCGGGCGCGGCGCGATGGAGCCCTCGATCCGCGAGGCGATCCGGACCGCGGGCCTCGAGGCCCAGTTCACCGTCGCGGGATTCGCGGACGATCTGCCCCAGGTGCTCGCGGCGCTCGACCTCGTCCTCTACGTCCCGCTCGAGTCGGACGGCATGTCGCGCGTCGTCTTCGAGTGCCTCGGCGCCGGCCGACCGCTGATCGCCTCGCGCGTGGGCGTCGTGCCCGAGGTGCTCACCGACGGCGCGAGCGCGCTTCTCGTGCCCGCTGGCGACACCGCGGCGCTCGCCGACGCGGTCGCGCGCCTGCTCGGGAACCCTGCCGAGCGAGACCGGCTCGGCCGCGCGGGACGGAAGCTTGTCGAAAACCGGTACTCGGGCGCTTGTCTGGCCGCCGCGCTCGAAGCCCGCTACGCGCGATTCGTGGCGGCCGCGGGCCCGTGAAGATCTCGGTCGTCGCCTTCGACCTCTCCGACAACGCGACGGGCCGCGCCGATCTGCTCGCGCGCCTCCTCGCGGCGCGCTGGGAAGTCGAGGTCGTCGGCCCCCAGTTCGGTCCGTCGCTCTGGAAGCCTGCCGAGGGCGGCAGTGTCAGACACCGCACGAGCCGGACGGGCAAGTATCCGGGATTTCTTCGGCGTCTTCCCGCGCTGCTCTCCCTGATCGACGGCGACCTCATCGTCGCGTCGAAGCCGCGCCCGACGAGCTACGGTCTCGGCCTGCTCGCCCGGTCGCGTCGTCGGCGGCCGCTGCTTCTCGACATCGACGACTGGGAGCTCGGGTTCTTCTACCGTGCGGGGGTCTGGGGCCGCGTCGGCCGGGCGCTCGACCTCGCCGACCCCAACGGGCTCGCGTGGACGTGGATGACGGCTCGCCTCGTCCGGCGCGCCGACGCCCTCACGGTCGCCTCGCGCTTCCTCGCCGAGCGCTTCGGCGGCGTCCTGCTCCCGCACGTGCGCGACACCGATGCCTGGGATCCCGCCCGCTACGATCCGGCGGGAGCGCGGGCGGCGCTCGGCGTCGGGCGGGAGAAGGTCGTCATGTTCCTCGGCACGCCGCGCGCCTACAAGGGCGTGGACGATCTCGTCGAGGCGGTGGGCCTCCTCGGGCCGGGCGTGGTTCTCGCCATGGTCGGCGCGAATCGCGAACGCCTTGCGGTACGGCGCTGGGCGGCGCTGCCGCACGTGAAGGTCCTCGGCGAGATCCCGTTCGACGAGGTCCCGCACTACCTCGTCGCCGCCGACGTCGTGGCGGTGCCCCAGCGGGCCACGACGGACACGGTCGGACAGGTGCCTGCGAAGCTCTTCGACGCGATGGCGCTCGGGCGTCCGATTGTCTCCACGGCCGTCTCGATGATCCCGGAGATCCTCGACGGCTGCGGTCTCGTCGTGGCGCCGGGGGAGCCGCGCGGGCTCGCCGCGGCGATCCGGCGCCTGCTCGAGCACCCCGCGGAGGCCAGAGAGCTCGGCGCGCGCGCCCGCCGGCGCTGCGACGAGCGGTATAGCTTCCGCGCCGCGCGGGCCACCCTGTTTCCCCTCATCGAGCGCCTTCTCTCGGCGTGAAGCTTCTCATCATCGCGCGCCCCTTCGTCTTTCACGGCGGCGTCGAGCGGGCGACGGCCGGTCTCGTGGACGCGCTGGTACAGCACGGCTACGATGTCCACCTCCTGAGCGCGTATGGCCAGGCGCGGATGCCTGGCGTCACACGGCGGGTGCTCCCGCTCCCCCCGCTCCCGTCCGCGGCGCGCGCCCTGGCGCTCGCGGCTGTCGCGCGCGTCGTCGTGGCCGGCGGCGGTTGGGACGTCGTGCAGAGCCACGAGCGCACGCTCCGCCAGGACATCTACCGGGCGGGGGAGGGTTGCCACCGGGCCTACCTCGAGAGCATGAGCGATTCGCGGCGGCGTCGCCCGTTGTTCCACCGCGTCGTGCTCGAGCTCGAGCGGCGCGTGTTCGCGGCGACTGCGCACATCGTCGCGATCTCCCGCCGCAGCGCGGCGGAGATCGCCGACCTCTACGGCGTCCCGCGCGAGCGTCTCTCGGTCGTCTACAACGGTGTGGACCTCGAGCGCTTCCACCCGAAGAACCGCGCGGCGCAGCGGTACCTCGCCCGCGCCGAGGCCGGGGTGGTCGCCGACGCGTGGACCCTGCTCTTCGTCGGGAGCGGCTTCGAGCGCAAGGGCCTTGACACCGTGATCGACGCGCTCGCCATCTCCGCAGACCGCTCGAGTCGCCTCATCGTCATCGGCAGGGGCGCCACGCAGGCGTTCCGGGAGCGGGCGGCCCGCCTCGCAGTGGACACCCGGATCACGTGGCTCGGTCCGCGGCACGACGTCGAGCGCTGGTACGCCGCCGCTGACGTCGTCGTCCTGCCGAGCCGCTACGAGCCGTTCGGCAACGTCCACCTCGAAGCGCTCGCATCGGGAGTCCCGGTCGTCGCGAGCGCCGCGGCCGGCGGCGCCGAGGCGATCGTGGACGGTCAGAGCGGGGCGGTCGTGGACCCACGCGATGCGCGCGCGATCGCGACGGCGCTCGGGCGCCTCCGCGATCGGAACCCTGACGAGCTCACCGATGCCGCGCGCCGCGCCGCCGAGCCCTTCACGTTCGCCGCGCAGGTCGCCGGATTCGCCCGGATCTATCATCGGATTGCAGCCGCAAGGCACGATTTTCCTTGAGAAATCCGGATATGCGTCTTAAACTCGGCGGCGTGGGTTCTCGCCCAGCGGTCTTCGTCGATCGTGACGGGACGCTCACGGACGAGGTGGGCTACGTCAACCATCCCAGTCGGCTACGACTGCTGCCTCGATCAGCGGAGGCGATCCGCCGCCTGAACGAGGCCGGCATCGCGGCCCTCGTCGTGACCAACCAGGCGGGCCTGGCTCGTGGATACTTCTCGGAGGAAGTTCTGGCCGCGGTGAACGCGGCGCTCGTCGCAAGGCTCAAGGACGAAGGCGCCTACCTGGACGGCATCTACGTCTGCCCGCATCATCCGACCGACGGCGAGCCCCCGTATCGGGCGGTCTGCGACTGCCGCAAGCCCAAGCCAGGGCTCCTCTATCGCGCCGCCGCCGATCACGGGCTCGATCTCTCGCAGGCCACGCTGGTCGGCGACAGGCCGTCCGACCTCGTGCCGGCGCGCGCCGTCGGGGCGCAGAGTGTGCTCGTCCTGACCGGTTACGGGCTCGGCGAGTGGGAGTATCGGCGCTCGACCTTTCCGGTCCGGCCCGATCACGTGGCCGCGGACCTCCTCGAGGCCGTCGACTGGGTGCTCGCGAGGCGCTCCGCGTGACCGAGGCGACGAACGGGATGCGCGCCGCGGTCGACGGCTTCGGCGCGCGCACGGTCGTGGTCCTCGGCGACCTCATCGCGGACGAGTATCTCTTCGGCAAGCCGACGCGGATCTCGCGCGAGGCGCCGGTCGTGATCTTGAGATTCGCCGAGCGCGAGGTGCTGCTGGGCGGCGGGGCGAACGCGGCGCACAACGTGTGCGCGCTCGGCGCGCGGGCGATCCCCATCGGCGTCATCGGGCGCGACGGGGCGGGTGAGGAACTCGTGGCACTCCTTCACGCCGCCGGCATCCCGACCGACGGCGTCGTGTCGGAGGCGGGCCGCACGACGACCGTGAAGACGCGGATCATGGCCGGCGGCTACCAGGCGACGCGCCAGCAGGTGGTCCGCCTCGACCGCGAGCCGGCCGGTGAGCTCTCGCCGACCACGGAGGACGCGCTGCTCGGCCGGCTCACGGCGCTCGCGGCGCGCGTCGACGCGATCCTCGTCTCGGACTACGGCTACGGGACCGTCACGCCGCGCGTCTTCGAGCGGGTCAAGACCGTCGCCCGCCGCGCGAATGCGATCGTCACAGTCGACAGCCGCTACCAGCTTCCACGCTTCGGAGGCGCCACCGCCGCCACGCCCAACGAGGCGGAGCTGGAGCAGCTCACCGGCATGCCCGTCGACGATGAGCGGAGCGTCGAGAAGGCGGGACGCCAGCTGCTCGAGCGGCTCGACGCGCGCGTTCTCCTCGTCACCCGGGGCAGCCGCGGCATGGCCCTCTTCGAGCGCGACGGCGCGACGACCTTCGTCCCGATCCACGGCACCGACGAGATCGCCGACGTCACGGGGGCGGGCGACACCGTCATCAGCACTTTCACGCTCGCCCTGGCGTGCCGCGCCGCGCCCGCCGTTGCCGCGGCGCTCGCGAACGTCGCGGGTGGGATCGTGGTGATGAAGCGGGGTACCGCCACGGTCTCGCGCGCTGAGTTGAGGCAGGCACTCGGCCTCCGCGGGGAGCCGTGACGCCGCCGCCATGACCCTCGACGAAGCGGCCGCCCTCGCCGCGCGGCTCCGGGCCGAGGGCCGACGCATCGTCCTCGCGAACGGCTGTTTCGACCTCCTGCACGTCGGCCACCTCCGCTACCTTCGCGCCGCCCGGCGGCTCGGCGACGTGCTCTTCGTCGGCATCAACTCGGACGCCGCGGTGGCGCGCCTGAAGGGCCCGGGGCGTCCGCTGATGCCGGCCGCAGAGCGCGCCGAGCTCTTGTCGTCGCTCCGCGACGTCGACCACGTCGTCGTATTCGACGACGACACGGCAGACCGGCTGATCACCTCGCTCCGGCCCCACGTGCACGCCAAGGGGACGGACTACGGGACCGACTCGGTGCCTGAGGTGCTCACGGTCCGGGCGGTGGGCGGGGAGGTGGCCGTCGTCGGCGACCCGAAGAATCACTCCACGCGGGACTTGATCTCGCGGATCGTCGAGCGGTTCAGGTGAACATCGCGCTCGTGAAGCTTTCGTCGCTCGGCGACGTTGTCCACGCGCTCCCGGTCGCGGCAGCGCTCCGCGCACGGTTGCCCCACGCGCGCCTCAGCTGGATCGTCGAGCGCCGCGAGGCGGCGCTGCTCAGGGGCAACGCGATCCTCGACGCGGTCGTGCCCGTGGACACGCGCGGCTGGCGCCGCGCGCTGGCGCCCGTGGACCTCGCGCGCGCGGGCCGCGGTCTCAGCGAGCTTGCGCGGGATCTGCGTGCGGCGCGGTTCGACGTCGCCCTGGACCTCCAGGGGCTCCTGAAGAGCGGTCTCCTGACGGCGGCGACGCGTGCCCCGCTCAGGATCGGCTTCGCCCCCGCCCTCTGCCGTGAGCGCTGGAGCGCGCTCCTGACGAACCGGCACGTGACGCCGCCCGCGACGGCGCGGCACGTGGTCGAGCAGTACCTCGCGCTGCTCGAACCGCTCGGCGTCCGGCCCGCCGCGATCGAGTTCCCGCTGCCGAGGAATGCCGCCGCCGAGGCGCGTGCTGACGCGTTCTTCGTGCGGTCGGGCGTGAAGCCTAGCGATCGACTCGTCGCCCTTCTCCCGGGCGCGGGGAGGGCCGACAAGCGCTGGCCCGCCGACCGCTTCGCCGCCCTCGGCGCACGCCTCACCGCGGAGACCGGCGCGTCGGTGCTCGTCGTGTGGGGCCCCGGGGAGCACGATACCGCGAAGGCGATCGTGGACTCGGCACGCGACGGCCGGGCGCTGCTCGCTCCGACGAGCTCCATCGAGGAGCTCGTCGCGCTGCTCGGGCGCGCGGCGGTCGTCGTCGGGGGCGACACCGGGCCGCTCCATCTGGCCGCCGCCCTCGGAGTCGCGTGTGTCGGGCTCTACGGACCGACCGCCGCCGAGCGCAACGGCCCCTGGGGACAGGTCCGCCGGGCGCTCCAGAGCCCGGACGGCACGCTCGCCGGGATCGACGTGGAGGCGGTGCTCGCGGGCGTCATCGCGGCGCTCAAGTCCGCCGGGCAGACCTCGTCTGGGTGGCGCCTCGTCTCAGGCCACCCACCGACCGCGCCGACTTCGCGGCCCCCGCAACCGTGAGCCGGCTCGGCGTCTCGGCGGTCGTCATCACGTTCAACGAGGAAGAGCGCCTGCGCGACTGCCTCGAGAGCCTGGCCTGGGCCGACGAGCTGATCGTGGTGGACGCCGAGTCGAGCGACAAGACGGTCCAGATCGCGCGCGAGTTTACCGACCGCGTCTGGGTCCGGCCGTGGCCCGGGTTCGCCAGCCAGAAGAACTTCGCCCTCGAACAGGCGACCCGCGACTGGGTCCTCTCCGTCGACGCGGACGAGGAGGTCTCGCCTGAGCTCAGGGCTGAGATCGGAAGGGTGCTCGAGGGCAGAGGTGAGGCCGCGGACGGCTACCGGATACCGCGGCGGAACATCTTCTGGGGCCACTGGGTCCGTCACGGCGGCCTCTATCCGGACTGGCAGCTCAGGCTGTTCCAGCGCGGCCGGGGCCAGTTCGTGGACCACGCCGTCCACGAGTCGGTGAAGGTGACCGGGACCGTCGGACGGCTCGGGGCACCGCTCGTCCACCGGAGCTACCGCGGGGTGACCGATTTCCTGGCGCGCGCCGACCGGTACTCGACGCTGGCCGCCGAGGCATGGGTCCGAAGCGGGCGGCCAGTCAGGCTCTCGGACCTCGTGCTGCGGCCTGCCGGCAGGTTCCTCGGGATGTACGTGGCCCGCGCCGGGTTCCTCGACGGCTGGCGAGGCTTCCTTCTGGCCGCCCTCTACGCGTACTATGTGTTCGTCCGTTCAGCGAAGGTCTGGGAGAGAGCGAGGGGCTGATGACGGGGGCCAGGGAGCGTGTGCTGTCGGGGATGCGGCCGAGCGGGAAGGTCCACCTGGGCAACTATCTCGGCGCGCTCGACAACTGGGTCAAGTTGCAGGACGCATACGAGTGCTACTACTTCGTCGCGAACTGGCATGCCCTCACCGACGACACCGATACGACCACGGTCCCGGGCGACACGGTAGAGATGGTGGCGGACTGGCTCGGCGCGGGCCTCGACCCGCAGCGCGCGACGCTGTTCATCCAGTCGCTCGTGCCCGAGCACGCCGAGCTCCATCTGCTCTTCTCGATGGTCACCCCGGTCGGCTGGCTCGAGCGCGTGCCGACCTACAGGGAGCGCATCGAGCAGCAGGGGATCGCGTCGCCGTCTTACGGGCTGCTCGGCTACCCGTTGCTCCAGGCGGCCGACATCCTGATGTACAAGCCCCGCTGGGTACCGGTCGGCGCGGACCAGGTGCCGCACGTCGAGCTGACGCGCGAGGTGGCACGGCGCTTCAACAACGCGTTCACGCCCGTGTTCCCTGAGCCCGACGCCAAGCTCACGGAGATCCCCAAGGTGCCGGGGACCGACGGGCGCAAGATGTCGAAGTCCTATGGCAACGCGATCTACCTCTCGGACCCGCCGGAGGTGATCATCCGGAAGGTCAAGCCCATGGTGACCGACCCGGCGCGCAAGCGCCGGAGCGACCCGGGCAACCCCGACGTTTGCCCGGTGTTCGACCTGCACAAGATTTTCACTCCCGCCGCCGAGCGCGAGGCGTGCGCGACGGGATGCCGCACGGCGGGGATCGGCTGCCTGGACTGCAAGGACGTCCTGCTCCGCCACCTCGTGCCCAGGCTCGACGGCATCCGCGAGCGCCGCCAGAAGTTCGCCGAGCGGCCGGACGTGATCGTCGACGTCTTGCAGGAGGGCGCGAGGCGTGCCCGAGCAGTGGCGCAGGCGACGATGGAGGAGGTCCGCGGAGCGGTGAATCTCACGCCATGACGGCGGACGCGCCGAAGACCCTCGAGCCGTCCCGGGACCTCACGCTCCGCGTGGGGGCCTTCGAGGGCCCGTTCGACCTGCTGCTCCACCTCTGCCGCACCAACGAGATCGACCTGGCGCGGCTGCCGGTGCGGACGATCACCGACCAGTACCTGGTGCACCTCGAGGCGATCGAGTTCCGCGACCTCGAGGCCGCCGGCGCGTACCTGGTGATGGCCGCGACGCTCATCCACCTCAAGTCCAAGCTGCTCGTGCCGCCCGATCCGAGCGAGACCGAGGCGCTGGACGAGGAGGGCGAGGCGCTTCGGCTCGAGCTCGAGGAGCGGCTGCGCGCGTACGCGCGCGTGAAGGCCCTCGGCACGTGGTTGGGGGCGCGAGAGGCGGAGCAAGCGCTCCTCTGGAGTCGCCCGGCGGGCGCCTTGCCACCGCCAGGGGAGGTCCCGCTCGAGGACCTGTCGGCCCACCTGCTCGAGCGGGCGATGCGGCGCCTGATCGAGGAGCAGCTCCGCAAGACGCCCCGCGAGATCGAGCCCAACCCGCCCTCGGTCCTCGAGCGGATGACCGAGATCCTCACGCTGCTCCGCGACACGTGGTCGCTCCTGTTCTCGTCGCTCGTCGGGGGCGAGCGCCGCCGCTCCGAGGTCGTGGTCACCCTGCTCTCGGTGCTGGAGCTGGTCCGTCTCGGGCGGATCCGCACCCAACAGACCGAGCTCTTCGGCGAGATCGTCATCGAACGCCACAGCGGAGAGACCCATGCCGGCTCGAACTGACATCCTGGAAGCCTTGCTCTTCGCCTCGGACACCCCGCTGGAGCTCGCGCGCCTCCGCGAGGTGCTCGAGCTCCCGTCGGTCGCCGCCGCGCGTGAGCTCGTCGAGGAGCTCTCCGCCCGCTACACCGACCGCGGCCTCCAGATCGTGGAGGTCGGCGGCGGTTACTGCATGGTCACGCGGCCCGAGCTGGCGCCCTGGCTGGTGCGCCTCACGCGGTCGCGGACGAAGCAGCGCCTGACGCGACCCGCGCTCGAGACGCTGGCGATCGTCGCCTACAAGCAGCCGGTGTCGCGCCCCGAGCTGGACGCGGTTCGTGGCGTGAACTCCGAGGGCGTGCTCGACAACCTGCTCGAGCGGCGCCTCATCCGCATCACGGGCCGCAAGGACGCCCCGGGTCGGCCGTACCTCTTCGAGACCACGCGCGAGTTCCTCGTCGCGTTCGGCCTGCGCGACCTCGGTGACCTGCCGAAGGTCGAGGGCGACCTCCAGATGCCCGAGCTGGCCGCCGTGGCCGAGCATGGCGAAGCTGAGGCTCAACAAGATCCTGGCGCAGGCGGGGCTGACGTCCCGGCGGGGAGCTGACGGCCTGATCGCCGAGGGCCACGTCGCCGTCAACGGCGTGGTCACGCGGAACCAAGCCACCCTCGCCGATCCCGACGTCGACCGGATCGCCGTCGACGGCCGGCAACTGCCGCCGCCGGAGGCGAAGCACTACCTCCTCGTCAACAAGCCCCGCGGCTACGTCACGACCCTCGCCGACCCCCAGGGACGTCCCGTCGTCGCTGACCTTGCGGACGTCGGCGCGCGCCTCTACCCGGTCGGGCGCCTCGACCGGGACGTCGAGGGCCTGCTCCTCCTGACCAACGATGGTGCGCTGACCCACCGGCTCCTCCACCCGCGCTACGCGCTCCCGCGCGTCTACGAGGCAGACGTGGAGGGGAGAGTGGCGCCCGGCGCCCTCGGGCGCTGGCGTCGGGGCACCGTGCTCGACGACGGTCCGGCGAAGCCCGTCGCGGTCGAGCTCGTCCACTCGAGCGCCGGCCGGAGCCGTCTCAGGCTGACCTTCACCGAAGGGCGCAAGCACGAGGTCAAGCGCTACTGCGAGGCTCTCGGGCATCGCGTGGTCCGGCTCCGGCGGATCGCCTTCGGGCCGGTGGCGCTCGGCGGTCTCGCGCCGGGCGCGGTCCGCCGGCTCACGCCGCGCGAGGTCGCCGCGCTGCGGGCGGCGGTCGCCGAGCACGCCGGGGGACGGCGCGTCAGCTGACTTGCCCTCGTCTCCGTCGTGGGCCTATAATGAGCGCGATTCGAGAGAGCAGGGTCGGCAGGAGTCCCTATGAACCTGGACGATTGGCGTTCCAGGATCAATGACCTCGACAACCAAATCCTAGACCTCCTCACCCAACGCGCCGAGGCCGCCCTCCAGATCGGAGACCTCAAACGACGTCAGGACGCGCCGTCGTATGCGCCGGAGCGTGAAGCCGACATCGTCCGGCGCCTGATCGAGAAGAACCGCGGGCCGCTGGCCTCCGACACCGTCGCCGCCGTCTGGCGCCAGATCCTGTCCGGTTGTCGCGCGGTCGAGGCCCCTCTGACCGTTGCGTACCTGGGCCCGCAGGCGACGTTCACGCACCAGGCGGCGCTCCAGCGCTTCGGCGCGGCGGCGACGTTCCGCCCGGGCCGCTCGATCGGTGAGGTCTTCGACGACGTCGAGCGCGGGCGCGCCGACGTCGGCGTCGTGCCCGTCGAGAACTCGACCGATGGCGCCGTCAACGTGACGCTCGACCGCCTTATCGTCTCCGACACGCTGATCTGCGGCGAGCTCAAGCTCGAGATCACCCATCACCTCCTGTCGCGCGCTGCCGAGCTCGACGAGGTCAAGCGCGTCGTCTCGCACCCGCAGGCGCTCGCGCAGTGCCGGGGGTGGCTCGCCGAGCACCTGGCCGAGGTCGCCACGGAGGACACGCTCTCGACCGCGGTCGCGGCGGAGCTGGCGGCTGCCGACGCGACGGTGGCGGCGATCGCCTCCGAGCTCGCCGCGCAGCTCTACAACGTCCCCGTCTTGGAGTCGCGTATCGAGGACAACCCGCAAAACGCGACGCGCTTCCTCGTCGTGGGTCGCCGGCCCATTGGCCCGACCGGGCGCGACAAGACCTCGATCCTCTTCGCGATGCGGAACGTGCCCGGCGCCCTCTACCGGATCCTGGAGCCGCTCGCCCGCGACGGCATCAACCTCACGAAGATCGAGTCGCGACCGGCCAAGCAGAGTCCCTGGGAGTACGTCATCTTCGTCGACCTCGAGGGACATCGCGACACTCCGCTGGTCGCGTCCGTGCTTCGTGAGATCGGGGAACGGACCTTGTACCTGAAGATCCTCGGGTCGTATCCGGCCGCCTAAGGAGAGAGCATGCCTACGCAGTGGGAGTCATTGGCCAACGAACACATCCTCGGGATCGCGCCGTACGAGCCGGGCAAGCCGATCGAGGAGCTGGAGCGCGAGCTGGGCATCCACAACGCGATCAAGCTCGCGTCGAACGAGAACCCGTTGCCGCCTTCCGACCGCGTGCAGCGGGCGATCCTCGCCGCGCTCAACCACCTCAACCGGTACCCGGACGGCAGCGGCTTCTATCTGCGGCAGGCGCTCGCCAAGAAACACGGAGCGTCGCCCGACCAGATCGTGCTCGGCAACGGCTCGAACGAGCTGATCGAGCTGCTCGTCCGCGCGTTCCTCCGGCCCGGCGACGAGGCGGTGGTCCCGCACCCGTCCTTCGTCGTGTACCCGATGATCGTCCAGGCGGCCGGGGGCGTCCGCGTCATGGTGATGCTGAAGGAGCATCGCCTCGATCTCGAGGCGATGGCGCGCGCGATCACCCCGATGACGAAGGTCGTCTTCATCGCGAACCCCAACAACCCCACCGCGACGATCGTGACGGCCGATGAGGTCGAACGCTTCATGACGCGCGTCCCCGAGCGGACCATCGTCGTCTTCGACGAGGCGTACATCGAGTTCGCGCTGGGCCCGGACTTCCCGGACACGCTCAACTACGTCAAGCAGGGGCGCAAGGTCGCCGTCCTCCGCACCTTCTCGAAGGCGGCGAGCCTCGCCGGGCTGCGCGTCGGCTACGGCGTCGCGGACGCGGATGCGATCGCGTTGATGAACCGGATCCGCCAGCCGTTCAACGTGAACTCGCTCGCGCAGGCGGCCGCGCTTGCCGCGCTCGAGGACGACGGCCACATCCTCGAGTGCGTGCGGATGATCGAGGCGGGACGCCACTTCCTCTATGACGAGTTCAAGACGCTCGGCGTGCAGTACGTGCCGGCGCGCGCCAACTTCATCCTGGTCGACGTCGGGCGCAGCGCGGCTGACATCTACCAGAAGCTCCTCCACGAGGGCGTGATCGTCCGGCCGATGACCCCGTTCGGGATGGAGACGGCGCTGCGCATCACGGTGGGGACCCCCGAAGAGAACCGGAAGCTCGTCAAGGCCCTTCGCCGGGTGCTCGGAAAGCAGTCTGCGTGATCCAGCGGCTCACGATCGTCGGCGTCGGCCTCCTCGGAGGATCGGTCGCCAAGGCGGTCCGCTCCGGCGGGCTGGCGCGCGAGATCGTCGGCGTGGGTCGCGACGAAGCGCGCCTGGGCACGGCCCTCCGCGACGGCGCGCTGGACCGCGTCACCACGGACCTCGAAGCGGGCGTGCGCGACGCCGACTTTGTCCTCCTCGCCGTCCCGGTGCTGGCGGTCGAGGCGCTCCTGCCGCGCGTGTGGTGGGCGGCGCCGGACGGCGCCACCGTGACCGACGTCGCCTCGACGAAGGCCGGGATCGTCCGCGTCGCCGACCAGCTTGCCGCGCGGCGGGCGCTCGCATTTGTGGGAAGTCACCCGATGGCGGGCTCCGAACGGAGCGGCTACGGCGTCGCGCGGGCCGACCTTTTCCGGGCGGCCACGGTGATCCTGACGCCGACCGACCGGACCGAGCCGCGTGCCGTGAAGGCCGTGACCGAGTTCTGGGAGGCGATGGGCGCGCGCGTGAGCGCGCTCGACGCTCCGACCCACGACCAGGCGGTCGCGGCGATCAGCCACCTGCCGCACCTCGTCGCCTGCGCCCTCGTGGACGGCGTGACGCGCTTCGAGCCCGCCGCCCTCGAGCTCGCCGCGCGCGGGTTCAAGGACACGACGCGCATCGCCGCCTCCGACCCCGACGTCTGGACCGAGATCTTCCTGGCCAACCGCGCGGCGCTCGCGACGAGCCTCGACGCGTTCCGGCGGGCGCTCGCGGAGCTCGAGCGTTGCGTCACGCGGGGCTCCGCAGCGGAGCTTCGCGCCGCGCTCGCGAGGATCAAGGCGGCACGGGAGGCGATGCAGTGAGGTTCAGGGTCCGCCCCGTAGACCGGCTCGCGGGGACCGCGGAGGTGCCGGGGGACAAGTCCATCTCCCACCGCGCGGCGCTCCTCGGCGCGCTCGCGGACGGCGTGACGGAGATTCACGGCTACCTCGAGGCCGAGGACTGCCTGCGCACGATCGCGGCGGTCCAGGCCCTCGGCGCCGAGGTTACGCGCAAGGGGCCCGGCCACTATCGGATCGCGGGCGCGGGTCGCTACGGGCTCCAGGAACCGGGCGACGTCATCGACTGCGGCAACTCCGGCACCACCGCGCGCCTTCTGCTGGGCGTGCTGGCGGGCCAGTCCTTCTGGACGTTGCTCACTGGCGACGCGTCGCTCAGGCAGCGCCCGATGGCGCGCGTGACCGAGCCGCTCGGCCGCATGGGCGCGGCGGTTGTGGGGCGTGCCCAGGCCACGCGCCTGCCGCTCGCGGTGAAGGGGAGGCGGCCCCTCTGGGCGATCGCGCACACGTCTCCCGTCGCATCGGCGCAGGTCAAATCGGCGATCCTGCTCGCGGGGCTCTACGCCGACGGCCCGGTCTCGGTGGAGGAGCCCGCGCCCTCGCGCGACCACTCCGAGCGGATGCTCCGCCAGTTCGGTGCGCGGCTCCGCGTCGACGGTGGCGCGGTGACGCTCGAGCCCGGCGACCTCCGCGGGACCACCGTGCACATCCCCGGCGACATCTCCTCGGCGGCGTTCCTGCTCGTCGCCGCGGCGATCGTGCCCGACGCGCGCGTGACGGTGACGCGGGTCGGCGTGAACCCGACGCGCACGGGGATCCTGGTCGTCCTCGAGGCGATGGGCGCGCGCGTCGAATCGGCGGGGGCCGGAGCGGAGGAGGACGCGGAACCCTCGGTGAGTCTCACCCTCGGCTCGGCAGACCTCCGGGCGACGGCCATCGGCGGCCAGCTCGTGCCACGCCTCATCGACGAGATCCCCGCGCTTGCCGTCGCCGCCGTCGCCGCACGCGGGGCCACCACGATCGGCGACGCCGCTGAGCTCCGCGTCAAGGAATCGGACCGCATCGCCGCACTGGCGCGTGAGTTCAAGAAGATGGGCGTGAGCGTCAAGGAGCGGGCTGACGGGATGGTGATCGAGGGGCCCCAGCGCTTCCGCGGCGCACGCGTGGCGAGCGGCGGCGACCATCGGATGGCCATGGCGCTGGCGGTCGCAGGCCTCGTGGCCGACGGCGAGACGGTCGTGGAGGACACGGCGTGCGTCGCGACGTCCTTTCCCCAGTTCGTCGAGACGCTCAACGCGCTGGCCGGCAGGCCGGCAGTGACCGTCGAGGCATGAGGGGAGCCGAAGGGCGTGAGCCGGTGATCACGGTCGACGGTCCGGCGGCTGCGGGCAAGAGCACGGTGGGCCGGCGCCTCGCCGAGCGGCTCGGCTTCCGGTTCATCGACACCGGGGCCATGTACCGCGCGCTGGCGCTCTCGGTGGACGCGGCCGGGCTCTCGCCCGACGACGAGGCGAAGCTCCGCGCCCACCTCGAGGGCGTGGACGTCCGCCTCCGGGGGGACCGGCTGCTCCTCGACGGCCGGGATGTCACCGCCGAGATCCGGACGCCACGGATCAGCGAGCTGACCTCGCGGCTCACGCGGCTCGCCGCGGTCCGCGAGAAGATCACGCCGCTCCAGCGGCGCGCGGCGGCGGCGGGCGGCGTGGTCCTCGAGGGGCGCGACACTGGGACCGTCGTGTGCCCGGATGCCGAGGTGAAGTTCTACATGGACGCGACGCTCGACGAGCGCGCGCGGCGCCGGCAGGCCGAGCTGCGGGCGCGCGGCCTCGAGGCGGACTTCGGGACCGTCCGCGGCGAGATCGGGCGGCGCGACGTCCAGGACACGACCCGCGCGCTCGCGCCGTTGAGGAAAGCGGACGACGCGATCGAGGTGGACACGTCGGAACTCACGATCGAGCAGGTGGTCGAGCGGATGCTGGCCGAGGTCGAGCGGCGCCGCGGGTGCCGGGCGGAGGGCCGCGCCGCGGACGGGGCGCCGATGAGCGGGCTCTACGCGTTTGCCAAGCCGGTCGCCGCGGCCCTGTTGCGGCTCTTCTTCAGGCTCGAGGCGAAGAACCCGGACCACGTGCCGTCCAGGGGACCCGTCCTGCTCGTCGCCAACCACTCGAGCTTCCTCGATCCGCCGCTGGTCGGCGCCGCCGTGTCGCGGCAGCTCTGGTTTCTGGCCAAGGTGGAGCTGTTCCGAATCCCGCTCTTCGGGACGCTGATCCGGCGTCTCAACGCGCGACCGGTCCGGCGCCAGGGACCGGACCCTGGCGCGCTCCGGACGGCGCTCCGCGTCCTCGAGGCCGAGGGCGCGCTCCTGATCTTCCCCGAGGGGACGCGGGGCGAGGAAGGGGTGCTCCGGCCCGCGAAGACCGGCGCGGGTATGCTCGCGGTCACGAGCGGCGCGCCGGTCGTGCCGGTGTACATCAGCGGAAGCGGGCGCGCGTGGCCACGCGGCCGCCGCTTCTTCCGGCCCGCGAGGATCACGGTGGTGTTCGGCCCGCCGCTCTCCTTCGACGGCGGGCGGCGGGCCGGAGGCCACCGGCGCGCGCAGTACGAGGCTGCGGGCCGGGAGATGATGGCCGCGATCGCACGACTCAAAGATAGCGTGGCGGCTGACGGGGCGCGGCTGAAGCCGCGCGTGCACGCTCAAATCCAATGACTGGAGGAACTGGCGGGATGAAGACGGACGAACCCAAGAACTCCCTCGGCGCGCTGCGAAAGGAGGGACACGACGCGGCCGAGGAGCGGATGGAGGACTGGTTCCACGAAGGGACCAGCAGCGAGTTCGAGGAGGGCGAGGTCGTGCGCGGCCGTGTCGTCCAGGTGACCTCGACGGAGGTCCTCGTGGACGTCGGCTACAAGAGCGAGGGCGCGATCCCGATCGAGGAGTTTCACCGTCACGGCAAGCTCCCCAGGGTCGGCGAGGAGATCGAGGTCTACCTCGAGGCCAAGGAGGACTCCGAGGGGCTGATCGTCCTCTCGAAGGACAAGGCCGACAAGATCAAGGTGTGGGACGCGATCATGCAGGCCCACGAGAAGGGGCTGCCCGTCGAGGGCCGGATCGTCGAGGTCGTCAAGGGCGGCGTGGCGGTGGACGTGGGCGTGAAGGCCTTCCTCCCCGGCTCACAGGTGGACCTCCGCCCCGTCAAGAATCTCGCCGCGATGGTCGGGCAGACGATTCGCGCGAAGGTGATCAAGGTGAACCGGCGCCGCGGCAACGTCGTCCTCTCCCGCCGCGCCGTCCTCGAGGAGGAGCGCGAGGAGAAGAAGAAGCACACGCTCGAGGTGCTCTCCGAGGGCATGGTGCTCACGGGCACCGTGAAGAACATCACCGACTACGGCGCCTTCATCGACCTGGGCGGCATCGATGGCCTCCTGCACGTCACCGACATGAGCTGGGGGCGCGTGGGCCATCCCTCGGAGATCTTCCAGGTCGGCGACCAGATCGAGGTGGTCGTGCTGCACTTCGACCGCGAGACGGGCCGCGTCTCGCTCGGCTACAAGCAGAAGTCGTCGGACCCGTGGGAGCGCGTGGAGCAGACGTTCGCGCCGGGCACGAAGACCCGCGGCAGGGTGGTGAGCCTCACCAACTACGGCGCCTTCATCGAGCTCGAGCCCGGCGTCGAGGGGCTCGTCCACGTCTCGGAGATGTCGTGGACGCGCCGCGTGCGTCATCCCTCCAAGCTGGTGAACGTCGGCGACGAGGTGGACGTGATCGTGCTCGACGTCAACCGCGCCGCGAAGCGCATCTCGCTCGGCATGAAACAGGTCGAGCCCGACCCGTGGGCGACGATCGAGGAGCGCTACCGCCCGGGGACGCGGGTCGCGGGGAAGGTGCGCAACCTGACCGACTTCGGCGCGTTCATCGAGCTCGAGCCCGGCGTGGATGGCCTCCTGCACATCTCCGACATGTCCTGGACCCGCAGCGTCGGCCACCCGTCTGAAATTCTCAAGAAGGGGCAGGAGATCGAGACGCAGATCCTCAACATCGACAAGGAGAACAAGCGGATCTCCCTCGGGCTCAAGCAGATCCAGCCCGACCCGTGGGCGACGGTCGCCCAGCGCTACCCGATGGGCTCGCGCGTCACCGGCAAGGTCGTCCGGCTCACGGACTTCGGCGCGTTCATCGAGCTCGAGCCCGGCGTGGACGGCCTCCTGCACGTCTCGCAGATGTCGAATCGACCGATCGCCCGGCCCGACGAGCTGGTCAGCGTCGGTGACGAGCTCACGCTGCTCGTGATCCGCGTCGATCCCAACGAGCGGCGCATCGGGCTCTCGCTGAAGGAACTCGCTCACGCCATCGAGCCGCCGCGGCCAGAGGAGGGCCCCCGCGGCCGCCGGGGCAAGCGCGGCAAGCAGCGGGATGACTTCGACGACGACGAGGAGTAGACCGCCCCGCCGCCTCGCGGTGATCGGCGGGGCGCTCGTCATCTACCTCGGCACGACCGCGCTCTTCGTGGCGTTTGCCTCGTCCATGCTCGGGGCTTCCCGGGGCGCGGGTGGCGCCCTTTTCGGCGAGCGCGTCGCCATCGTGGAGCTGGAGGGCGTCATCGTCGACGTCGACGACCTGGTCCGCGAGATCAAGGCATATCGTGACAACGCCGCCATCCGCGCCGTCGTGATCCGCATCAACAGCCCCGGCGGCGCCGTCGCGCCCACGCAAGAGCTGTACGGCGCGATCCGGCGGCTCCGGGAGGCGGGCAAGCCCGTGGTCGCCTCGCTTGGCTCGGTGGCCGCGTCGGGCGGCTACTACGTCGCCGTCGCCGCCGACCAGATCTACGCGAACCCGGGGACGCTGACCGGGTCCATCGGCGTGGTCATGCAGATCGCGAACCTCAACGCGCTCATGAAGAAGGTGGGCGTCGAGTACGTGGTCGTCAAGGCGGGCGAGTTCAAGGACATCGGCAGCTTTGCGCGGCCCATGACCGTCGAGGAGCGCCGTCTTCTGAAGACGCTGCTGGACGACGTCCACGGCCAGTTCATCGCTGCGGTTGCCGACGGCCGCAAGCTCGACCGCGCAGAGGTTGGACGGTTCGCGGACGGTCGCGTCTTCTCGGGGAGCCAAGCCAAGGCGCTCCGCATGATCGACGCGCTCGGCGGGCTCGAAGACGCGGTTGACGGCGCCGCCACCCTTGCGGGGCTGCCAAAGCCGCCAAAGGTCGTCGGCCCGCGGCGCCGCTTCTCGGTGGTGGACCTGCTCCGGAATCAGCTCGGCCTGACGGGCCTCGCCACACCCTCCCTCCCGCTATTCAAGACGCCGCTCTACCTGATGGACTGAGAACGATGATCGCCAGCTGTCGCTAGAGTCAGTTCGTACTTGTTGATGGGTAAGCAACGGTAGTGATTGCTAAATATGGACTCTCAACTCCACCCACCATTTGGAGCGAGCCCACCCCAACACGGCGTGGGAAATGGCATTTCTTCTCGAGACCCCGCATCGGGGCCCCACCAGTGTGCGGGTGGCGGCTAACTCCTTACGCTGGTTGACATTCTTCCATGCGCCATGCTAGGTTGCCAGATAGTTCCAAGCGAAAGTTTTGCGCCAATCAGGACGGGAGCGGACGATGACCAAGGCTGACCTGATCGACGAAGTCTCGAAGATCGCGAACCTGACCAAGAAAGAGACCGAGACGATCGTCAACACGGTCTTCGACAACATCACCGACGCGTTGTCGAAGGGCGACAAGGTCGAGCTGCGGGGGTTCGGCAGCTTCCGCATCCGTCACCGGAACTCGCGCAAGGGCCGCAATCCCAAGACGGGGTCGAGCGTCGACGTCCCCCAGAAACGGGTGCCGTTCTTCAAGGTAGGAAAGCGACTGCGCGAGCTCGTCAACGCGTGAGCTCGTCCCGGCCGGCGTGAAGCGCCTCTGGGCGCCCTGGCGCATGGAGTACGTCGGTGTCTCGCGGGCGGCGCCCACCGGTTGCGTCTTCTGCGAGGCCCTCTCCGGCACCGACGACCGGAGGAGCTTCGTCCTCTGCCGCCGTGACCGTGCCTTCCTGATCCTCAACAGCTATCCCTACACGCCGGGCCACCTCATGGCCGTGGTGAACCGCCACGTCGGGACGCTCGTCGATGCCACGACCGAAGAGGTCGGTGACGCGATCGAGCTGGTCCAGTTCGCCGTGCAGATCCTGACCGCCGAGTACAGGGCGGAGGGGTTCAACATCGGGCTGAACCAGGGGCGCGTCGCGGGGGCTGGCATCGCCGATCACCTGCACGTGCACGTCGTGCCGCGCTGGAACGGCGACACGAACTTCATGCCGGTGCTGGGCGAGGTCCGGGTCATTCCCGAGGCGCTCGATGCGACCTACGACAGGCTCCGGGGGCGGGTCGTTGGCTGACGGCGGCAGTGCGCTCACGCCGATGATGCTCCAGTACCGGGAGCTCAAGCGTCGGTATCCCGACTATCTCCTGCTCTTCCGCCTCGGCGACTTCTACGAGACCTTCTTCGAGGACGCCGAGGTCGCGGCGCGCCTGCTCCAGATCACGCTGACCTCGCGCCAGGGCGCGCCGATGGCCGGGATCCCCCACCATGCGGCCGACGGGTACCTCGCACGGCTCGTCCGGGCGGGCCGGAAGATCGCGATCTCGGAGCAGCTCGAGACGCCGGGCCGGACGAAGAAGCTCCTGAAGCGCGACGTCGTCCGCATCATCACACCCGGCACGATCACCGACACGGCCTACCTGGCGGGCGCCGCGAACAATTTTCTCCTGGCGGTCGTCCGGGGCCGCGAGGCGAGGGGCGTGGCGCTGCTCGACGTGTCCACGGGGGAGTTCTGGGTCGGCGAGGACGGCGCGCGCGAGGACGCCGTGCTCTCCGCCGCGCTGCTCCGGCGGCCCGCGGAGATCCTCGTGCCCGGGGCGACGCGCGAGGACAGGGCGCTCCTCGCCCGGCTCGAGGCCGCTGGCGCGACGCTGACCTTCTGGGAGCCCGTCGCGGGCGGCCCCCGCCGCGCTGCCGCCGACCTCTGCGCCCACTTCCAGGTGGACGCGCTCGACCGCTTCGGCGTCGGCGACATGACCGCGGGGCAGGAGGCCGCAGCCCTCGCCCTCGGGTACCTCCGGGCCACGCAGGGCGACGCGCTCGGGCATCTCCGGCACCTCACGCGGCTCACGGCGGTGGACTCCATGGTCCTCGACGCGACGGCTGTCGAGACCCTCGAGCTCCTCCAGGGCAGCGACGGGGGCGCGGGGAGCTCGCTCTTCGGCGTGCTCGACGAGACAGTGACGGCGATGGGCGCCCGGCTCCTGCGCCAGTGGTTGCTCCGGCCGCTTCTCGATCCCGAGGCTGTCGCCGCGCGACAGATCGCGGTCGCCGCGCTGGTAGACCAGCCCGCCCGGCGCGCCCGGCTTCGCGCCCTCCTGCGCCCGGTGGGCGACCTCGAGCGGCTCACGAGCCGGGCCGCGCTCGGCCAGGCCCACGCGCGCGACCTCGTCGGCCTCCGGGCGTGCCTCGAGCCGCTCGGCCGGATCCGGGAGGCCTGCGAGGGGATCGAGGCGCCGCTGATCGCCGCCGCGGCGTCGGACCTCGCCGACCTCGAGTCGTTGCGCGCGCTCCTCGAGGCGGCGCTCGTCGACGAGCCCCCGCTGACGCTGCACGACGGCGGGATCATCCGCGAGAGCTGGAATGACACGCTGGCGGCGATCGTGAGAGACGCGCGCGAGGCGCGAGACTGGATCGCCGGGCTCGAGGAGCGTGAGCGTGCCCGGACCGGGATCCCGTCGCTGCGCGTCCGCTTCAATCGCGTGTTCGGCTACGGTATCGAGATCACCCACGCCCACGCCGCCCGCGTGCCGCCCGAGTACGTCCGCCGGCAGACGCTCACGGGCGCCGAGCGCTACGTGACCGGGGAGCTCAAGGAGTACGAGGCCAAGGCGCTCGGCGCCGACGAGCGTCGGCGGCGGCTCGAGTACGAGCTGTTCGACGAGGTCCGGCGCCAGGTCGCCGCGCGCGCCTCGGAGCTGCTCACCACCGCGCGGGCGCTGGCGCGGCTCGACGCGCTGGCCGCGCTCGCCGAGGTCGCCCACGCGCGGGGCCACGTCCGTCCCGTCGTGGACCGTGGAGAGGCCCTCACGATCGCGGACGGCCGCCATCCGGTGCTCGAGGCGCGCCCCGGAGTCGTCGTGACGCCGAATGACCTCGCGCAGGACGGCGCGGGACCGATTGTGATCCTCACCGGGCCGAACATGTCGGGCAAGTCCGTCTATCTCCGGCAGACGGCCCACATCGTGATCCTGGCGCAGATGGGGGCGTTCGTGCCCGCCCGCGAGGCGCGTATCGGCGTGATCGACCGGATCTTCACGCGCGTGGGGGCCCAGGACAACCTCGCCCGCGGCCAGAGCACGTTCCTGGTCGAGATGGTCGAGACCGCGACGATCCTCAACAACGTCACGCCGCGGAGCCTCGTCCTCCTCGACGAGGTCGGGCGGGGCACGTCCACCTTCGACGGGCTCGCCATCGCCTGGGCCGTCGTCGAGGCGCTCCACGAGCGGGGGCAAGGCGCCAAGGTTCTCTTCGCGACCCACTTCCACGAGCTGACCCGCCTGGCCGGACGGCTGCCCGGCGTGAGGAACTTTCACGTCGCGGTGCGCGAGTGGAACGACGAGATCATCTTCCTCCACAAGGTGCTGCCCGGAGCGACCGACCGGAGCTACGGGATCCAGGTGGCTCGGCTCGCGGGACTGCGGCCCGAGGTCATCGCGCGCGCCAAAGCGCTGCTCACCGAGCTGGAGGAGGCGGGGCAGGTGCGCGCCGACGCGCGTGACGCCGTCCAGCTCGGCCTGTTCACGCCTGCCGCGCCCGATCCGATCGCCACGGAGCTCGCGGCGCTCGACCTCGCCCACGTGACGCCCCTCGAAGCGCTCAACCTCTTGCACAAATGGCAGCAGCGCACCGTTGACGCGGGGTCCGCGCGGCCGGCACGCGCCGCGGGAATGCGAAGCCGCAGCGCGACCGACGCGCGGGGCGAGCCTGAGCGAGTCGGCCCGCCCGAGGTACCAGAGGCTCCGTGACGCGCATCCGGCGGCTGCCCGATCACCTCGTCAACAAGATCGCGGCGGGCGAGGTCGTCGAGCGCCCGGCCTCCGCGGTCAAGGAGCTCGTGGAGAACGCCCTCGACGCCGCCGCCGGGAGCATCGCGGTGGACCTGAGGGACGGCGGCGCCGTCCTGATCCGGGTGACCGACGACGGCGTCGGCATCGCGCCCGAGGACCTGCCGCTCGCGCTCGAGCGGCACGCGACCTCCAAGCTCGGCAGCGACGAGGACCTCGAGGCGATCGCGACGCTCGGCTTCCGGGGCGAGGCGCTCGCGGCGATCTGCGCCGTCTCGCGCTTCACCGTCACGAGCCGCGCCCGCGGCCTGTCCCAGGGCACGCGCCTGGCCGGCGAGGGTGGCAAGGTCACCCAGCGGCTCACGGTGCCCGCCGAGCCGGGGACGACCGTCGAGGTGCGGGACCTCTTCTTCAACACCCCGGCCCGACTCAAGTTCTTGAAGTCACCGGCGACCGAGCTCGCGACGAGCCTGCGCGTGCTCACCCAGCTCGCGCTGGCCCATCCGGAGGTCGGGCTCCGGGCGACGAACAACGGGCGCGCCGCGCTCACGACTCCCGCGGCCAAGCATCTGCGTGAGCGCGCCGGGGCCGTCTGGGGCTGGGAGGTCGCCGACCGGCTCCTGGGTGTGGACCACGCCGAGCACGGCGTCGCGATCCGTGGCCTCGCGAGCCCGCCCGACCTCACGCGCGGCGGACGCGAGGAGCTGGCGCTGATCGTCAACGGGCGGCCCGTGCGCGACCCCGCCCTCACCCAGGCGATGCTCGACGCGTACCGGCCGTTGCTCCCGCGCGACCGGTTCCCGATCGTGGTGCTCACGATCGCGCTCCCCGAGACCGACGTAGACGTGAACGTCCATCCCACGAAGGCGTGGGTGCGCTTCCGCCACCCGCGCCTCGTCGCCGAGATGGTTGCCGCCGCCGTGCAGCAGGCGCTGCGGCGCCCCGCGGTGGTTCCCGGGGTGCAGGTGGGGGACGACTGGGGGGCGCAGGCGTCCGCCACCGCGCCGGCAGGCGGCGTCGCCGAGCAGCCTGCGCTTTTCGGGGAGTCCGCCCCGCTGGAGGCGCGTCCGCTCTTCGGCCGCGTCCTCGGGCAGGTTCAGGACACGTTCGTCGTGTCGGCGTCCGACGACGAAGTGTTCTTTCTCGATCAGCACGTCGCCCACGAGCGGGTGATCTTCGAGGGGCTCCGGCGCGAGCTCGACTCGGGGAAGTCCGCCTCGCAGGCGCTGCTCTTCCCGGAGCCGCTCGACCTGCCGCCGGGAGCGCGAGCCGTACTCGAGCGCTGGCGCGCACCGCTCGAGCGGCTCGGGTTCGCCATCGAGGGCTTCGGCGGCGACGCGATCGTCGTGCGCGCCGTCCCCGCGCTCCTGAAGGGCGACGAGCCCAAGCGGCTCATCGAGGCCGCTGTGGACGAGTTCGCGGGGCCGAAAGCCGGCGAGCCAGCGCTCGAGCGGGCCCTGGCGTTCGTGGCGTGCCGCGCCGCGGTGAAGGCGAACACGCCGCTCGCACGGGAGGAGATGGAGCGGCTCGTCACGGAGCTCGGCGCGTCGGAGACGCCCTACTTCTGTCCGCATGGGCGGCCGATCGTGAGCCGCGTGTCGCTCGGCGACATCCGGCGAGAGCTGAAAAGGACCTGGTAATGCGAGCCGAGGGGGCGCGTAAACTGGGGTCCATGGCTTCGCACGTGAGGCCCCGCCTGGTCGTGATCGCGGGTCCCACCGGCGTCGGAAAGACGGCCGTCGCGGTGGCGCTCGCCCGCCTGCTGCCGATCGAGGTGATCAGCGCCGACTCCCGGCAGGTCTACCGCGGCATGGACGCTGCGACGGGGAAGCCCACAGCCGAAGAGCGCGCGGCGGTCGCGCACCACCTGATCGACATCGTCGATCCTGATGACCGGTACCAGGCGGCCCGCTTCCGCTCCGACGCCGCCGCGCTCGTCGAGCGGATCCGCGCGCGGGGCGCGGTGCCCGTCGTCGTCGGCGGCACCGGGCTCTACATCCGCGCGCTCGTGCGGGGCCTGGACGCGGCGCCTCCCGCCGATCCGCTCTTCCGCCGCGAATTGTCCGCCCTCGCGGCCCGGGAGGGGCGACCGGCGCTCTGGGAGCGGCTCAACCGCGTGGCGCCGGCGATCGCGGCGCGCCTCCACCCGAACGACGCGGTGCGGGTGATCCGGGCCCTCGAGATCGTGCGGGCGGGCGGCGGCGCGTTCTCCGAGGCGGGACGCTGGCGACATCCGAGCGGGCCGTACGACGTGACCTACTTCGGTCTCACGCTGGACCGGGCGGCGCTCGCTCAGCGCCTGAGACGGCGGGCCCAGGCGTTCGTCGCCGCGGGCCTCAGGGAGGAAGTACGCCGGCTCCTGGTCCAGGGCTACTCGCCCGCGCTGCCCTCGCTCCAGTCGATCGGCTATCGGGAGTTCGTCGCGCTCGAGCAGGGACGCCTCACCGAGGACGAGGCGCTCCGGCGGATGCAGCGAGACACGGTGCGGTACGCGAAGCGCCAGTGGACGTGGTTCACGCGTGAGCCGGACATCGAGTGGATCGACGTCGAGGCGGCCGAGCACCCGGCCGCGGTCGCCGAGACGCTCGCGCGGAGGCTCACCCCGGCGTGGAAGGAGGGCGTGCTCGCGTGAGCGAAGATCGTCGCAACAGCACGATGCCCCGCCGCGAGCGGGCCGTCATCGGGGCGGTGCGGCTTCCGTCGCAGCGACGGTGGCAGATCGAAGAGTCGCTCGAGGAGCTGGCGGGGCTGGTCGAGGCCGCCGGCGGCAGCGTCGTCGAGCGCGTCGTCCAGGAGCGGAAGGCGCCGAGCCCGGCGCTCTACTTCGGCAAGGGGAAGATCGACGAGATCGGCCAGGCGGCGCACGCCAGAGACGCCAACCTCTTCGTCTCCGACGACCGGCTGTCGCCCAGCCAGGAGCGCAACATCTCCGAGGCGCTGGGGATCAAGGTGGTCGACCGCACCGCGCTGATCCTCGACATCTTCGCGCAGCGCGCGCGCTCGAGCGAGGGCAAGCTCCAGGTGGAGCTCGCCCAGCTCACGTATCTCCTGCCGCGGCTCGTGGGGCAGTGGCGCCACCTCGAGCGTCTCGGCGGCGGCATCGGCACGCGGGGGCCGGGCGAGACCCAGCTCGAGTCCGACCGGCGCGTCATTCGCAACCGCGTCATGAAGATTAGCGGCGAGCTGGAGCGGGTCCAGATCCATCGCCGCCTGCAGCGCGCCGGGCGGCGGCGAATGGGCGCGCCGGTCGTCGCGCTCGTCGGCTACACGAACGCGGGCAAGACGACGCTCTTGAACCGCCTCGCGGGCGTGCACCTCACGGCGGCGGACCGCCTCTTCGTCACGCTCGACCCGGCGGCGCGCCTGGTCGAGCCCGCCGGCCACCAGGCGTTCATCCTCACGGACACGGTCGGCTTCATCCGCAAGCTCCCGCACGAGCTGGTCGCGGCGTTCCGCGCCACGCTCGAGGAGCTGCAGGACGCCGACCTCCTGCTGCACGTCGTGGACGCCAGCCACCCGGCCATCGACGAGCACATGCGGGCGGTCGACGAGCTCCTGGGCGAGCTCCAGGTCGCGGACCGGCCGACGCTGCTGGCGTTCAACAAGATGGACCGCGTCGAGGGCGACCTGGGTGCGCGACACGGCGGTGTCCCGATCTCCGCGACGACCGGAAGCGGAATCGAGGAGCTCTTGAAGGCGATCGATGGAGCGCTTCCCGCCACCGTGGCCGTCACGCTACGCATCCCGCACGCCGACGGCACCGCGCTCGCGCTGTGCTACGAACTCGGGCGCGTGCTCGCGCGCACCGACGAGCCCGACGCCGTGCGCCTCGAGGTCGAGCTGCCGGCGCGCCTTCGAGGACGGCTCGCGCCGTATATCGTCGGCGAGTCCGCGGCGTCGGCCGGGATGCTAGACTGAGTCGTTTGCCTATGGGGCTCGCCAACTGGCTCACGGTCCTCCGGATCCTCCTGATCCCCGTCTTCGTCTCGCTCCTGGTCTACCGCAAGCCGGGACCGGCGCTCGTCGTCTTCGCGGGCGCGGCCCTGACCGATTTGCTCGACGGCTGGATCGCGCGGCGCCGGCGAAGCCAGAGCCGCCTCGGCGCGTTCCTCGACCCGACGGCCGACAAGCTCCTCCTCACGGCGTCGTTCGTGACCCTCACCTATCTCAAGGTGCTCCCGTTCTGGATCGCCGTCGTCGTGATCAGTCGCGACGTGATCCTGGTCGTCGGCACGCTGCTCGTCTACATGCTCGGCGCGCGCGTCTACCCGCGGCCGACGTGGGCGGGCAAGGCCGCGACGTTCTTCCAGATCCTCACCGTGCTGACGGGGCTCCTCGCGCGCTTCCTGCACGTGCCGATCGTCCCGCGCTTCGTCCTCTGGCTCGCCGCCGCGTTCACGGTGATCTCCGGCCTCCAGTACCTCGTGCAGGGGATGAAGTTTCTCAGCGCCGCGCCAGGTGCGGAGCGCGACCCCGCCCATGACGACGCCAGTGTCCGCTGACGTGACCGGCGTCGTCGTCGCCCGCATCCGCCCCCGGACGGCGGCCGCTGCGGCCGGCCTCACGCGGGGCGATCGGGTCCTTGCGATCAACGGCCACCGGCTCCGGGACGCGATCGACTTCCAGTTCCACGCGGGCGAGCCGGAGCTCGAGCTTCGGGTGGAGCGGGACGGGACTCTGTTGACACTCCCGCTCGAGCGACGGGGCGCCGATCTCGGTGTCGAGCTCGAGCCGCCCCGCGCCGGCGAGATCGCGACCTGTGCCAACAAGTGCGTGTTCTGCTTCATCCACCAGCTGCCGAAGGGGATGCGGCGGAGCCTCTACGTCAAGGACGACGACTTCCGCCTGTCGTTCCTTCATGGCAACTACATCACGCTCACCGACCTCGACGAGGCGGCGTTCGAGCGCATCATCGAGCAGCACCTCTCGCCACTCTACGTCTCCGTCCACGCGACCGACCCGCAGTTGCGCCACACGCTGCTCGGGCGCCCGCGCGTCTCTGCCGAGATCCTCCCGCGGCTCGAGCGGCTCGCGAAGGCGGGGATCCGCATGCACGCCCAGATCGTGCTCTGCCCGGGCTGGAACGACGGCCCCCAGCTCGAGCGCACCGTCTTCGACCTCGCCCCGCTCCACCCCAAGGTGGCGACGACCGCGATCGTGCCGGTCGGGCTCACGCGTCACCGCGAGCGGCTGCCCGCCCTCCGGAGCCTCACCGCTGACGAGGCGCAGGCGCTGATCGCCACGGTGGAGGGCTGGCAGCACCGCTGGCTCGCGGAGCTGGGTAGCCGCTTCGTCTTCCCCGCCGACGAGATCTACCTGCTCGCCGGCCGACCCCTGCCGCCGGCGCGCGCCTACGAAGGCTTCCCCGTCGTCGAGGACGGAATCGGACTCGTGCGCCGGTTCGAGGACGGATTCGCCAGGGCGCTCGCCCGGAGGCCGCCGCCTGCCGTGCGGGGACCCGTCACGCTCGTCACAGGGGAGATGTTCGGTCCGCGCCTCCGCGTGCTGCTCGCGGGGGCCGGGCTCGACCGCCACGGCGTCCGGGTCGCCGCGGTGCCGAACGACTTCTTCGGCCACGCGATCGGCGTCGCGGGGCTCCTCACGGGCCAGGATGTCCGGCGTCATCTCGCGACGCAGCCCGAGCTCGGGCGCGCGGTGCTCGTTCCCGCGGTGGCAGTCCGCGACGTGGACGGCGTTTTTCTCGACGACCTGACGGCCGCCGACCTCGCCCGCGACCTCGGCGTGGGCGTGCGCGTCGTCGAGCCGTCGCCGACCGCGCTCCTGCGGGCCCTCGGTCGCGTCTAGGCGGTCCACCGCGATGGCCCGCGGCGCCGACCTGCCCGTCATCGCGATCGTTGGCCGACCAAACGTCGGTAAGTCCACGCTCTTCAACCGATTCGTCGGCAGGCGCCAGGCGCTCGTGCACGACGTGCCCGGCGTCACGCGCGACCGCCTTTACGGCCAGGTGAGCTTCGAGCGCTGGCAAGCGGCGGTGATCGACACCGGCGGCTTCGATCCCTCCTCGGAGGAGCCCCTGATCGAGGGCGTGCGCCGCCAGGTCCTCACCGCGGTCGAGGAAGCGGACCTCGTGCTCCTCGTGGTTGACGCGCGCGAGGGGGCGACGGCCCTGGACACCGAGATCGCGCGTGTCCTCCGCCGCACCGGCCGCCCGGTCGTGCTCGCGGCCAACAAGGTCGAAGGGCCGGCTCAGGAGGCCGGCCTGGCCGACCTCTACCGCCTCGGCGCCGGCGAGCCGGTGGCGATCTCCGCCGAGCACGGACGCGGCGTCGCCGAGCTGCTCGAGGTGTTGCGCGCGCGGACTCCCGCCTCCCCGTCGCCTCCTCCACGTCCCGGCGCACCGGTGCACGTCGCCGTCATCGGTCGGCCCAACGTCGGCAAGTCGTCGCTCGTGAACGCGATGGTGGGCGCCGAGAGGGTGCTCGTGCACGAGGCCCCGGGCACGACCCGCGACGCCGTGGACACGACGCTCGTCTACGAGGGGCACTCGTACGTGCTCGTGGACACTGCGGGCATCCGGCGCAAGGGGCGCGTGCACGAGCCCCTCGAGAAGCTCGCCGTCGTCATGGCCCTCCGGAGCCTCGAGCGGTGCCAGGTGGCACTGGTCGTCCTCGCCGCCTCCGAGGGGATCACGGCGCAGGACGCGCACATCGCGGGCTACGCCGACCAGGCCGGCCGCGCGACCGCGCTCGTCGTCAACAAGTGGGACCTGGTGCCCAGGGGACTGGTCCGCAAGGCGGAAGTTGTCGAGCAGCTCCGCGACCGGCTCCCCTTCCTCGAGCACACACCTGTCTGCTTCACGTCCGCCGTGCGCGGCGAAGGGGTGCCGGAGCTGTTCGACACGATCGACAAGGTGGCCGCCGAGTTCGGCAGGCGTGTCGGGCCGGCGGAGGTGACCGCGACGCTCCGCGCGGCGATCGAGCGCCGCCCCGTCTCGGTCGGGGGCGTGCCGCTCGCGCTCCAGTCCGCCTCGCAGGTGAGCGCAGCGCCTCCGACCTTCGCGCTGCGCGTCAACAAGCCCGACGACATTCATTTTTCCTACGAGCGCTACCTCGTGAAGTCTCTGCGCCACGCGTTCGGCTTCGCCGGGACACCGATCCGGCTCTCGCTTCGAAAGGGGGCCCCGACGCGTGCGCGGGCAGGGGCCCGGAGGGTCCGGCGGTGAGGCGCCCCGGTCGGGGTCGGGGCCGGAACGAGGTCGTCGTGATGGTCGTGCTCGTCCTCTTGGGCGGCGCGCTCGTGCTGCTTGCGAGCCCGCGTCACCGCGCGTTCTACCTCGGCGGGCGGGCAGCCCCGCCTCCCGACACTGGCGGTGTGTCGGCGGTCTCACCGGTGGCGGCGTTGAGCCCAGACCGACGCGTGCCACGCCCCGACGCCGGAGGCCGCATCGTCGTGCCCGTCGCCGACCGCGTTCCGCCCGAGCTCCCCGCCGAAGGAGTCCCTGCCGGCTGGGGGCTCATGGAGTTCGCCGGGCGCGCGTCGGTCGAGCTCGTACGCGCCGAGGCGGGGATGGCGCTGCAGCTCCGGAGCTCGGGGGCGTCGTTCGCCCTCTACCGTGACGTCATCGTGGACCTCAAAGAGTTCCCGCTCCTCACGTGGTCGTGGAAGGTGGTGCGCCTCCCGGCGGCGGGCGACGTGCGCCAGAGCGCAACCGACGACGAGGCCGCCCAGGTCTACGTCGTCTTTCCGCGCTGGCCCGCGCCGCTCACCAGCAGCGACGTGGTCGGCTACGTATGGGACAGCCGCGCGCCCGTCGGGACTCAGCTCTCGAACCCGAAGGCCGCCAACGTCAGGATCATCGTCGTCGAGTCCGGCACGGCGCGCCTGGGCACCTGGCAGCGCCAGAGGCGGAACGTGGCCGCCGACTACGTCGCCCTGTTCGGGCGCCAGCCGCCCCGGGTGGGGCAGGTGGCCGTCATGATCGACAGCGATGACACCGGGAGCGACGCCGAGGCGCTCATCGGCGACCTCGTGTTCTCGCGCGCGACCACGGAAAGCGTAGGAATTTCAACGTCTATGCTAAGATGACGCGCAAATGACAGCGGACGACAGACGAGGGTCCGGGGGCTACGACACGGAGCCGCGGCGGTCGATTTTCGCCTCCTTGTGGTTCCGCGTGCTCCTGGTGGTGATCCTGCTCGGCGTCGCCGGCGTGCTCGCCGTGCCGTACGTCCTCGACGTGATGAACCCGCCACCGCCCAAACCCATGGCGGTTGGAACGCCGGCGTCGCCTGCCCTGCCGCTTCCCGCTCCTGCTCCCGCTCCGGAGTCAGCACAAAACCCGCCGGTAGCCCCCGGCCCCTCGGCCCCGGCGCCAGCGCCGGCGGCCGCTCCCGCCACGAAGGAGGAGAAGCAGACGGAGCGCCCGAAGACGACGAAGCCCGAGAAGCAGCCCGCGCGCCGGACCGCGAAGGCGTCAGCGCCGAGCGCGGCTGCGGGAAGCGGTGCCTACTGGATCCAGGTCGGGGCGTTCAAGAATGCGGACGCCGCCAGGCGGCTGGCCGCGCGGCTCCGTGAGCAGAACTACCCCGTTTTGGAGTCGTCCACGAGCGGTGGCGTGGACAGGGCGCCATCTGCGCCGCCCGCGAGCGGCGGGGCGGTCTCCGACAAGTACGACGTGTTCGTCGTTGGCGGGTCGCCTGAGGACATCACGGTGAAGCTCTCCGCCAAGGGACTCTCGACCGAGCCCGCGCGCGACGGCGTCGTCGTGAAGCCGAGCCTGCCTCTGCGCGACGCCATCGCGCTGTCCAAGGACCTCGCCGCCGAGGGGCTGAAGGTCCAGGTGCGTCGGTCCGGCGCGCCGGCATCCGCGACAGCCGCGCCCGCGGGGAGCGCGGGCGGCGAGGTGTTGTACCGCGTGCGGGTGGGGCCATACCCGGATCGCGCCGCCGCGACCTCGGCTCAGAAGGAGCTCGAGGGGAAGGGCTACAGGCCCTTCATCGCGAGGAGGTGAGGCGTCACCGTGACGAAGAACGATCTGGTCAATGCCGTCGCGGCCCACGGACTCTCCAAGCGTCAGTCGTCCTCGGTGGTCGAGTCCGTCTTCGACATCATCTTCCGGTGCTTCGAGCGGGGCGAAGACGTCAAGATCGTGGGCTTCGGGCACTTTCGCATCCGGAAGAAGGCGTCTCGGCGCGGACGTAATCCCCAGACGGGCGAGTCGATCGAGATCACGGCGCGCAGGGTGCTCACATTCAAGCCGAGCAAGGGGCTGAAGCAACGGATCAACAGCGCCACGCCGTAACCGACGGATCGACGCCCGCCCCAGAGAAGCTCTACTACCGGATCGGCGAGGTTGAGACGATCACCGGCGTGCCGGCGTACGTCCTCCGCTACTGGGAGTCGGAGTTCAAGCTTTTGCGTCCGAAGAAGAACCCGGCGGGGCAGCGCCTCTATCGCCGGCGCGACCTCGACCTCGTCCAGCGCATCAAGACCCTGCTCTACGAGGAGCGCCTCACGCTCGAGGGCGCGAAGAAGCGCCTCATCGCCGAATCCCGAAAGTCGACCGAGCAGCTTGAGCTCGGCATGAAGGAAGGGGCGTACGCCGAGGCGCTCCGGCGCATCCGTGACCGTCTTAGCGCGCTCCGCGCACGCCTCACTCCTTGAAGGGCTGCGGAGATTCTGCGACAATTCACGCCTGAGGTCGGGGCGTGGCGCAGCCCGGTAGCGCACATGACTGGGGGTCATGGGGTCGCTGGTTCAAATCCAGTCGCCCCGACCATTTCTCTCTTCGATGCCCGCGCTGCTGCTTACCAACGATGACGGCGTCCACGCCGCCGGCCTCGCCGCGCTCGAGCAGGCGCTGGCCGAGCTCGGGGACGCGTACGTCCTGGCGCCCGAGCGCGAGCAGAGCGCCTGCGGCCACGCGCTGACGCTCCACCGGCCGCTCCGAGTCGACCGCCTCGGGGAGCGGCGGTTCGGGGTGAACGGCACGCCCTCCGACTGCGTCAACCTCGGCGTGCTGGGCTTCCTGCCCGAGCGACCCGTGCTCGTCGTCGCCGGCGTCAACCACGGCACGAACCTCGGTGACGACGTGACGTATTCGGGCACCGTGTCGGCGGCGATGGAGGGAACGCTCCTGGGCGTGCCCTCGATCGCGGTCTCGCTCGCGGCGGGCGGCGACCTCGCCGTCGCGGCGGAGGTTGCGCGGCTCATCGCGCTGCGGGTCCTCGTCACGGGCCTGCCCCCGAAGACGCTCCTCAACGTCAACGTGCCGGGGGAGCCCCCGCGCGGGATCCGGCTCACGCGTCTCGGCCACCGCGTCTACACCGGGAAGATCGTGGAGCAGGCGGACCCGCGGGGTCGCCCGCACTACTGGATCGGCGCGGGCGAGCCCGAGTGGGAGGGGCTCCAGGGCACCGATATGGGGGCGCTGCACGAGGGCTACGTCTCGATCACGCCGCTCCACCTCGACCTCACCAATCACAGGGCATTCGACCAGCTCGCGGACTTCAGCCGGAGCCTCGACGCCCAGTACCGACCGGCGACCCGGAAGCGCGCGCGGAGCGAGTAGTGGAGCGCGCGTACGACCCGTTCGAGCTCGTGCGCACGCAGATGGTGGAGGAGCAGCTCGTGCGCCGCGGGATCACCGACGCGCGAGTGCTCGGCGCCATGCGCAAGGTGCCCCGCCAACTCTTCGTCGAGGAAGCGCTCCGCGGGCGCGCCTACGGCGACCATCCGCTCCCGATCGGCGAGGAGCAGACGATCTCCCAGCCGTACATCGTCGCGCTCATGACACAGCTCCTGGAGCTCTCGGGACGCGAGAAGGTGCTCGAGGTCGGCACGGGATCGGGCTATCAGACGGCGGTGCTGGCTGAAGTGGCGCGCCGGGTGTGCTCGATCGAGCGGCTGCCGCGCCTCGCCGAGCGTGCGCGCGCCCTCCTCGAGCAGCTCGGCTGCACGAACGTGTGGGTGCGCGTCGGCGGCGGGACGCTCGGCTGGCCCGACGAGGCGCCGTTCGACCGGATCCTCGTCGCCGCTGGCGCGCCCGCGGTGCCGCCGCCGCTCTTTCAGCAGCTCGTCGAGGGCGGGAGGATGGTGGTGCCGATCGGCGACGCCGTGAACCAGGAGCTTACGCTGGTCGAGAAGGTCGGCGGCGAGATGAAGACGCGCGAGTGCGGCGAGTGCAAGTTCGTCAAGCTCGTCGGAAAGTACGCGTGGGAGGCCTGACCGACTTGTGTACAATGGTCGGGTCGCGTCGGGGCGTAGCGCAGCCTGGTAGCGCGCACGGTTCGGGACCGTGAAGTCGGAGGTTCAAATCCTCTCGCCCCGACCAATGATCTCCGGCTCGGCGGCCGGCCCCGGCCGGTCGCCGGGCGGTCCCCGAATCCGAGTCGAACCCTCGTGAACGAACCACGATCTGCAGCGGAGATCGTCGTCGAGGGCCATGTGCAGGGCGTCGGCTACCGTAACTACGTCCAGCGCCGTGCCGAGCACCTCGGCCTCTCCGGTTTCGTGACGAACCTCAAGGACGGCCGCGTCCGCGCACGGGCCGAGGGGCCGCGTACGGTCATCCAGGAGTTCGTGCGAGAGCTGGAGAAGGGACCGCCGCTCTCCCGGGTGGAGAAGGTGACGGTCCGGTGGCTGCCGCCGACTGGGCGCTTCGCGTCGTTCGGGATCCGTTTCGCCGAGTTCGAGCCGTGACGGCGGGCGTGCGTCGTGACGTCGCGATGCTCGGCCTGGGCGCCGCGGGGCTCGTCGCTGTGTGGAGCGGGTCGGCCGCCGACACCGGCGCCCCCGCGGGGGCCACGCCCGCGGAGCCGCGCGTCCACGAGGGAGAACGGTATGGCGAGCGCGAGCGTCGTGATCAGGATCGGCCAGCGCCTCGTCATTCCGCTGGCGACGCCCGCGAGCGCACCCCGTGTCGTCGCGCAGCAGGGCGGCAAGGGCGCACGCGCGTCGGTGCCACGCGCGCCTGCGCACATCGAGCTCGGCGTGCCCGACGTGGATGAGCTGGGCGTCGTGTTCGTCTGGCCCGTGGAGGGCCCCGTGACGTCCACCTTCGGCCGACGGCGAAACGATTGGCACACCGGCATCGACATCACGGCGGAGCCCGGGACGCCCGTCCGGGCCGCGGCCCCCGGCGTCGTGGTGATGAGCGGCGTCGAGCCCCGCTACGGTCGCGTCATCAAGGTCGAGCACGACGGGGGTTTCGTCACGATCTACGCTCACAACGACCGGAACCTCGTCGACGCCGGCGACCGCGTCGCGGCGGGCGAGACGATCGCGACGGTGGGCCGGACGGGCCGCGCAACGACCGACCATCTGCACTTCGAGATCCGCCGCCTGGGGCTCACCTATAATCCGCTCTACCTCCTGCCGCTCCCGCCCCGGATTGCGCGCGTGGAGGAGACGGACGACAATCCGCCCGATGAGTGACGATGCCCAGGACGTCATCCCCGACGAGCCGCTCGACACGCTGCCCGACGAGGTGGACGAGGACGTCCGGGACGAGACGCGCGAGACCAGCCGCGAGAACCTCCGTGTCTACCTGAGGGAGCTCGCGCGGATCCCCCTCCTGACGCGCGAGCAAGAGGCGGAGCTGGGCCGGCGCGCCCGCGCCGGTGACGAGGCGGCGAAGGCGAAGCTCATCGAGTCGAACCTGCGTCTCGTCGTCCAGATCGCCCGCCGCTATCTCAATCGCGGCCTGCCGCTCCCCGACCTGATCGAGGAGGGGAACCTCGGGCTGCTGCGCGCCGTCGACAAGTTCGATGCCGAGCACGGCGCGCGCTTCTCGACCTACGCGACGTGGTGGGTGCGCCAGGCGATCGTGCGGGCGCTGGCGAACCAGGCGCGGACGATCCGTCTGCCCGTGCACGTCGAGCTACTGCTCGGGCGCTACGCGCGCGAGGAGAGGCGGCTGAGCCAGATCCTCGGGCGCGCGCCGACGGCCGACGAGCTCGCGGCCGCCCTCGGGATGAGCGTTGAGCAGGCGGAGGAGCTCGAGGAGATCCGCCGGCACCCCGTCTCCCTCGAGGCGCCAGTCGGCGAAGGGAAGGGCCGCGTGGCCGATCTCGTCGCCGATCCGTCCGGCGACCCGGGCGGCGCCGTCGGCGCGCTCTTCAGGGAGCGCGCGGAGCTGGTATCCGTACTCGACGATCTGGCCGAGAACGAGCGGCTGGTCCTGCGCCGCCGCTTCGGCCTCGAGGGGGAGCCTCCCGAGACGCTCGAGACGATCGGCCGGCGCCTGGGCCTCACCCGCGAGCGCGTGCGGCAGATCGAGGCCGCGGGCTTGCGGAAGCTTCGCGCGCTCCTGGCCGCACGCGGCGTGGACGCGTCCGATCTCTTCTGACGGACGCCCGTTACCCGCGCGGGACGGGCCGACCCCCAGCGCGAGGGCTGGCGCCGGAAAAGAACGAACGCCAGAAGCCCACGGGCACGATGCGCGGCTCCGAGCCAAAGAGCGTCTCGGCGTCGAAGCCATGCGCGAGGCGGAAGCCGAAGCTGTAGAACGCGAAGATGTTTCTCGGCGTGAACCGACCGTTGAAGACAATGTCGAGCACGAGGTGCATCGCCCCGCCCGCGAGATAGCCCGCGAGCCACGCAGAGTCGAGCCACCACGCGAGCACCGCGAGGGCCAGGAACAACTCGTAGGAGTGCAGCGCAAGGACCGCGCGCCGAGCGCGGCCCTCCGTGTAGTAGCGTAGAAACGCGGCGGGCGTGAGCTCGCGCTGGCGCTCGACGATCAGATAGTCCACCGCATGGTCCACGTCGATGAGGAATCCGCCGACCACGATGCCGGCGGCGAACGGGACCGAACCGGTGGCGGCGAGGCCGACGCCGGCCGCGACCGCCGTGGTGACGAGGTGGCCTCCCGGGCTCATGTCCGACGCATCTCTTCCAAGATATCTGAGTTCCTGGTAGGGACCTCAAATTCGCGTTGCGGCATCCGGAAGGCGGTAGAATCAACGGCGAACGCCTCGTAAGTCCGCGTGCCCCCGTAGCTCAGGTGGAAAGAGCAGCAGTTTCCTAAACTGCGTGCCGGGTGTTCGAGTCACCCCGGGGGCACCAATTTCACAAATACTTACACGCCTTCGGTTTCACCTGCGGCGGTC